>Ga0247843_1007490_pt1 | contig 13376 bp, 13 predicted proteins | sample LaCruzMarch2017__FD_192420 | JGI IMG/M metagenome (GOLD analysis project Ga0247843, IMG submission 192420) | Freshwater microbial communities from meromictic Lake La Cruz, Castile-La Mancha, Spain - LaCruzMarch2017_8m | ecosystem: Environmental > Aquatic > Freshwater > Lake | place: Spain...
TAAAAAGGATTACATTTTCTTAATACTTCGTAATCACGGTAATTAAAATTGAATGATGAACTTTGCAAAAAAATAGCTATGGTTTCTCTTTTTATTTCCACTTGTATTTCGCTATTTTCACTGATCAATCCGCTCAGTGCAATGCCTGTTTTTATTTCGCTAACCTCAGGTTATCCAAAAGCGCACCTCATGCGGACGGTTCGTAGAACTTCTTTCTATGTTTTATTGATTTGTTTAATTTCCTATTTGTTCGGGGAATATGTTTTAAATTTCTTTGGAGTTTCTATTTATGCCCTAAAAATTGCAGGGGGCATCATTATTTCTAGGTCTGGTTTTTTATTACTTAATGCACAGCACAAGAAAGACGTGGAGGGAGCAGTAGAAGAAGAGTCTCGATTGAAGGAAGACATCTCTTTTAGTCCATTGGCTATGCCCTTACTGGCAGGTCCTGGTTCTATTTCACTATTGATTAATTTATCCTTGCAAACCGATCTTTTTGCAGATAAAGCAGCTGTCATCGCTGCAATTTTAGCGGTTTGCATAGGTATTTATGTCACCTTGCTTTCGGCACCATTTATTTTGAAATACATTGGACAAGGCGGCTTAAGAACACTCTCAAAAATAATGGGACTTATCGTTTTATCGATTGGTATTCAGATGATTGTTGACAGCTTGCGTTCTATGTTTTAATAGAAATTACGAGAGATTCAAAGTCGTCGTATTTCTCAGAATGTTATTGCTTCAAGTTAGCTGTATCAAAATATGTTCCGGTTTGCATCCAGTTAAATCGATAGTTCAACCTTGAATTTATTCAATTGTATTGTGAGTCATCTTTTAGTTGAATTTTCAATCCTTGGTATTACTGAACCACAATCTTCCGAATCGTAACAGTGTTGTTCTGCGGATCAATCAAATGAATGTAATACATTCCATTTCCTGTCCAATTACTGATATCTAAGTAAAATTGCGCTTGATTTACCAAGGAAGTAAACACCTGTTGACCCGCTGAATTTTCAATTTTAAGGGTATACCCCGACATCAACGAGTAATTGCCATTGTTGATGGTAACGTGGTCACTTGCTGGATTTGGGTAAACTTTAATTACATTACTGTTGTTCGGTGCTGGTAGATTCAAGGTCGTATTAATAATTAAGGTATCTGTTACCGAAACCAATACTGTATCATACACATTGATGTAGGTTGTTATGGTATCGAACACCTGAGTAACTATCGTATCTTGCACAGTGACCGTATCGTAGTGAATACAGTTTCCATCATAGGGATATTGTAATTGGGAATTGGCGACGATTGGAACGTTGAAGGTGTTTTCGTAGTACCAATCATGAATTATAACATCGCCTCCACTAGTCAAGGTATAATTAATATAGCCATATTTATATCCCAATGCTCCGTTGGCAGGGTTAGTTAGTAATAATCTAAATCCTTGTTTGTGAGGACCTATGCCTATGTTATTGCAGAGTTGTTGAGTAGTAAACCAACCAAAATAGAGTAAACTTGAATTATTCCATAAATCACTCGTATTCAATGTGTCATTAGTACAATCTATACCTGTAGAACCAATATTCACAGGTGCATTTACCTTATTTTGACCTATTGTATTATTGATTCCTTTAAAGGTTGCCATTACATGTCCACTGCCAAATGTTTGGGCGCAAGTAGTATTAAACGAACTGATGTCTAATAAAAGTCTGATGTCATTTAATTGGTCATTATTTATATCAAAATCATAAGTTGCGTCAACGATTGGATATGGATAAACCCCATCAAAATTATCCACATAGGTTAACTGACTAAAAAATGAGTTGGTGACCAACAAAGCCGGGATTAAAAGTTTTTTCATAGGTACTAATTTTTCATTCACAAAGATTAACATTTAATTTAACAATTCAAGTCAAAATGAAATTTAATCAAAAATAGTTTGACAAGTCAGGTCAAAGGTTTGGTGGGGCAATGCTCGGATGTAAAGTGAATCGAGTACGCCTATGCGGATCGGGAGGTGCTTTTTAGAATTGCTCGTTCTTCACCAATTAGTTATGTAATTTCCATTTTTATCTTCCATTCTACCCGAACCTAACATAAAAAAATCAAAGAATATTCCGATAGTAAATAAACCAAATGTAAAGAAATACAATAATCCTTTCATCGTTTTTCCTAAATAAAATTGATGCCCACCCATCCAACCAAAGAACAAAAGTATTAACATTACTTTAATAATACTTTTATCTGAACCTGATGTTAATACTAATGGCAATCCTTGTAAATCATTGGAAATATTGTTTAATAAATGATCAATATTCATTTGGTTTTTAGGGGTAATTGCACCCCCACCAAGTACTCCTGTTTTAGAACTAGAAGAAACAGATATTTGTGTTTTGTTACTGCCCTCAATTTCTACAAGTTGTATTGTCATGTCCTCGCCCCAAGAAGTAGCACTCATTCCAGTAGATATTGTATAAGAATTTACCAACTCATTTTTACTTTTAATTTTAAATCCTTTTCCTTGTTCAATCACATTTAATAATGATTTAGCTACTTGTTTAATTTCAAATGGAACAATTACTGATACCATGTCTTTTGTTAAATTCATTTTTTTATTTTTAAAATTTACACTACTCGTTCGGCTAAGCAGTATCGCCTCCCGAATAACCTGTCGGGTCAGGCCGTTTTTTTTGCCAAGGCAGAGTGGCTTCTAGACTCCACTGTTTAGAAAATGCTATTAATTTCATCAAAACTCTTTGTTTTAATTGACAATTCAAGTCAACATGGTAGCTAACACAAAAAATAGTTTGACAATTCAGGTCAAAGATTTGGTGGGGTCATTCTAATAGTCCTAATTTGTATGCAAACGACTAAAAAATGTTAAATCAACATAAAATACTTCGGGTTCTACAATTTATTTCCTTCCTGGAACAAGAACCTTCCAAAACGGTAGTTCAGTTGGCTTCTTTGCTGGATACAACTGATAGAACCGTTTATAGGTACTTAGATCTTGTGAAAGAATGTGGATTTGATTTGCAACGCGATAAAATTAACCGCTTTTTTATTGTCAATGATCGTTCGAATGGCGAACGCTTCACACCTGAAGAAGCCGATTATCTAAAACAATTGGTGTTGACCAATGGTAGAAAGAGTAAACTGAAGGATGCCGTACTAAGTAAAATTTATCTTTCTTCGGATGCTACCATAGTGGCTGGACATTTAATTAATGCTAAGAATGGGAAAATTGTTGAGAAACTCTCCACTGCCATTGCCAACAAAGAACAGGTTGTTTTGAAAAAATACCAATCAATTAATTCTGAAACCATTTCCGATAGAGTAGTGGAGCCTTTTGGTTTTACCGACAACTATTGCACAGTAATGGCATTCGAACCTTCATCGCTTAAAAACAAAACGTACAACATCGATCGAATTTCTTCGGTTGAATTTAACAATCAAAATTGCCTCTTTGAAAGTGACTACGAACAACAAATTCCAGATGTATTTGGCTTTGCTTTTTCAGGTGTCAAACATCCCGTTCAGCTTGAACTTCCTCTAAAACACTATCTACTTCTCAAAAACGATTTCCCAATGACTGCTCCACACTTCAAATTCAATGCTAAAAAAGATGTGTATGAACTCACTATTGAAGTCAATGATTTGGGGCCACTTGAACGATTTTTGAGAGGGATGGACACTTGATGAATGGGCAACTCAAGATGTCAACTTTTCCATTACCTTTGAACAACAATTTTTATATGCGAAACCTACTGTTTTTTATAGGAGCGATCTCCTTTTTAAGTGCTTGTAATTTAGGTGATAGCCAACAAGAAGAGCAATTTAATCAAAGGTTCAGTCGATGAGTGCAAAAATATCCATACGTTTTTTTGATGACCGTGAGGTACGTGCGCTTTGGGATGAAGTAAATGCCAAATGGTGGTTTTCAGTATTGGATATTGTAGCTGTGCTTACCAACCAAAACGACTATACTAAAACCCGTAACTATTGGAAATACCTGAAAGCCAAGCTCAAAAAAGAGGGAAGTCAAGTGGTTAGTGCCACTACCCAGTTCAAATTTCTTGCACCAGACGGTAAACTGCGTTTAGCAGACATGCTTGATTACAAAGGAATTATTGCCTTGGGCAAAAATTTTCCGGGAACAAAAGCCAACCGTTTTATAGAATGGTTTACCTACAGCGATGAAAGCATAGATGGCAAAAGTAAAACAAAGGCATACGCCTTGTTTGAAAGTTCTTTTATTAATAGCATTGAAGTAGGCACAGCAAATGGCTTACAACAAATACACGCCTATTTGTTTGGAGGCTTATATGAATTTGCAGGCCAAATCAGGCAAAAAAACATTTCAAAAGGAGGTTTTCAGTTTGCCGTATCACGCTTTTTGGGCGATACTTTAAAACAAATAGAAGCAATGCCCGAAACTACTTTTGATGAAATTGTAGCAAAATATGTAGAAATGAACATTGCGCACCCATTTATGGAAGGAAACGGCAGAAGCACTCGAATATGGTTGGATTTGATATTAAAAACAAACCTGAAAAATTGTATAGACTGGAGTAAAATTGGCAAGAACGAATACATGGACGCGATGGTGAAAAGTTCGCTTGATAGTTCGGTACTAAAAAAGCTATTAAAAAGTGCTTTAACGATAGAAATAAACAGTCGAGAAATGTTTATGAAAGGCATTGACTATTCTTATTATTACGAAGAAAATAATTGATGAATGGTCAACTTTAGATGTCAGCTTTTCCATTACCTTTGAACAACAATTTTTATATGCGAAACCTACTGTTTTTTATAGGAGTGATCTCCTTTTTAAGTGCTTGTAATTCGGGCGAAAAGCCCCCGAAAAATCAAGTTAAAGCGCCCGCGTTAGTGGATACGCCCACCCAAATTGAAACCGAAAAGAACGTGCCCACGGGTTTAAGCTTCAAAAAGTTTACGCTAAAGTCCGAAAATTGCGACCTGCCTTTTCGTTTCGACATGGAAATCGATGAGGATTGGTGCAATACGCGTGAAATTGATGGCTTGAAGGTTTCCATGAAGGACGCTGAGGTAGCTCAGAAAATCAATATTTTGATTGAAAAAGTAATTACAGGTGCAGGTGGAGGAAAGGAAAAATCACTTAAGCAGTTTATGGCTGACATTAAAAACACGAGCAATGAAGAGGGGGATGTAGAATACATGCAAGATTCTTATACTTGCAGATTGGCAGATTCCTCTAATACCTTCCTATCGATGTATATCTTTTCTGAGTATTATGGTTTTGGTGCAGCGCATGGACAACATGGTTCCTCAGTCCTAAATATTGACCTAAAAACAGGCAATCAAATTAAGTTGAAAGATGTATTAATTGACAATTACAAATCTGCATTGAAAGCATTAGGAAAGCGAAAGTTTTTGGAGCAAAATGGAAACGACGTGTGGTGGTTTTCAACAGAAGACGATCAACCTTTTGAATTGCCAGAGGTATTTTCCATCACTCGAAAAGGAATTACGTTTAATTACCAACACTATGAAATCGGTCCCTACGCAGCTGGCGCTCCAGAAGTATTCCTTAGCATCAAAGACCTGGGCCCCTTGCTCAAAGTAAATCCGTATTTGAAATAACCCGAGGGGATTATTTATTTTTAAATCTAATTCCTAAACCTCCTCGTAATCGTCAAAATCATCTTTTTTCTTTTTGCCAAAAAAAGTTTTTGCGTCAATAAGTGGTTTTCCATTTATGATGTAATTAAAGGCGCTTATCATTTTAAAAATCATACTTAGTAGAAACAAAACACCTATAAATTTGAAGATATACCCAATTATAGCGGTTTCTTCGATGTCCTTGATGCTGGTATAAAACCATTGAGCAATGTTGTTTTGTGCATAATCTTTATTAAAAGCTAAAAGAATAAAAGCGATTAATGCACCAATAATAAGCATGATTTCATTTCTGCGATTAAATGTAGTCGTTCCTCCAACGGAATTTTGCTGTCGGCTAAAATTAAGTTGAAACACGGATCGGCGTTCATCGTTTTGCAAGCGACCGATGAGGTAAACACAAAAAATCAGTAAGGTGGGAACGATATGCAGAAGCGTAATTTCAGAGCGTGTTTTATCAAAGCAAAACAATACTAATACGTTTACAAGAAACAGGTACTTCACACTTTTAATTAGGTAGATTTCAAACTGACTTCTTTCTCTTCCAACGGTAATTAAGCGTATAAAAGCGTCAATAAAAAACCAAATAAAGCCATAGATGGCGAACAGCACCCCTAAGCTAAAGAGTAGACTAATTAATTCCATTTTATTTTGGTATTACAATAAATTGAAGGTATTCTTTGGGCGCTTCAGGAAAAGTGGTAGAATTAAACGCTTTACTGACAATTCTTCCTTCGGTTCTTCTATTAAGTTGATTCAATTGTTCGTACAACAATTCATTACTTTTGAATTGATTAATATAGGTTTCTGTTAACAAAAACGTTTCTCCATTTTGAGGATTTCGCCACGACGACGGTTCTTTTTCGCCTTTTCCAACTGGAATAATTCTTCGTGGATCAACTTTTAATTCTTCGACTAAGTACTTGTAGCACGCTCTTGCGCGATTGACAGAAAGAATTTGATTGGGCTCGTCGTCTCCTCGGGAGTCGGTATGAGAAATTAACTCAATGACAATGTTTGGGTAATTACTTAGTAAGTCGGCAACAAATGCCAATGAATCCAAAGAATTAACCAAAGAATCGTTGATGAATTCCCAACGATTAAATCCATATTGAACTTCCGGAAATCGTATTGTTTTTTCAGCTTCAAATAGCGGTTCATTAATTTCACCCACAGCGATTTTCTTTTGTCCTGCGGCATCAATTACCGTAACGGTGTATTTCCCTTTAGTAAGTTCGGAGAGATCTTCGGTTATTTTTCCATTTGACCAAGTAATTTTGAACGGGGGTACGCCACTTAAAATGCTTAAGTCAATTTGCCCGTCGTATCCTTGAAAGGTACTTGCGTCTTTGCTGATGATGCTGAGTTCAAGAGGTGGCGGTAAAATACTGTTTGCAGTATAAAGGTCACAATCTTTGCCGTCTCGGTTACTCGCCCAAATAAGTTGCGAACCACGCTTTATTAAGTAGGCGTCAAATTTTGGACTGTTTATTTTTTTACCTAGGTTTACGGGCTTTGACCAATTGTTCCACTTTCCTTTTTTTACGCTGTAATAAATATCTGCGTCGCCTTCACCCTTAAAACCATTACTTGAAAAATACAAGGTGTCTCCACTCGGACACAAGAAAGGCGATATTTCAAAACCGGGTGTATTTATAACGCTACCCATGTGTTCAGGACTGTTCCACCCGTCGCTTGTTTTTGTTGCCACATACAAATCCTCTTCGCCCTCACTATCTGAACCTTCGTAAGAAAACACTAAAACATCTTCTTGTTGAGATAAAAAATAAGAGACAAATTTGCCGTCAATGTCTAAGTCGGGTATAGCTACTTTGGCAGGAGCAGACCAAACAGAATCTTTCTTTATTGAAACGGCAAGTCCTTTCCGAAAATCTTTTTCTGAAGTGTAAGTTGATAGTAAATAAATGCGCGATGCCGTGGAATCTTCTACCAGCGCAACAACGGCATTATTGAGTTTATTATTAAAAGGGACCATTGCCTTTCCAACAGACCATTCTCTTCCGTTAAATCTACTCAACCAACAATCTTGATCGGCTATTCCTCCCACATTTTTAATGTCCAAGGTTCTTACAAAATAAATGGATTGCCCATCGGGTGATAGAACTGGATTGGTCTCTTCGGCAGAGCTGTTAATGCTACCCGGTAGCCTCATTGGATCAGTAAATTCATACAGCTGAGCAGTAGCATGCAAGCCAAGACAAAAGAAGCTGGTAAAAAGCAAATAGTTAAAAGGCATAACTCAGCATTATTTCGTGTCCACCGTTGCTAAAATAGTTGATTCGGCTAGTTGCAAATTCCATTGTATACCCAATTTTTAGCTCATCGCTAACTTCCATTCCTACCATAATCCCTGTTGCTGCTTTGTAGTGGTAATTTACGCCAGCCCAAAAGATATAATTGATAGTCGCCAAAGCACTAAATTCGTAGGAATAATCAGTAGGATTCATTTTTTTAATTAAAATAGCAGGTTGTAAATCAAGGCCATTGAAAATGGAAAAAGTGTATCCTGTCATTACATTCCAATGTGTTCTGCGGTCAAAGTTGAGGCTTGAATTACCAAAGGTCAAGAAGTCTTTTGCTAGTTGTTTAGTGCCAATAGAGAGGAAAAAATCAGCACTGTTTATTGTAACGCCCGCACCAGTATTTAGTGAAAGCTGATTCATCTTCCCTTGTGTAAATGAATCGTATTCTTGGTCACCACTTGTGTAAGGTAACAAGGGGTCTGCTGTATTAAGTACGATTGCTCTTGCAGGATTGAAGGAGTGGTTGCTCAGTCCCAAGCTGGCACCTAGGGATAAGCGCCACTTTGTATTAAGCGGGATTCTTACTGCATAGTTCCCACTAAATTCTGTGCTTTGAAACGCACCATAATTATCCGAAATCACTTGACCACCAACAAAGTGGACCAATTTTATTTTTCTTTTTTTATCTGGAGAATCAATTTCTTGTCCGATTCGGCTTGCAGGATTGAAAATTATTTTTTGTTTTTTCTGAATTTTTGTCTGCCCAATCAAAGCAACAGTTCTCGGTTCTAAGCCAAATCCCAACATTTGCCACCTACCCACTAGGTTAATTTCACTCTGGTTATTAATTCCCATCGCTGCAGGATTGAACAAGGCTTTATTCATTAGAAATTGACGGTATTGGGGTAATTGTTGGCCAAATGCCATGTGTACAAGCAAAATGGTGGATAGTAAGATTTTTACTAGTTTCATTTTAATCGAATTATGGATACCGCGCCATTTATTGGTTCAGTTGATTTGTCTTTTGCTAATTCTATGATGTAGTAGTAAGATCCCACAGGAAGCGGTTCCCCTTTGAATTTTCCGTCCCATCGATTACTATCGTATTTACCTTCGATAGATTCAAACAAGCTTTCTCCCCACCGATTAAATACGCGAACGGTGTTCGTTGGGTATTTACTGTCTATTCCAACAATTTCCCAGGTGTCGTTGTGCCCGTCGTTGTTAGGTGTGAAGGCGGTAGGGATTACAAACCCACAAGGAATAATGGTTAATGTTATGGCAGCATAAGGTCCCTCACAGTTGTTTACAACTTGTGTTACATAGAATGTGGCAGAGGTATCATTGGAGGGAAATACTTCGTTGTCGCTAAATAAGTAGTTTGTTAGGTTGGGGTCGTTGTACCAGTTTGCACTGCCAGACGGATTGTAATTGCTTATTTGAACGCTACTCGTTGTTTCGTTCTCACAAAAGACGGTATCGCCCAAAAACTGAGGAATTTGTGGGCCGTCCAAGACGGAAATACTTTGGGTTCCGACGAGTACATTCGAACAATAGGCATCTTGAATAGAATCTAGTGTGTAAGTACCAATTGCATTGTCGAGGGGAATTGGAAGGGAAGTGGCACTAAGCACATTCTGAGGCAATCCATCGAGAGAATAATAGACATTCCACGGCGCAGTTCCGTTAACTAAAAGGGCGAGGGGGTTAAATTCCTGATTACCACAATTGTAAGCGCCACCGGTAAGTTGAAGTAAATTTGGCTTAGGTCTTATGGTAATAAACGCGGTATCGAATACCAATTGGTTGCATAGTGGCAAAGAGTAAATGAGTTGATATGTTCCTGGAGTAGCGTTCCCTAGGCTTATTATCCCTGTTACAGGGTGCACATTCAAGCCCGCAGGAAGAACATTAAAACTACCATTTGTGGGATAGGTCGGATTTAATATCGGAGACACGTTGTTTCCCCCCACGCAGGCATTGGCCGGGTATTGCAAGCCTAAGTCAGTATTTGCCGTGGCGATTTCCACTGTTGAAGTAGCACTGCATGATTTTAAGGTACTAAGGCTCATGTCATCAAGAGCAAAATCATTTCCGATTGCTGAACCTGAGAAATCGGTTAGTGTTATCGTAACGGAGGAATCATTTCCTGAGAACCAAGTGTAAGAGTGAATTTCCCAGTCGCAATCTAACAAAGGAAGGGAATCAATTCCTATTATGGTAGTATTGAATTCTACTTGGATGGTGCCGGGATTGGGATTGGTTAAGCTTTGTACAAAATAGGAAAATACATAGGTCTTATTTTTTTCTACGGCAATGGTTTGCTGCCAAAACGGTGTGTTGCCAGAGGCAGCTCCGCTTATCGCCATCATTTTTCCAATCCCATTTCCGAGGGTGTGATCTACACAGGGACTGTAATTTGGGTGCCATGTGGCTGCATTGTTGATTATGCCATAAGCTGCAAGCATACTCGTTGGATTGTTAGGGAAGAGCGAGGTGTATCCCGAGAAAAATCCCATGTCGCCGTATTCAAAAGTGCCGTTAAACAAGAGGTTGGTATTGAGGTCGTTTGTGGCCACCGTGTAAACCGTATTGAGCACTGGCGAAACGACAACGCTGTCGTTAAAGACGGCCATTAACGTTGGGTCAGGGGGCAAAGATGACCAATTATAATTTCCTGTCCCGCCAGTTACAACAAGGAGTAAATTACTGTTTGGGCAGCTAGTTGTATCATTTGGTGTAACCATTAAATAGGTATTAGGCGAGATGCTTATTCCATTAGCAGAAACCACAATTCCGGCGGCATCGGTAACCGAAACGTTGTAGTTACCAGCTCCTAATCCATAAAATATGCCCGAACTGTTGGTGATTGAAGATGAACCGCTAGTCAAAACATATTGGTAGGGTGACTGTCCACCTTTTATGTAAACAGCAATCATTGCGCTATTGGAGTCGCTGCAGTTTGCAATAGTAGTCGAATACGTGAGCGAATTTTGCCCCAACAAACCTTGGTCCATATAAAATAGGCAGGCAATTAGTAGGGAGAACAGCAGCTTTTTCATTACCTTTCAAAAGTAGGAATTAATGTAACATTCTGATTAATAAGTTACATTTTATTTTAGACTATCGCTGTTGAAAACTACTCCATGCAGTTACAAGGAGGGTCCATTTTTACCATTACATTAGGAAGACTTTGGGAGATATAGTTATGAAAAGTAGGACCATACATAATCCCTTGCAAGTCTAACTTTTTAAGCATTTTTAATTGCTGTAGGCCCGTTCCAATTGATGAAATGGGGTTGTCGTATAAATCGATTTCTTCAAGTGCTTGCATGTATTGAATTTCATTTTGTATGCTTGTAATTTCATTTTTCGCTGCGAATAAATAACGTAATGTGCCTAGTTTAAACAGAACTGCAGGCAAAGATTCAAATTTATTTGATGAAATAGTAAGGGTCTCCAAATGGCTAAAAACGGCAAAACTGTCACTTAGTAGCGAAAGTTTGTTCTTGGAAAGATTCAGGAGTTTTAGTTCTCTAAAACGGAACAAGTCCTTGGGCAATTCATAAAGTTTTTTTCGGCTGAGGTCTATTGAATATACGCTATCAGGCGAGACAAGAAGGGCTTCTTCCAAGGTATAAATTTTAAAATTACTTACTTGCGAAAAGCTGAATAAACTACTGCAAAGAAAAATAATTCCGAACAAAAATTTCATCTTCAGTTAATTGTTTAGTTAATGCTTCGATGGAATCGAATTTATGTTCCGGACGAATGTAATTAATAAGTTGTAAGGTAATACTTTCATTGTAAAGATCCGCAGATAAATCAAAAAGATGCACTTCTAATTTAATCGATGAAGTGTCTTGCACCGTTGGATTAACACCGATATTAAGCATTCCGAAGTGTTCCTTTCCATGAATATCGGTCTTAACCGCATACACCCCATTTTTTGGAATTAGCTTATTCGAATCGTTTAAAGATATATTGGCGGTTGGGAATCCGATTGTTCTTCCTAGCTGCTCACCAGCAACAACCACACCACTGATTTCATAGGGATATCCTAGAAAAAGAGTGGCAGTTTCAACATCTCCCTGGAGCAACGAGTTCCTTATTTTTGTAGAGCTAATTTTGATGGCATCTATTTCTTTGGCGGGGATTTCAATAATGTTTAAGTCAAATTTTTTCGCATTAGCAAGTAAAAAGGCAAGGTTCCCTTCTCTATTATTTCCAAAATGATGGTCATAACCCAATACAAGTGAATGGCAGTTTAATTTAGCTATTAAAATAGTTTTGACGAAATCGACCGCGGTAAGTTTTGAGAATTCGCTTGTAAAAGGAATCACAAGTAGGTGATCAAGTCCGAGAGCTTGTAATTTGGTTATTTTTTCGTTTTGATTTTGTAAGAGTTTAACGGGTTCAGCGGCATTAATAATACTTCTTGGGTGAGGAAAAAAAGTAATCAATACGGTTTCTCCGTTAATATCTTTAGCCGCTTCAATTAGTTGCTTGATTATTTTTTGATGACCAAGGTGCAACCCGTCAAAAGTTCCTATCGTAACAATTGGTTTCCGACAGTCGAGCGCTTTCTCAATACCGTAATGGACCTTCACTTTTTTTGAAGCAAATTTAATACTTTAATAAGTTACTTTTCACCTAATTTATCATGGATTGAAAAACTTCGTTCTATCTTCGGGGACAAAATTTTAGTTAAAATCCTATGAACACTTCAAAATTCTCATTGATTCTAATACCAACCTAGGCAATATCCAGGAATGAATACCGGATAATTTGAAATAATAAATTAACAATTTATTAAACTGTGAAAAATATGTAATTATTAATTTGCGATATGCTAAGGATGTTGCAATTTTTCTATATTTTTTCATTTATTCATATTACCTATTCTCAAGGTTTACCAAGTAATATGTACCCCGACATGCATCACCCCTTCATACACGGGGTTGCAAGCGGAGATCCAGGACCTAACGATGTGGTACTTTGGACAAGAATAGAACCAGATAATTCATTGAACTTGGAGTTGATTTCTTGGGAAATTTCAGAAGATTCTATGTTTTTAACGATTGTTTCAAGTGGAAATGCTCAGGCACTTCCTGAGAAAGATTGGACTGTTAACATAATTGCCAACGGACTTACGCCTCATACACAATATTTTTACCGTTTTTCCACAATGAATGGAAATTTTTCCACGATTGGAAGAACGAGAACGGCGCCCAATTACGGCATCAATCACAGTCGTTTAGCCATAATGTCCTGCAGTAGCATTTTTTCGGGTTATTTCAACGCATATAGGCGGATTGCTGAACGTCAAGACCTTGATATGATAGTGCATGTGGGGGATTACATTTACGATTTCGTAGATCCGGATGAAGAAATTCGAATACCCAATCCTTACCCCATTGATCCAGTAACGATTAGCGAATGGAGAGAGAG
>Ga0247843_1007491_pt1 | contig 13374 bp, 11 predicted proteins | sample LaCruzMarch2017__FD_192420 | JGI IMG/M metagenome (GOLD analysis project Ga0247843, IMG submission 192420) | Freshwater microbial communities from meromictic Lake La Cruz, Castile-La Mancha, Spain - LaCruzMarch2017_8m | ecosystem: Environmental > Aquatic > Freshwater > Lake | place: Spain...
CGATGATGCACGTCGCGTCTTTTTCCGTCGTCGTCGTCGTCCGTCGATTGCATCATCGTCGTCGTCGCCGTCGCCACATCCGCCACCGCCATTGTTGTTGGTGGCTAGAGCAGCACTGCTGCTGCTATCGATGTTCGTTTTCGAAGACGAGGTCGCAGAGGCAGCCGCGACAGTTGCAGTACCACGCCGTTGCATCGTCGACACTTTCGAGACAACACGGCACACGGCAAAGCGGATAAATAATCGCCAGAGTATGAGCACGAGGACGTGCACACACGACGTGGACGGGGTGGTAATCTTGCACACTGGACGGTGTGTTGTTATTGTCGTCGGTGGTCGTATTCGGACCTCTTTAACGGGCCAAAAATCGACGACGATACCACCATTTAGGAGCGCAAATGACGAGCTCTATCGAATGGAACTGGCGCAAGACCTTGACGTGCCTCTAATCGTCAAGCGTGAAAAATTGACCATTTTTTGCAGGCGAAAAAGCGCTGGCTACATAGGATAAGTACATACTCTAGATACTCTGCACGTTTGGACCTATTTCAGCCCAAACGTACAAACGTGCGCCAAATTATTTCTCCATTCCGCCGCCGCGCCGCGCCACGTCCAATTAATCCCCAATCCATCAGCATCCGTTGGCAGGCAGGTAGCTGCTGTGCTGTGTCGATAGAAGATACGATACGATCATCGTCATCGACCATATCATAAATATAATCATGTCATTCCCCCAATTAAAAATTCCAGTCATATTACAAATTATGGCAGAGGTGAATATCCCACTTACTGAATTGGAATTGACCGAACCACAACGATGTAAGGAACGTATACGCGATGTCTTCGTTCAGTTGGTAAGTGTTGTTAGAGAGGGTAGTACGATGTGTGCGTGGTGATGTGTATACATAATATATATGCGCCATATATGCTCTCTCTCGACAATGTTTTCGTTCTCGCCACTACTCTGCCCTCGTTATATATTAATCTCATCGCATCTCTCTCTCTTTTTCCTCTCTCTCTCTCTCATCCCCATGATAATAAAACAAATAGCTCGGCATTTGTTGGGGACTCGACTCCAGCACCTCCCTCTTCGCGCTCTCGTCGCGGATTACGGATCGTCGATCCAACCTATCCCACCCATCGCTGTACGCCGACGCATTACCCGAGACGAAATTCTTCTGCCTGCTGAGCAAGATGTTGCGCACGTGCGGCTATCCCGACTTCGGATTCAAAGATCTGGCCACGCCCGCCCCACGGCGTTTGCGACGTCAATTGAGCGCGCTCATCAACTTCCTGAAGTACCGCGAGGACATGGCGCACTTGAAGTACGCGGCGTGCGACGAACGCGTGGAATTGTACGCGGCGTTGGACGAGGTTACGATGCAGCACATGTCGATCGAGGGACGACTCGTCGATGCGCGCGCGGTCCGTCGCGAGCGCGTTAATTTACGCGCCGAGGCCGAAATGGAATGCAAGGAGATGGAATGCGAAATTGCGCAGCAGAATAAGATACAGGTATCATTACGACAGGAGACGTACATGCTGAAGAAGGCGGCCAATGCGTTACAGGACGAGGTCGCCGATATGGAACTGGCGTTACGCGAAGTCAAGGCCGAGGAACGTATATTGCGTAAGGAGGTCGTTAGTTCGCCGGACCAAGTTAGGATCGATCTTGCCGATGCATCGAGTCGATTGAATGAAGTGAAACGACGTATCGTGGAACGTGTCAATGACAAGGCGCTGGTCCAAAAACGTATCGATAATGCCAATATTGCACTACTCGATGACGGTGGTGGTGGTGGCGGCAAAGAGAAGGAGTCGGGTGGTAGTAGTAGTAGTAGTAGTAGTATGACACGTATACTCCATACTCTGGATACGTTGGATATGTCCGTGCAAGATTATGAAATGGCCAAGGAGGATATGGAGAATGCCAACCATACGTTAGCAACTATGGAAGTAGACAAGGGTCGTATATTATCCGAACGAGTGCATCAACAGACGAAGCTTGATATGATCGAGAAACAAAAAGTTGATTCGTCGACTCGACTTGGCAATACGCTACGTGCGGTCCAAAATGAGCTTACCACTGCCACGACCAAGTTGGGTGCGGTCGAGTCCGAACTCGTCGATGGGATGAAGAAAATTGATGTCCGCGTAGAAAGGAATACAAAACTTGAAACAATGATACATGCTGAGAAGGAACGGAGTGAGGCAAATATTGTCCAACTTGTAACATCGTTTCATAAGTTTGAGGAATCGTACTTGACGTCGGAAGAGAAACTACATTCTTCTTTGGCTAGTCCTAGGGGTGTGGATGATGTCATCTTCTTTGGCTAGTCCTCTAGGGGTGTGAATGATGTCATTTTACGTCATGATTAGGGATTCATTATTGCCAATTGGTTGTTTTATGCATTTTACATTTGTCATGTGTATGTTGTTGTTTGAGGAGGAGGAGGAGGAGGAAGAATTATTATTATTTGTTTTCAATCACATGTTGTGTATAAACATCAACGCACTTTCGAAATAATCGTTCACTCTTCTTGAAAACTTTTTGTTCGACTACACATAATTTTGTTTCTCCATGTTTGATTGATTCCAATCAATCAAACGTCCTTTTTTGAATAATTTGATAACTATAACGATGTATAATATTATTACACTATACAACCAATGCAGAGATGCAGAGTCCAAGTTCCAAGTTATGATTCGTCAAATCAGATAACCGGAGTAATAGCAGGACTGAAAAGTCCTCCCCAACCGTCCTTGCGTTTCGGAGCAATAGCAGGACTGACATTTCTTCCCCAATCTCTCATTTGTTGCTCATCTGCGGTTTTCGACGACAGACTATTCGGATCCTTCTTATTGTTGTTGTTGCTGTTGTTGCTGTTGTTGTTCATCTTCGTCGCATTAACACCGTTCCTCATTCTCCTTACTGAAGGATCAATCATGGCGACGACTCCCAATAATTGCGCTGTGGTGAAGATTAGCACCACGACAAGATAGTTGTCCATGTTGTAGCAATGAGGCTGGTTTATGTGTACTCTATGGAATCGATCCTTGTATGCTTACTTTTCACGGATTCAGTCGCGTTGGGGAGGGCTGTTCTAAAGAAAGTAACGCATCACGCCCCTCCCTGAATCGTACTATCTCAATTGCAACAAAATGAAATCAGTCGTCGTAATAGCAACAGCAACGGCGGCATTTGCCTCTGTGGTACAGGCCCAGACTAATTATTGTGGAACAACATGGGTCGACGCTGTGTCATTATGCATCAATCCATGTCCCACAGGGGCACCGACTGAGTGTGCCATGGGCGAAACATGCTTTGCTAATACTCCAGTAAGTTTATAGTAGGTGTCTCGGCGTGGGAATGTGTTATAAATTGTTTTTATATATAATGCATTATGTGTATATATTGCCACACCACTCTAATCAATGTGCATGCATTTCAACAACGACGAACCTGCTCAAAAATACAGTGTGTTGCTGCACCAGTCTCGACGCCATCGCCCATTGCAGCATATACCGTATACACCCCCCTACAGCAGCAGCAGCAGCAGCAGGAGGGTGTAATAATTGACAATGAAGGTGAAAATTGGGGTGGTGGTCTCCCTACTGACACGACCTCGTCGTCTACTACTTCGTTTACCGACGAAGGAGGTGTAGGCGGTACGACAAATAATAATATGTGTGGCAGCGGATCACGTGGGAATGGACAATGTCCAATATCAACCGATTGCTGCTCTCAGTATGGCTATTGTGGTACAGATCCTGAACACTGTGCTACTCTGCCTCCCGTGGCAGAAGCAGAAGCAGCAGCAATAAGTGGAATAGTAGAACAAACTGGAGGCACATGTGGTGGCGGCAATGTTGGGAATGGACTATGTCCCATCTCGACCGATTGCTGTTCCGAGTATGGTTTCTGTGGCACATCGATTGAACACTGTACTGCTTCAACGACAACGCAACAACAGGACACGACGGGATTGGCAATTGTATACCCATCACCGGGCACCACACCTATCCCAGCATCAACAATTGGACAAAATGTATATCCGTCACCAGTATCCACACCGACAATGCAGCAGCCGCAGCAGCAGCAGGGCGGGACTATCCCAGTATCACAGTCTACCATGATGAATACTCCTACTCCATCGATATCAACAATGGCAGGAGTTGAAACACCACAATTCAATTCAAATGGGATACTCATACCAGCTGTGCCCACATCTCAACAGGCAATAACATCTCCACAACAGGTATATGGTACGTGTGGGAATGGCAATACTGGTAATGGGATATGTGTACTAAATTCTGACTGTTGCAGTGTACAAGGGTTCTGTGGCACGACGTTAGAACACTGCACGAATAAGGTTGGACCAAGTATGCCCGGTCAGCCCTTGTATAGCAATAATGATGCAGCAGCAGCAACAACAACAACAGGTACAGATCCAACGTACGTTGCTCAAGTAGTGAGTAATACTAGTCAGGAACAACAGAAATTACCGGTAAATATGGATCGTGATCCAACTATTGGTACAACAACCTCCTCTGGAACTACTGAAACATCAGCAGGGGTGCTTGAGGAACTCTTGCAACATGAAACAACAACTACGACGACTACGACTTCCAACTCGGGTGGAATAGTTGTTTCCTCAACACCACATGGTACCAATAAACGTATCATTGGATATTACGCCGGGTGGCAATGGTATGATCGTGACAAGTTGGCCAATCCAGACAATATGGACTTTACTAAAGTCCAACGCGTCAATTACGCATTCTTCCAACCAGACGCGCTAGGGAATATATACGGCACGGATCGATGGGGCGATCCGCAGTTATTATTTGGTCCATACGTCCCATTTATGGAGGGCGGAGCATTCACGGGCGTACAACGATGTAGTTATGATGGACCAGCCGAAGTCAATTGCGCCTATCATGAACGTGAACGTGGATTAATCCATTTGGCTCATAGTCAGGGTGCAGAGGTATATCCAAGTATAGGAGGGTGGACATTGAGTCAACACTTTCCAGCGTTGAGTGCCGACCCGGTGGCAAGAGATACCTTTGCGAAGAAATGTATTGATATATTGGCATATCATAATTTTGATGGTATTGATATTGATTGGGAGGTAAGAAGTTTCCCTCGTCGTGTTTTGGTGATTTGGAAATGCTATGCAATTAATTCAACAGCAATTACTCATGTTCTGTTCTTTTATTTGCAGTATCCGGGATACGTCGATCATAGTGGGACACCTGCGGACACTGAGAATTTTACTAAGTTACTAACAGCTATTCGGGCTGGCTTAGAAGAACATACGCGTGAGACTGGGAAAGTCTACGGCCTTACTGCCGCATTGCCATGCAATCCTGACAATATTAAGAATATTCAGGTAGACAAATTGATACATGTACTCTCGGAGTTTAATCTTATGACATACGATTTCTTTGGTGCATGGGATGAAAAGACTGGTACGAATGCACCGCTGTACCATCAGGGATTTGGCAATGAGGCATTCAATGTTGATGCATGCGTTGAGAAATATGTCGCTCTTGGTGTGCCGCGGGCGAAGATCAACATCGGTCTTCCGTTTTATGGAAGATCATACAAATTCGCATCAGAGTTGAATCAAGTCCATGGTGGTAGTGACACTGCTAATTGGGGTGAAGGTATGTTCATATATCCTTCAACATTTCTCATTCCTAAATTCAATCTAATTAACCGCGTCTCTGACTTGCTTAATATATGAATATAGACGATGGAACACCGCAATATTTCAATATACACAAGAAATTACCACACATGACACAGGTTCGTGATAATAAATCAAAGACCCAGTATGCTTACATCTCTCACAAGGGTCAACAACAACAGCAACCGCAGCAAAGTCAGCCACAGCAACAGCAACAAAGTCAGTCGCAGCAACAGGATCAGACATCTTGGGGCTTGTTACCAGGTAGTAGACGTCTTGACATGACAGAGACAACAACATCGTCTTCAGCATTGGAAGGCGGGGTTTCAGGTGACGTAATTGGTAACACACTCCCAGAGGGACTGGTAAGCTTCGATGATGAACGTGCCATCTGTGATAAGGTACACTACGTCCAAGAAAAAGAGCTGGGTGGGTTCATAATATGGGAACTTTCAGGAGATGTACTAGATACTCGGACTGACCCTGTAGTGCCATTACTGGAAGAGAATAGTAAGCAAACACTCCTTACACCACTCCTCGATGTTACGAATATGAAATTGGCAAATCCAGAATTTCAATGCTGTACTCTCCATTCTCACGAGGAGTGTGAGAAAGAACGTCTCGAGTTGGAACAGGAGAGTGGGTCACAACAGTGGGAAGTGGATGGCTTTGATTATGCTACATGGCAGAGCACATCTGGTGGGTCTACTGAGAAGAACGATGGAAGAAGGCTTTGTACATCGTCTATGATGACACTACTGTGGTCTACTCTGGCGTGCATTTTTTTGCAATAGCTTTTATTCGGTAGTGGACAGAAACAAGATAAAATTGCATATGTAGATAAGTGTAAGTAGATATCCTTTCTTTTGTTGATTGACAAATAATTGTAGCTACTTTATTGGCTTTAACGTTTGTAGCTCTTAGTATACATACTCTAAAAACTAGTTCCTAATGAACTAATCTATTGATACACTCTCATCCTTCATCCGATCAGTCAATACCTTTATAGGCTTGACACCAACCTTTTCATCCTCGGGAAAGAAGACAAATAATTGATTTGTTTCATCACTGTATCAAAATCTAACTAACTTCACAGAAGCATCTCACGTTTTGGCATGTCACGTGTCGACGATTTCATTGACTGATTTATGGACCCCAAAGACCGAGTCCGAGGTCGTAAAGGAAGCGGGAAAACATCCATTGATATATCTTGCACGATCTCGCAGTCGCTCATCTCACGTTTCAATGGAATTAGGGACCCTAATGATCGAGTTATGGGTGAAAAAAGATCCATGGATATAATACTATCTCGTTCACAATCACTGCCATCCATCATTTCGGGTGGTTTATATGGAGTGTTTGGAGGAATAACGGCACTCTTCTCCACATCATCTCGCTCATCATCGTCCATGTCTCGAACGTAGACATCCATATTCATATCCACATCTTCAATTGTACTGTTGGACACAATGATATTATTGTCTACTACTACCTCCTTCTTACTCTTTCGTTTCTTATTCTTCTTATTACGACTAACCATACGCTTTATATTCATCATGGATGTGGCAGCACTTGCAGCACTTAGTAATCGTGATCCAAATGTACGCTTTGTTGGCTTACTGGATACAATTGTTGTTTCATGATTCTTATCAGTAATAGCAGTGATGTTATCAAAATCACTAAGCATTCGTGGTATCTCGTATGTTTCTACAATTCCTACTGTGGAGGAGGATGATTCAATCATACGATTTAATGTAGATAACCGTTTCTTTACACTACCCTGTAATGTATGTCCATTGCCACCTGTTTCCTCATCTTCGAATTCTAGACAGGGACAACCGGTCATGTGTGCGACACCATTTAGTGCTACGATGAAACCACTAATGCATAGACTGGATGACAAGAGTGACATGAATAGTCTGTACGCAGACCGTGAATTATTAGTATCATTGTTGAAGTTGTCGTCATTATTGTTCGATGCGTTAGCAAGCATTGATATGTCTACGGCGTCATCATTACCGCCACTAGATTCAATAGATGCAGCTGCCTTCTCTGGGAGTTTAGGATGTGGTGCCATAGTGGGTGTTCTGCTGTCAACCAACTCGCGTTCAGTCATGTGCAACGCACTCCTTCTCGAAGATCGTAGTGCTTTCGATTCGACATCAGTGGTGCTCGCCAGCACCACCATTGACGACGACGACGACGATAATGTTACTACTAGCACTGCGGCTAGTAGTAGTATGCGTGCTTTGGATCTCATTCTCTCCGTTATATGAATGCGTATGCAGCTGTTGTTTGGTTGGGGGAGGTAGGACATGGAAGTAATCTTCGGTCAAATTCAAGAAGCACATAGGAATTAGTAAGCAGAAATGACGTTAAAGCGTTAGAGAAGCTTTTGAGCTAACTAGTACGTAGATATCTACGTGCTTTGAGGGTGTTGTTCGTCCAAACTCACAGAAAAAGCATGATGTTGATCGAGACTCTAGCAGTTGATAAACAGATTTATATGAAGTTTCATTCAAATATAACACTTCACTACATTAGCACTATATTTCACTAATATCTGACTGCACTCTATCTTGATAATATGGTATTTGTGTAAACTCGAATCATGTGAGCATCAACATCTATATTTCCTTGACTCCAGACAACATTTTTGAACATTCATGCATTTTGAGCATTCCCGTGCAAACAGAACGAACTAGATAAATAATCCTTAACGAGAGAATCACTGTCCGAGCTTTAAATCCTTCTGCGTGTCACTGTAACCCTAGTTGCTTGATCTACATTAATAGTGATTACTTCTTTCCAAGCTTTAAGAAGCTCCTAATACGCGATATCTTACTTCCTCCACCACTGACTTGCTGGGGATGACCATTCATATCGTCGCCGGCCTCAACGTAGACATCACGAGGCATGTCACGAGACTGTTGTGCCGAGCTACCACGATTCTGCAAAAGGTAGAGTATAGATCGAAAAGGAGTTAGCTGTGTTAGCAAACGATCCGATGACCTTATCTTTCAACCTCGTGTATAGGTCTAAAACTCACCTTTGACATGAACAACGCAGCAGCAGCAACCAAGGCACAGAGCCCAGCACCAATGCCCCAGAACATTGCCTTGCTCCCAACACCACTGTTAGCCTTGCTGTAGCTGGACTCCCATGCATCTCCACCCCAAACTTCATATGTAGGCGTGAATCCATCATCGCAACTGTAGCATGCTACACCATATTCATCAACACCATCGGCACAGTTGTCACTGCACTCAGGAACATCTGTGCAGCACAAGGTCGAATGACAATTCTCCTCGTACGAGCAAATAGTTGAGCACAGCACGCAGTTGGCATCATCATCGTTACATTGGAAGGAGCAGTAGGAGTAGGAATACGAGCTGCCTCCACCGCCTCCACCGCCTCCACCACCACCGCCTCCACCACCGCCGCCGCCGCCGCCGCCGCCGCTATGATGGTGTGAATGGTGAGCGCAATGTCCCTTCTCTTCATCATGATGAGGACAAGGTACATGTAGAGCATTCAGGAGTGAGTACCACCAATCAACGGCACTCAGATCTCGGCGTTGATGGCTCAGTGCGCGAAGACTGGTCTCGGCCGAGGTATCGTTGATACCAGCTAGTACTAGCGCGAGGAGGATGGTAATAGATTTCATCATAATTGTTGCTGTTTTTGACGATATTGTTGAATCAATGGTCGTTCAAAGATGATTTGCTTGATTTATGGGACAATGAATGAGAGACTTTGGAGAGTGTACTGGAGGAGCTGCACGATGCTGAGGAAATAGTTTACAGTGCGTTAAGGTTGGGGACGATGATGTATCTTGTATCGCGTCTACTTCCTAAGATGAGATTCTGAGATGAATCTAGTGTTTTATGGAAGAGGATGTAAAATAGACACATGAATTGTGGTCACGGTGGTGTCGAGAGACCATACATATCCTGAATGAGTGAGTATCTGTGAGTACGATATGCACTGGGTGTTGGGTGTCTGAACAGGATGAAATAAATTTTGTGGAGCTGGTAATTCAAATTTACACGTAGGAATAGTATCTGAAACGTTTGCGACAAAATTGGTAGTGAGTGTGAATTTGGAGAAGGCAGAGGAAGAAAAATAACGTTACAAGAAGATTGAATGAGAGTAACGTCTGCATCTCAATGCACTATTAATCATTGCAATAATTCTCAGCTTGGAAACCTGCACGACAGAGGAAATATTCAACATCGCCACTGACAATTTATCTACGTGCTGACACAATTATCGACGATCGAGAAAGACACAGAATACGCAACAGCTGGCTGCTGTCATTATGTGTATTGCCAGAAGTTCACCTTGCTTAGCAGTCCCGATTTTGTCGTTACAAAGAACTAAAGTCGTGAATATTAGGTTACATAAAGATCTATTTTTAATGGATAACTACATGTGGGTTGCTGGAGAGATGAATGACACAACATAACACCCTGACTAATACGAAAGAGGCTAAATCATGTGCATCACTATTCCCGCATTGATGAAGACACGTTTGGCAAGAAATCTACATAGAAACTGATGTTACACACAACCAAGCAGAGGCTTCTTCCTACCGAACTTGAAAAAGCTCCTGATACGAGATGGTCTCTCTTGCGGCTTTTCTTGCTCGTAGCCATCGTCGGCCTCGACGTAGACATCCCGGGGAACGTCACGAGACTGTTGCATGGGTTTGTTGCCATGACTCTACATTTGATGTATTCGAGCAGGATTAGCTGGGTTAGTAAAAGATCCGGTGATAAATCCGTTGGTCAATCTATTCGCACAAAAAGTATTACTCACCCTAGTCATGAACAATGCAGCAGCAGCAACTAAGGCACACAGCCCAGCACCAATGCCCCAGAACATTGCCTTGCCACTCCCAGTACCACTGCTGTTGTTCTTGCTGTAGCTAGACTGCCATGCATCTCCAGTCCAAGATTCATACGTGGGAGTATATCCACCCGAGCAGCTGTAACATGCAGCACCATATTGATCAACACCATCGGTACAGTCGTTGCTGCACTCAGGAACGTCTGTGCAGCACAAGGTCGAATGACAATTGTCTGAACTGGAGCAAACACTTGAGCACATCACGCAGTTGGCATCGTCATCGTTACATTGGAAGGTGCAATAGGAATTGTACGAGCTGCCTCCACCGCCTCCACCACCACCGCCTCCACCACCACCGCCGCCGCCTCCGCCGCCGCTCTTGTGGTGGTGATGATGCGACTTGTGAGCGCAGTGTCCAAGTGGATGGTCCTCAGTATGATGAGGAGGACAAGGTACGTGAAGATGATTGAGGAGGGAATACCACCAGTCGAGGGCACTTAGATCACGACGTTGGTGGCTCGCGGAATAGTTCTTTGCGGTCAGTGCACGTAGGCCGATCTCGGCCGAGGTATCATTGATGCCGGCTAGAGCCAGCACGAGGAGGATGGACATTGACTTCATCATGATTGATTGATTGATTGATTGATTGTCAATTGCAAATGTTGATCGCGTACGTAATTCACGGTGAACTCGAATTATGAGTAGATATAAGTGCTAACAAGGAGATACCATCCTATCACTCGATTGGCGTGTAAAACAGAGGCGGAAAAAATTGTGTGAGTGGATTTGCCGCAGCTAATATCGACCGTTACATAAAATCGATTTTATGTGCCCTAAAATCGATTATATCCTAACCGTAACACCCTACCCTCCCCCTGTAACACCCTAACCCTACCCTAACCCTCCCCTGTAACAGCCCTAAAAATCGATTTTATGTAAAGTCGATATTAGCTGCGGCAGATTCCTTTGTGTCGTGGACCCAAAAATCCAAAAATCAACCTTTAAGTACGTAGATATCTACGTGCATGTTGGTTGTATGGAGGAATAGATGATCAGCAAAACAGCACTATGCAGAATCATAGTAAAGATGAAATAAAACATTACAATAGACATATAATCCTCTGTGTTTTACGGTGTCCCTATATTAAACCTATCTAATTTATCGAAATACCAGAATATATTGAATACATAAAAAAGATTTGTGCTTCTGCAAAAACATAGACTCAGCAAAACATGACAATTCACTCAAACAGAGCTATCATAACTATCAATTCTTGCAAGGTTTGATCTAACAGGCTGGATCGGAGCATTGTAACTACTGCTTCTAGCAGCCGATATCGCAGGCTGCTGGCTAGCATTGTAATTGGTGTTTCTAGCAGGGCTCATCGGTACAGCGCCCATCGGTGCAGCACCTACCGGTGGAGCCCGAACGCTGGATATTTCAATAAACTCTGGAGCGTTCTCGGGATTGAGTGGTTCGCCACCTTTTCGCCTTAAACTTCCAGCAAACATTCGCATACGCTTCTTGAGAGACCCTTCGAGAGGATGATTTCCATCTTGCATTTGTCGGCGTCTTTTCTGTGGAGTTGAGTAGTGTGTAAACATAAATGAGTAAATAATGTGATTTAACGAAATGAAAGAAAATCCAACAATCATTCTCTTGCATCATGAAATGTTTGATAGCATGAGAGAATTCGCAAAAAGATACTCCTACAACTTACCAATGCGACCACGAACATGGCTCCAACTGCTGCTGCAACTAACGCACCAATAACGAATGGTACAATACTTTTGGCGGTCATACCCACCGGTGAATTCGCTCCTGCACTTCCAGCACTACCATTATCCAAATTACTCGACTCCCATCCATCATTGGACCATCCATCCGGTGACCATCCATCAGTACAGACTACACAGTTCTCTGCGCCGTCATCACAGGCATCGGCACATTCCGGTACGTCGTCACAGGAGTAGCAGTATCCCTCAACGGCACTACAGTCGGCCGTGCAAACATCAGCGCATACTACACATTTGGCATCACTGACATTGTCACATGAATAGTAGCAAAAGTACAATGACGACGAACTACTACTACCACCACCACCGCTGCTACTGCTACCGCCACTACTACTACTTGATGATCCACCGCTACTACTACTATGGTGATGATGTGGGTGGGGTGGGTGAGGGCAATGACTTGACTTATCACTACTAATGTGACACGGTCCAAGGTGCATTCCAAGATAGTTGAGTGCTAACCAGAACCAACCAATGTCCGAATAGTCTGAGCTGGACGACGATAGAATCCGGTGCTGCTTCTGTTGCATTTGAATGTTCGCAGCATTGGTTGTTGATGGAGTTGACAACGACGCCGAAGAAGTCATTGGAGTCGTTCCAGATACACCATCAACATGTGCACGACTTCGTTGAATAAAATCAACTCCTGTTACCAATCCAGGTTGCACTGCCGCGAGGACGAGGAGTGTAGTTACCACGGCGAATCGTTTCATATTTGATGATGTCGGTGGATATTATTTTCTTACGGGTGAATTATTTGTTGTGTTCTCAGTCTTGAAGGAACAAAGTATGTGAGTTGGATGAACTGGCGTCATCGCGCTAGTTCAATTTTTTACATGAGGGGATATCGCGGGAGAGAGGCAGGAAGTGCCATTTTTCATATCGGGCCCATGATGTTTTTACAATAAGTAAAATATCCGTTTGTACCCTACGGTCATTTCGAGCATTATTTATCATACAACACGGGTCACAATCAAGGCAAGAAAAAAAGCAGCATAGAAGCAAGGCAAATATTACTCAAGTAATATCA
>Ga0247843_1007492_pt1 | contig 13373 bp, 16 predicted proteins | sample LaCruzMarch2017__FD_192420 | JGI IMG/M metagenome (GOLD analysis project Ga0247843, IMG submission 192420) | Freshwater microbial communities from meromictic Lake La Cruz, Castile-La Mancha, Spain - LaCruzMarch2017_8m | ecosystem: Environmental > Aquatic > Freshwater > Lake | place: Spain...
ATTGATATGTTATGAAAGAGAAGACGACAAAGTAGGCACAAACATATTTACCTCGTCTGTGCGTTTATCTTTCAGCTCACGTAAGATTGCCAAGGTTTCCTTTTGTGAATCGAGATGCTTCCTTGTGAAAACCACTTCACTCTTCATCAAATCCAACTCCTCCTTCGATGGCACCTTCATGTTCGACGCCCATTCCTCTCGTTTGTTGATATCACTGCGTAGTATTTCGATAGATGACAGTAATCTCCTCTGCTCGTCTTCTAGATGCACTTTCATGCCAGGAAATTTTTCATCCAGGTACTGCTTCAATGAATTATCTTTATCGACCAGGCGAGCATTTGCCATTTCTGCTCCACCCATCAGTTTTTCCAAGCGAGCTACCTTTTGTAATTGATTCAGTCTTTGCATCTCACGGTCTAGCAAAGACAACTCATCCTCATGCTCCTTCGTGCTCATCTGCATGTCGACTATTTTGCTGAGTAGATATTCGCGAGCTTCGTCGTCGGTCATCAATACTATTCTGGTATCCTCCTCGACCTGTTCCAGCTCTTTTTTCATCTTGTCTACGCGCTTAAAAACGCTTCGATCACCACCGTCTCCATCAATCATCTTGGCTTTATGGCGAAGCAACACAATGTCGTCCTCCTGTTGCTCTGTCTCCGCAATGACGGCCTTGATTTGTGTCACCAAGCATCTGTACAAATCCAGCCTTTCAATGCCATTGTCAGCCTCGTCATCAACTTTGGACTCAAATGCGTCATTGAGATGTTTCACTTCAGCCTCTACACAACCAATTTCATCCTCGACCTTCTTCCTCTTGAAGAATATCGCATCAATCTCCTTCTCCATCTTGTTGTTGGTGCCAACAATGGTCAGAGTGGATTTTTTGTTCTCTCCCGAAGAAGTACCCAATCGAGCATACTCTCTAGCCAGATTATAGTCAGCCAGACTTGCCTCCAACTTACGCACTGAAGACAGTAGGGTGTCATGCTTATTATCTAGTGCAATACGGGATGCAGAATGCACGTCAGTCATTTCCGTCTCTGTACGCAGTCGTTCCATTTCCGTTTCGATTTCAATGATCTTGGATTGAATCGTATCGCGATAGTAGCCAGCACTTTCAACGATTGGCATATTCGACTTTGAGGAGGAAGAAGAGGTTGACGAACGACGGTTTTCTACACGCGCAAGACCAGTTGATGGTCGAAAATTCGAAGCATTGATTGACGCCGTGGGCAAAACGGCCGAGCGAGACAACACGCTAGAAGTAATCACACTCCCTCCATCGGCACCCCCCCTCCTGCCTCTCGCGCTACTAGTGTATTTCGGCGTGGCATTGACATTGCTTTTAGATGAGCGTCCGCCTCCTCCACTTTCGTCACTACTCAATGACCAATCGTCGTTCATGGGTGAATGTCTTTGTCTTGCTTCATCTGCCGCGTCGTTTAAAAGTCGACTTGAAATTTATGAACTCAATCGCACTAAATTTAAACTTCGCCACAGGAGATGCAACAAATTGTATGTACAGCGTCGCAAATCGATCTAGCGAAATAGTGCAAAGATTGGCCCGAATCGAATAGATGATCGGCGGCAAAGTTAATGTCGGATGTAAATATCATATCTGCCTTCCCGACAAGGTTTAACTCCGCCGCCCTTAACAATCCTTTTTCCATGGTAGTATCGACATTTACTGCGATGTCGTCAATTTTATTAAAACCTCTTTTGCTTTAACTTCTTCATCATGAATGCTGGGACTTTACCCTCAATCGAGCCATCATTCATCCAGACATCACTGTCCAGCTCTACTGTCCCATCTAACCAAGAAATCTCTTCTTCCTTCACTTTTTTCATTGCCTTTGAGCGATCCGACGCTTTTCCAGCATAACCCTCCAATCCAACACGAGAATTGAGCATCTCTTCCTCCTCAGTAGCAGACGACGACATAGATTCACGCATGGATCGTTGGAAGACGACCTGTGCCTCTCGAGTATTGCCTGCACGTTCCTCCATGACTTCATACGCCCTCCAAATGGCCGTCTTATCAACACTCGGCGAACGAAACAATTTCAATGACCGTTCGAATATTGATCGTGCATCGCTTATATTGCCAAGTTCAGCCTCCATCAATGTCCAGGCCGTGACTGCGGCAACGTTCCTTTTATCAGCATCGAGGGCACGGCTAAAGCATCGTCGTGCTGCTGCATAATCACCCTCTTGACTTTCAAGGACTCCCCAACCCTGCCATAGCCTAGCACACCGACGGCCGCCACTCTGACCACCACCAGGTTGAGCACATGACCATATCCCCTGTTGGAATATATCCCGAGCGGCCTTGGCTGAGTTGTATCGTGATTCAAGTACTCCCCACGCTTGCCATACTGGTGCGTGTCTCTTGTTGACTTCGGCTCCCTTTTTTAGTCTGTAAGAGTAAGAGTACATATGTTGAATTGATAAAGAAGCGGGGTAAACGTGAGGCATCATACTTAACGGATGATAGACTATTGATACACACAGACACACAAACAGCTACTCACAAATCTCTCGCAGAATCAACATCCCCCAACTCTGCAACGTACAGCGCATAGGCCTGATATACACCCGCATCTCTTGGATTAGCCTTCAATGCACGCTCATATAAGTCCAGTACCCTTCGTGAGTCAACGTCCTCTCGTGGAGTACGTCGACTTTCCATGATAGCATATGCCTGCAATACTCTAGAATTACGTTGATCAAATTTGAGTACTTCTTCAAAGCATAACTCAGCCTCATCATAGTTACCACACTCTGACTCCATTACACCCAATTGTAGATATGCCGCTGAACATCGTGAGTCTGCAGCTAGCGCCTTTTGATATAGTTCACGTGCCAATCGTGTACGTTTACTACCATCATCACCACCACCATAACTTTCACCACGACTACTACCTCTCTTGTATTCCATACTTGCCCACGCCGTATAAACGTAGGCATTCGGTCGAGCACCAATACGTTGCAGCTCACGTTCTGCTGAGCGGTAGCATAATCGTCCAGCAGAGGCATTCTGCCGTAACTCATTCGTACGTAACTGCGCTAACGCTACCCAAGCCGCTGAATGTGATGGTCGACTGCGTATAGCCTGTAGGTACAAATCCTCGGCAAGTGCGAGATTACCACATTCCTGTTCGAGTGTGCCTAATGCCTGTAGTAGATGTGGGTTGGGGCCAAGGTCGGGTATAGTACCTAATATCGCTCCCTCTTCTTCTTGAAAGTTGACATCACTTTGTGTGTCTCTATTATTGCTACTGCTGCTACTACCCGTCTTATTGCTGCGTTCAGTCCATTGTTTTGTCGTCAAACTTCTTGGACCACCGTCAACGACTGATATAGTACTAGGTCCTTTTACTACGACATATCCATTTACACTTTTATGTATCCCCTCCTTCAACAAGTCACGTGCAAGCTTGACATCACCCCGTCGTTGTGCAATCCGACTTAATCCCAAGTACGGTCGTCCATCCGTCGGGTCTAACTTTTGTGCCTCGGTATAATATTCCTGTCCTTCTTCTAGTCTGCCGTGACTTACATCCTTTTTCGCAAAATGACATAGACGGTCGATATTAATTTTCAATGCTCGGCCTAGACGTATACCCTCACGGAATTGTACAGCACGAGAAGTATCAAGCATGGATGTGGAGTATTGTATAGTTCCACCTGGTGTACGTGATAGACCGTATATACGATCTTGGACCATACGTGTAAGCGCCTTGTCTACTGGAGCTATCACTGCCGGTGTCGATGACGTTGTTAGAGGAGGAGGACTAATTGATGTTGATGTTGTGGTCGAGGTTATTATATTGGAAGGAGTACGAGGGTTAATACTAGTGCTGCTGTCGTCATCATCATCATCATCATCATCAGATACAATGTCCCCCACTAACGATTGTGCAGTCACATTGGCAACTGCCTCATCATTAATAATATTGGTAGCGTATGCATTACGCGACTTGACGTAGGCATCAATATTATTTGAGTTGTCTTCAACCGAGTCAATATTGTTGTTGTTGTTGTTGTTTCTATTGCCGTTGTTAATATTGTTCATAATAACTTGACGTGTTAATTCGACATCTTCCTCACGTGTCATGGCCATTACCACTCTATCCCCATTATTTGTCTTACTACTACCACTAGCGGTACTGCCAGAAAGTAGATCCATGAGATCGATTCCCTTTCGTCGTTGCTGCATCGTCTCCTCCTCCTCATCCTCGTGGGTGGTAGTAGTACGTCGCATTTGACGTAATTTTACTTCGCCCGCGTCACGGTCACGTATCCCAAACAAGTCCTGACGGACCTGTTCTTCATCTACGACCGGTGCAGCGAATAAGGAATCGAAGCTCCATATCGAGGGAGGGGCGTTCGTAATTTCGAGTGATTGGGAACGCATGCGTTCATATACCAATCGACGTTTTTGACGTGCGATCGAGGCTGCCTTTTCAGTTGGGGAAAGTGGTAATTTGCGTGCATATCGTTTCCGTTGTTGTTGTTGTTGTTGTTGTTGTTGTTGTTGTTGTTGTTGTTGTTGTTGTTGTTGTTGTTGTTGTTGTTGTTGTTGTTGTTGTTGTTGTTGTTGTGGTTGTTGTTGTTGTTTTTGCTGTTGCTGTGAAATTGTTCTATCGTAATTATTTACATCGTCATTCATCGGTGCTGACGATTGCAGGTCCGAAGACGATTGCAAATTGATTCGTTGCTGCTGCTGTCGTTGCAGATAATATTGTTTCCGTCGATCTTTTCTTAGACCGGCTGTTGAGGGCTCGGCTGCAAATGATGGCTCGCTCGCGCTGCTGCTGCTGCTCCTTAAAGCTATTGGTCGTCGACTACTTCTATTTTCATTCTGATAATTTGTCGTTTGAAGCGAATGACGAAACCCGAAACAGCAGCAACGAGATGCTGCAAGAAGCGAGGACGGTACCCACAATAATAAGAATAGAAATTGGGTCGACATCGCGGCAATTCCTATCGTCGTCGAAACTGTCATGTTGTTTCGCCGCCGCCGTCGTCGTCGACGATGCCATCGATCTATCTCTAGACAGCGAGCTATTGCCGGGGGTATTTTTATTTCGTCGATAGACATAGCTAGTCAAGAGAGAGGAAGTCTCAAGTGGTGGTGAATTGTGACGCCGATGGTTCCCGCTGAGACCCAACTCTAGAGCTTTGGAGGAGGTCCGTGAGTTTGCATCCAGCGTTGATAGTAGTGGTGTTATTCTCATAGGAGACAAGTAAACGCATGATGAACAAGGTCGCCGTTTGCTGTGCCGAGTGTGGGAAGGAGGAGGATGAGGGGGGCGTCGTCAATTTGAAGACGTGTAAGGGGTGTATGCTCGTCAAGTACTGCAACGTTACATGCCAAACGAAGCATTGGTCGACGCACAAATCTGCATGTAAAGAACACGCTGCCGAGCTACGTGACGAGGCGCTCTTCAAGGACCCTCCGTCGAAGGAGGACTGCCCCATCTGCTGTCTACCAATGCCGGTATTATTGATAAGCTTTGTCTCACTTCCACCCGCGACTATATCGTCCGTTCCGATTCACGACTTTGCGGTTGCTCATGAGGAGCTAGCAAAATCTCATTCGGATCACTATTATTCATGTTGCGGAAAGAGTATTTGTGGAGGTTGTGTCCACTCGTTTCAAATGACTGGAAACGATGGGAAGTGTCCGTTTTGCAATTCCGACCGAGGTAACAAATCACATGAGGAGATAGTTGAAGAAATGAGGAAGCGAGTTGCGGCAAATGATGCGAATTCAATATGCGAACTGGGTGGTTATTATTACGGGGGAGCATTTGGATTGCAGCAAGATCGGGCAAAGGCAATTGAACTATACGCTAGGGCAGCAGAGCTTGATCATCATAATGCTCATATTAACTTGGCTGACGTTTATCACGAAGGAGGCAATTTGAAGAAGGCCAAGTTCCATTACGAGGCCGCGGCTATGGCAGGGGACGACGTATCAAGATGCAACCTTGGAGTCATGGAGGCACGGTCTGGAAACATGGAACGAGCTATAAAACATTGGGAAATTGCTGCATCAGCTGGGCACTTTCGTTCCATGAATAACTTGCGAATATTATTTCAAGAAGGTGGTGTTAGCAGAGAAACAATTGATTCAATTTTGGCAGCTTACAACAGCTCCTGTGCCGAGATGAGAAGCAAACCTAGAGACGTGTGTGTTCGAAGGATGAAAAATTTACTAAATTAGAACTAGAGCCTTTACTGCAGGTGAATACATCATGACACGACAATGATCAGGATCAACAGGAAGAAGAGGAAGAAGAGGAGGGCGTGGAAAAGTTGAATAGCAGCAGGGGTGGCAAGAAAGAGTTGAGGGGTCAAATGGGAGACCTGTATTTGACAGGTAGACGGAGAAAGGTTTTTTTTTAGAAGAGGGAGACCTCATATTATTCTTATTCATATAAACGTGCAATTTATCAGAAAACATTGTTCTCCACCTGTTCACTTCAAATCTTTAGACAGTCTTCGGTGTCTTAATAGTTGTTGCTGAGGGGTACAGGTAGGTCCCCCCCTCCAAGTCCATTCATCCTCCCTGTCGCTGACAAAAGTTTCGTTTTCTAAGTCTATGGATTGGTAAGTTTTACATAATGATAGACATTCAGCCAGAACTGAGGGCGTGCATCACTTTTTTGTTTTATATTTATGAAATATATCTATATGTGAGCCAAAAGTCAAGGCAATACCCTACCCCAGGTTCCTTTGCCCCTTTCATAATATGAACAAGAAGTCTCTATGCTACTCTCTCACAGATCTGAATAATCCCTTTCTCGCCATTTAAACAATAATTCCATTCTCTATCCCCTCATCACCTGATGCCCCTACACATCCCCCGCCTTTTGTCATTCATTATTCACTCTTGGTGCACCTTGTGAATTCATCGCTGAGCTTTTAAGTTAATACCCACCACCTCCGTAGCCATCGTCCGACCTTCCATATCCTCCTCCTCCTCCACCCCGTCCACCACCTCCTCCATAGCCCCCTCCCCCGCCACCACCACGTCCTCCTCCATACCCACCACCTCCGCCACCGCCATAGCCACCATCATTCATCTGTCGTGGACTACCCTTCACATAGCCCCCATCCGGTCCCGTAACATTAATAGCCTTGGTCTTGCCATTCGGTTCTGCCACTACATCGAATTCCACAATTTCGCCATCCCCCAATGATCGAAACCCGCTCGCATGAATGGACGAATGATGTACGAATAGGTCAGTCGAACCATCGTCCGGGGTGATGAAACCGAATCCTTTCTTGGCATCGAACCACTTCACGATGCCCTTGACCTTGCCCGAATTTTGATAATCGTCGTTACTGAAGTCCGAGAACGAACGCAGTACGATGGCACCACGTGCCGACGTTTGTGAATTAACGAAGAGAGAGGGGGCGTTGGTGGTCGTGTTGGATCGAGCAGTCTTGGCGACGAAAGTCGTGACGGAACGACATGTTGCTGCCGCTGGCATTCTCCGTACGATGAGTCCAAACATTTTTTATATTTAGGAGTATTGATTAATACTGCGTTGATATAATATTGATGGTCAATCGCGACGATGATGATAGGAAGATATATGCGGTTGCGAAGATTTTTTGGCGGGCCGCACCCCAAGAGGAATGCAGTCCCCGACGGTGCAGCGTGCTGCTTTTGTCTCGGGGAGGAAGCGATGAGGAGGGGAAGACACTAGTACGCGATTGCTCCTGTCGTGGCTGCCTCGGCGGGCTTTGTCCATACATCGTGCCTCGTCAAATATGCCGAACAAAAGAGCCAAGCGGCGAAGGACGGTGATCTACCATCCTTCCGTGAGCCATGGAAAAATTGTATTAACTGTAAGCAGCCTTTTCTACATCAACTTCAGATTGATTTATCATCTGCGTTTGTCTCTTTTGCCGAGGCGACATACGACCGTGTAGGAAGTAACAAATGGGATAGAATGAAGATGATGGCTGCTCTGAAAGTGAAAATTGACGCGTTTGGGGATAAAGACATAACGGAAACAAAAAATGCTTGTCAACGATTATTGTCAAAAATTAGCCAAACGAAGAAAGACTTCAAGATGAATAAGTGGGTGCACCTGCCAAAAAACCAGTGATAATTACCGGCATTACAAAGCGATTTGTGGAATGTATGAGGCAGGTGCATATATACAATTGGGAGCAATTGCTTCGCGGAACCCATCTAATGAAGAAAGTTCACAGCTTGCAATCGAGCACTTCAAAATGGCCCGTGCCATCTATAATTTATTAGACATGAAAGACGAATCCCGACAGATGGATTTTGTAATTTCAAAGTTGATTGATGACAAACAAGCTGCAACCAAATGATGGGGATATACCATCGTCTACAAGAACTTATTCTGATACCGATTTAGAATTCGCTAGAAATGTGTACAAATCCAACCTAAATACGATTGAATCAATTGCTACAATAAAACGAGGAGTAATGTATGCAGCAATGCTAACGATTGTGAAGCGCCGTATTGAAGCTCAGCGACTCGTCACAAAGCTAGCCACCATCAGTCGTCGCGTCCATGGACCAGAACACAGTATCCTAACTACTCGTATGGTGCTGATGATGATGGCAACAGTCTTGACGCAACCGATGAGCAAGATGAGGAGGCTGAGGAATTTGAGGATGACGAGGATGAATACTCCGATGAAGATGACATGTCCGATGAAGAGGATGACGAAAATGTAAGTTTTAGAATGACTGTGCATTCATCTAAATGTTTCGTCATAAATCTAACCAAGAACAGTGCTATTCGCACACTTACTTCGGTCGTGGAGGCGACGAAGAATGACCCTTCAAAGCTTTGGATCGCTGAGTATGCATGGAGGAAGAATTATAAGCAGACTACTGTGGCAGGTGCTCTTGTGAATCGCTTTAAAGAGCGTGAGGAGAATTGTCGCGTGGATATTATTGAATGCTTCACTCGCCTCCTCTCCTACACGGTTTCGGCAGCCTCCTCAGGTGTACTGGTGTTGGCGTCTTCGAGTACGATGGACGATGCCTATGGAGCAGTCGTGGTCGATTTACGCTCGAATGTATCGTCGGCGATTGTCAAAGCGTGTGAAAGACAGCTCAATGCGAAGAAGGGTGGTGACCGATCAACAGTCGAGGCAGATAAATTACTTAAAGAGTGCAAGGAACGTCGTGTTGCTGTGTTGCCTCATGGCGAATCATTCCAAGCTTTGCGATACGAAAATGATGGAGAAATTTGCGTCGTCCAAGGCCCCATCACCAAACCAAGGCAGGTAGACGACGAGATGGTGCAACGCATTGCGAATAATCTTATGATTCCTAAACTAGGTTGTGCAGTGATTTGTCATGGATTGGTCAGTGCATCACACCTGAACGGGGAGTTGGGAGAAGTGAGAGACATGAAGAGAAGTGGAACAGGGATTCGATTAGCAGTGCACTTTGAAAAGAAGGGGGTGAAGTCGGCATTGGTCAAGCCAGAGAATTTACGCATCGCCTTTGAGTTGCCAGATGAAGTGGTGTGATTCATGATAGTTGACTTAATGTGTTGGAGAGGGAGTTTGAGGACTTAGCTGGGGGGACGAGGTCTGCGGTTTGTGGTGAGGCAACGGGGAGGATTAATAGTTGATGTAGATGTGAGGGTCGAGTGGCATTGAGGTGAAGATGATAGTGGATAATTACATAAATCTATTGCGTTGATATATCATGCGACGTATACTGTCAGATTTGTCGATCGGCAAACGATGTCATCAACCAATTTCATACAAACACACATGTTTTCTCGCTTCTCTTTCAATTTACAAAACGTTTCTATTCAACTGTGTACTCAGTCTGCCTTCACATCGTCTATTGCCTTGTCATTCTGAAACCAAACACTCTTAGAATTAGATTTGCCATCGTCATGTACCAATTTTTTCTTCCACGGTATCCAGCTCAAAAATCTTTCCCAGAACGCAGCAGGTTGGAACCCAAATGTCATTCTCTCCTCAAACCAGTCAAGCAGTAGTGTATAGTCCTCCCGTTCTTTCAATGGTTGTATAAACCAGAATAGATTCTTGATAACATAATACAGGTACAGACCGGCGAGGATGGTCTCAATCAAGTTATAGAATCGAGTGTCTGCGGTAGTATTATCCATGTCAATGTACTTACGAACTAGACACATTACTAGATTCTCTACGTTGCTTGCGAAAAGTAAAAAGAAGTTATTCAATTGCCTAAGAAAAATAATGATAACGCAGATGAAATGACGATGTGTCCAACGCAAACAAAAAAGTATTCGTTCCTACACATACTCACCATCTATCAACTCTTGTTACTACTGAGACTTTGGGTAAACAATCACTCATAGGGCCATATAGACTAACCATTGCCAAGAATATCGTACCACTAATACTAAACCGGTCAGCCATATCATCATCGTGTACTAAAAAGCTAACAACCTCCAATAGCATTAATAATTCTGCCACACTTGCCACCCTCAAAAGGTAGGAGTATGGATCACGTCTAACACGTATAATTAAATGTGCTTCACTACTAATGCCTTCGGCATTGTCATAGCGGGACATGCTATGCATTACTTTCGTTGTGGTGGTGACACGTATATTGACAATTTCAAATTCACTTAATCCGACCCCTCCAACGGCATCGGTGTCGACACTTTTTGCTATTACACTCCCCCTTCTATTATTGGTGGTATTATTAGAGTTGTCGTTGTTGCTGTTGTTGTTGTTGTTGGGTTTATTGTGTGCTCCTAACAATGCGGACGTGGGAGACGAACGTTGTTGTAATCGATGTGACCAAACAAAGTTCACCTGTTCCGAATTCCACGCATTGCTACTCAATTTTACAACAAGATCAGTCTCATCAAATGGAAAGTTGGCATAGGAGAATGTGCATCTGCATTCTGGTTGATAGAGCACGCTTTTGGATATTATTGGTCGTCCATTCAACATTTGTACCGAGGATGTAATTTCGATGGGCGATTCATCCGCAATGGCATTGACTATTACAATTTGTGGATCCCAACGACACGAATAATTTTCATCCGAGTTGCGATACTCAGTCTTGAGGACGTACTTGCCAGTTTTATACACCTCGCTTGCACCATTACTGGACGATAATGACCTGGATGACGACGAGCCGCTCGTAGACGAGCTCCCCAAGTTGCCGCGTTTGCCCTTCACCTCCGGCTCGATCGTCCCATCATCCTCCCAATCCACGTTCGCCAACAATTTCAGCCGGAACGTCTGTGCGCTCGTATCGACAGTTTGTAAATCGATAATAAATGCATCGAGCATGACGGTTTTGGGGCCGAGTAATGGTATATCATGACCCGTCATGTCCGTACCGACCGGGATGGCAGAGTGGTCGTAGGATTCGGAGAATTCGTCTGCATCCCGGGCCAAATAGATGGCTGACATTCTACGATTACTGTGGTGATGGTCGTCGCCATGGTGATGACGCTGAAACATGTTGTAGAACGCGAAGGATCGATCAACACAATCGTGACATGTTGAAGGTTGAAGTCGGGGAATCAGTATTAGATTCTTCATTCTACTTTTCTAGTAACTGCTATCATGACGACGCCATCATCCATGGTTATTTCCTCATTACCCCAAACGATGAAGGCTGCTCGGGGCATGGATTACGGTGATATTGACACCGTGTTACATGTGGCAAATGACATACCGACGCCGTCATCGTCCGGGGACCTGCCGAAGAATTGCATGCTAATTCGCGTCCTGGCCGTGGCATTAGCGCCGGGAGATTGTCGCGTCTTATCGGGGCTGACGCGCGAATTGCAGGGCCCGGCGACCTTCCCGTACATTCCCGGAGGCGATTGCTGTGGGATCGTCATTCGTCTACCGCCCAAGGTGACCAAAAAATATCCATTGCCTTTTGATATTGGCGATCGTGTCGTGGCACGATTTACGAACAAACCCATGGGTGCGTGTGCTGACTATGCCATAGTTAGTACAGTAGTTGCCGAGAAGGTACCAGATGGTTTATCGTCGATTCACGCGGCTGCATTGATTAGTGCATCACCCATAATCGATTTAGTCAAACACGTTCGTAAGGGCGAGCGTATATTGGTACTTGGGGCCAGTGGTGGGGTTGGTGCACACTTTTGTCAACTATTACGAGCCAATGGAGCATCCTATGTTGTGGGTGTATCAAGGAATCCTCAACGTTTATTAGATCATCCAATATTATGTGATGATGCGATTGATTATACAACCACGGATATATTTGCATTAACGAAGTATCAAATGGACCCATTTGATACGATTTTTGATTTTGCAGGTGGGGGATATAAGCGATTGGAGGAGGAATGCAGTAGAAGTTCGAAAGACAAAGCATTGATGATTGTCAAACCAGCGGCATTGGGTGGACGTTTCATTACCACCGTCCCACCCCATGGCCCAATATATGAAATACATTCCATTTGGGCGGCATTGCGTATATTTTTATTTCCCACATTATGGAAAACAATTAAGTCTCAAGTATGGACTAGAAATATATTCCCCAAATATAGTTTTGTTATGGCACTTCGTGATGAACGTGCACCAGCGACAAAAGTGATGGAATATGCGGCAAGTGGACAACTAAGTGCCGTGGTGGATGGACCATTTCCATTTACGACCGAGGGGGTACGAAAAGCCTTTCGTTTACAGGAGAGTCGTCATGCTCATGGGAAAGTTGTGATCAGTGTTGCAGAGGATACAAAGTAATGCGTATAATTTGTACTATCAAGTGTGAAATAAATGATAAAGTATGCACGCCTCGATAGTTTCAAGAACGCAGTTCCAAGAATACCTCGGCACTCTAATCCTAACATGCGCTTCTATTCAAAAAACAATCCACCTGATCTTCGTCTTCTAAGTCAAGGTCAGCTATCGTTTGATAGGGTTTAATTCGTTCGCCATCTAAGAGAAAATTCAAGTCAACAGCCCTCACTCCCTTACGATTGGCATAAGCATTCATAATTCTACCAAAAGAGGTTGTGTTCTTTACTTTGAACATTGTTTCTTCACCAGTTTGATCTTTCACGCGAATAATTACAATATTTACACAAGAAGTATCCCCTAAATCAACTTCCTTCTTGATTGGGATACCGGCATTGGCAGGTTGAGAGTCTTCTTCTTCCCCCGCTCCCCCCTCTTCTTCGGTCCCCTCCTCCGTTTCATCTTCAATTTCCTGTTCCTTCTCGTCCTCGTCCTATTCTGCATTGATTGACGACAATCCAAGACGAGTCATTTCCGCCATAGTTGCACGACGGCGCTGTTCCTTGACTACTTTCAAATCATTTGCAGTATTTGGATTATGATCCACAATTCGTGGGAATGTAGTA
>Ga0247843_1007497_pt1 | contig 13364 bp, 8 predicted proteins | sample LaCruzMarch2017__FD_192420 | JGI IMG/M metagenome (GOLD analysis project Ga0247843, IMG submission 192420) | Freshwater microbial communities from meromictic Lake La Cruz, Castile-La Mancha, Spain - LaCruzMarch2017_8m | ecosystem: Environmental > Aquatic > Freshwater > Lake | place: Spain...
GATGTGGTACGCTTGATCGTCGTAGGCCTTCAGCATTGTCTGATCGTCGATTTGTGCTTGGTAAGTCATCAGTGTTGGTGTAAGCACTAGCGGGAGTGCTTGCACTGTATGCTCGTCGTTGTTGCTGTGGTGGTCGGCGCTGGTTCAAGCGCACATGGTCCTCGCTACCATTGAATGTTGTTTTCATTTCATTGCTTTCTTTCCTATGCTTCTTGCACCGAGTGATTTTATCTCTTGAATCACCTCGCTCGCACGGATTGTTGTTAAATTGTTGACGGATCTCTTTCCCAAGTTGTTGAGAAAGTTCGAATAACTTTAGGAGCAATTTTTTTACAACCATCCTAAAGTTATCTTACCACCTTACTGGAAAAAGGAAAATCCATAATTTGTTAGAATGAGCACGACATCATCATCTCCAATTTCGATACCTTCGCCCAACCCTCGCGTCGTCATTGGTGGTGTAAATTCTAATGACGACGATAGTGATGATAATGATGATAATGAGCGCGATCGTCGACGTCCATCATCATCCTCGGGTACTAGTTTATTCGCCGACTTGGACGGATTGACGGTGGGGTCATTGCCGTCGCACTACCTTCGTCGTGGTCCGAGGCGACGGCAGCATCATGCCGGGGAGGGTCCTCGTGACGCTACCACTCGACGATGTTTTTTAGGGGAACCGAACGGCGGCGGCGGGAGACGGTCGTCTCCTCGGGGAATGCTCGACGGTGCATCAGCGTCATCGTCATCCTGGGCGCATCCACGAGCGCCGTACCTGTCCTCGCGTCCGCACGATCGATCGCTGTCCTCGGCAATGCCAATAGTACGATTGCCGGAATCGGCGATACGACATGGTAGTGACGAAGATGGTGGCGGCGTTCGATATTATGGATCATTGCGCGAATCGGGCGGATTCTTGGACCGCTGCTCTCGTCGACAAAATTCACCCCCGAGACGACAACAGCAGCAACAACAACAACAACAACAACAACGCGGTAATGGAGTTCAAGGCATTGACAATAATATCGATAATGCCATCAACAATAGAGGAGGAAATAATAGTTATTCGAAAAGGCCGCCTTCCATAGATGATGATAATACGAACAATGAATCATTGCTAAGCACTTCTATTACAGCAATGGATGTATTAACACGAATACGACAATTATCACCTACTAATCAACAACAACAACAACAACAACAAAAATCACATGATAATGAACAAAATAATATCAACGTTATAAGAAGAAGTTATGATGAAAATAGGAAACAACAACATTATTCATCATCATCATCCACCACTACCGATAATGCATTGTCTACAATTATGTCTACAAATAAATTACAATGGCGTGATAATGACGATGATGATGATGACGAAGATGATGATGATGACAATCATTTGCAGCGGCAAAAACAACAATGTAACCCCGATACGGAGGAATGTTTTGACTTTGAATTATAATTGGGGGGAGAATGGGGGGGGGGGAACTTTATATTTTCACACAAAAAGTCGCTTTTTTGGTGTGAGGTGTACTAAAATAAATATATTGTAAAATGGAATCTATTTTGTTAATGTATACAGGGGAATCTCGAGGTGGGTGTGGAAGGGAGGATAATATGGACCGACCACAAAATGGACCAAAAAAACAACAACTCTACACGAACGAGCATCAAAAAAAAAGAGGAGACGGAAATGATTAGATAAATTCAATGTAGGAATACACATGGCACACCAAAAAAAATGTAAATATTATATTAGATTGACAAGCAAGGGTTACAATCGACTTACTGTATAATAAAAAGCGAGATATATTTTTTTACTCTTTTTAACATTCTGTGTCACGTTTCAACCGAAGTCAAATAATGACATCCAATATTCTATCATACATTACTATCACAAATGGCATAATTGACAATAGCAAATGCAAACATAGACTTGGACCTACACCACCAATTACATGTACAAACAAGTCTTTGACCCATGAATTAAACAAAGACATTGTCGGATTGACAATTAGTTGTAATCCAATACCGGGTATAATCCATCGTGTAAAGAATGATTTAGGTACTAATAATACTTTGCTGGATGGTTGTGTTACAGTATTATTATTAATAGTAGTCTTTGATGTTTGTCGTACTATTTCGCCAGTAAAAAAGGTTATAAATACGTCAAGGAAGGTAATCGTATTGATTATTGCAACTAGGGTGCTAATAACAATATGTGATAACACAATGATGACATTATCATTGTAGTAAAACATTGAGTTATATTCTCGTTGTTTTCCATTTATAATGACTTTACCAAGGAACATTTCCAATGGCATCTTCTTTAATTCGCCCGCTAATGATGGAGCGAATATAAACTGCGATATCTCAATAACTGCACAAATGATTGTTAAAAATTTCCATCGTACGGCAAAGTTTGTCCGGGGACTTAGTAGTAGCCGTTTCTTCCTCGTACGTTCTTTATGTTTATGTTGGGTAATATTAATTCCATCGAGCATTGTTATCTGTCGTAAAAGTTTATGTTCCTCTTCGATTAATTCTATCTTACGTAATGAGGTTTTGGACTTTAAGCATTCATCTGCCAAGTGACTACGAATTCTATCATGATGTTGGTGTATTACATTGTCCTCGGCAGTAGCAGTATTTGACGTTTGCTGTGACGATGATGATGACGATGATGATAGGAGTGCAAATCGTCGTCGTGTCACACTTTTCCTCCTTTCACGGAACCGACGTTGTAGTAATAATACCACCCTCTCCTGTTTGGTTTGGTGTGATAAATTATTAATAACACTAGTCCAATAGTTCTGTGCAATCTTAGACTTGCAATACAGTCTACGCTTTACTATCATGTCAAGAATGTGTCCACGACACTTGTTACAAGTACCAATGAGTGGTCCAATAAACTTAATGTAATGCAATGCTCTTAATAGCTTACGTAACTTCGTATGAAAATGAAATGGTCGTAGTAATCCATAGTATGCCTCACGTATAACACGTTCAGTAATTCTAGTCTTTACACTTGTTGTGAATTGTTGATATGCATTCCTAGTGAGTATGTCTACTATTGAATATCGAGGATGTGTTACTGTAATAACATGTATTGCCGTTGCACTAGTTGTGGTAGTAGTACTATACCACCAATCGTATTGTTGTTGTGTAGAGTAGGACGACCACTTGATGAATGGACTGAAATCGGATGTAGAGTAATCATCATTGTTTGTATTATTACTATCAAACAGTGGTAATATTGCCAACCAACAAAGGAAGACTACACCAAAGGTCGATGCAAACCACAAAAAAGATATAATTGTTGACATTGTTATCACATGTTGTTGTTGTCGTCTCATCTTCGTTGTTGCTTTTGTTCTTGTTGTGGTTTTGGTAGTGGCATATTGTATGGCAAATACAATACCTTTGACAATATGTACACAAACAAATGCAACATGATGTACTCTACTGGTCCATCCTATCATTGTTATGCTATCTATAATAAGTTGTACAGTTGTGTCTATTGTTTTTGCTGCTGCTGATGATGATGATGATGGGGTATTGCTGTTGTTGTGATAGTATTGCAATAGCAATATCTCGTGCATGACCAATATCAACATTGTGATATTGTACAACCATTTGACTAATCTTGCGATGACTGTTGTCACGTGAGTACTACTAATACTACTACTACTACTACTACTATTTATCGACGCAGTAATTGTAGCAGCAGTAGCAGTAGCAGCAGCAAAATCATCATCGTTCTTGTTGATGATTGTAGTATTAGCAGCAGCGCACAACTTCTTGATGCCATCGAACGATCTTGGAGGAGTTCGGTTGCTCTCTCGTTGTTGTAGCCGTCGTTCGTCACTGCTACTTAGCAATAGTAGTCTCCGACGCTGTACCACGTCATGATCACGCACACGAGTCCTACGTCTTGTGCGTTTGTCGTCATTCCTCTCTCTTTCCTTTTTCTTTCGTCCTTCATCTCTGCTAATCATTACTGTTGCGGTTGCTAATGGAATTGGTATTGCATTCTCACCATCATCAGTATCATCATCATTGTTAGATGTTTTTTCATCACGCCGAGGTTGTCGTAATGATCGTCGTGTCGTTACAAAATCATCGTCAATAACAATATCGATGGTAGTACTACTCGTAATATTGGTAGAGTCATTACAATTTGTCATTGTAGTTAATAATTGCGGATTGTCATTTTCGTCATTTCATTAAAGAATTGATTTATTCAAACCTTTTTGCCTGTACTGTGTTGTCGGTCATGCAAAATAATCGAGCCTGCGTCATGTTGATCGTTGCCACAAGCGCCGCTTCCCCGTCGCGCCTTGCGATTTCCTGCCTTCAACTCTCCCGCGGAGTCGTTTTAAACTCAACGTCTCGGCGGGAAGCCAAAAGAGGACAATCCACGAACCGGAAGGGAGAAATGAGTCGCGCTTCTCGTAAAAAGCAAAAAATAGCAAAAGAAATCTAAACGTCACTACCGTTAAGTATATTTTGTCACTATTTGGACAAACACTGTCACTATTTGGACAAACAAACTGTGTGGGCCTTCGGACGTTGTGTCCAAAACGACTCCTAGAGGAAGACATACACACACAACAACTCCAGCGCATGCCATGGCGGCCAACGACACCTTTGAATCTGGGTTGGAAAGTCTACTCCTGGGTCCTGGTCTGTCATCGCCAAGCAGCAAGCGGCATCGCCGTCCTCCTCCATCTCCGGCGCTACCGTCGTCTCGGCCGCCAACATCTTTCTCGGGCACGGATGATACGCCGTTCGAAAGCAAGTACGCATTGCGACACAAATTACAGGGCGGGTCGTATGGGACGGTATACGTCGGTCATCATAAAGCGCGCATGAGAGAATATGCCGTCAAGGTCGTCAATCGGGGGTGAGAAGAATTTATCATTTCCCCAAGACCCAATCGCCCGAACGACATTATTTTATATAACAATCTTCTTCTTTTACATACTCCCCTTGCTTCGTTTTTCGCAACAGCAAATTAAGCGAACACGATGATCGAGCACAGCTACGCGAAGTTGAAATATTACATTCCTTGAATCCGAATAGCTTTCGTAATTCGGCTCTGTGTAGTTATCGTCCTCGACTGGATATTATTATTGATGATGATGATGATGTTACTGATAACTCTCGAGCAGTAATGATGGAGGTGGATAATAGTAATAATAATAACGAAGAAGAAGAAGAAGAAGTCGATCCGGAGGATAATGGCATCATCAATCTAATCGACTTTTACGTCACGCCCACCACGTACACGTTGGTCATGGAATTGGCACGCGGCGGGGATGTATTCGATCGATTGGCCAAACGTACATCGTACACCGAGTCGTGCGCACGATCCTTCGCGCGGACCTTATTCCGTACTATCCAATTTTTACACGATCGAGGGATCGCGCATCGCGATATCAAGCCCGAGAACTTGTTGCTGATGGACGTCGACGATGACGCGCACGGCGTACGATTGGCCGACTTTGGCTTCGCACGACGATTTTCCAACGACTCTGGTGATGGTGATGGCGATGGCGGTGGCATACAAAAATACGATGCATACGATGATGAATATGCAACGTCCATGTCGACGAAGTGCGGTACGCCCGCATTCGTCCCGCCGGAATTAGTACTCGGACGCAAGTACGGACCCAAGTGCGACATGTGGAGTGCGGGATGTACGCTCTTCATGCTACTGAGTGGCCGACCGCCCTTCAATGCCAAGAAATATGGCAAGGATGCCATGTTCCGTGCTATACGTGCTGGGGACTTTGTGTTTTATGACGATCGTTGGAAACACGTGAGCGTGTCCGCGAAGAAACTTATATTGGGATTATTACAGGTCGATCCACGATTGCGCATGTCACCTAAGGATGCGTTGAATTCGGAATGGATGCAACTTCATGACAAGGTATTAAGACGTAATAGTTTGGATTTGGCCTTGGAGGAGATGAAAAGTAGTGCCAAATGCAAACTCAAGGGTGCGGCACATGCCGTCCAATTTGCAGTGGGAGGGAAGTTTTGGGATATGGAAACATCATCGATATGCAGAGAGGATATGCATTCATCTTCATCCATGGCGGTGATAGTTGACCAATTATCGCCTCCCGGCGCCGTCGGTCCTCCTACGTTCGAGAAGTTATATCAATTAGATTTTAAACTTCAGGTGGGACATTGTGCAACCGTATGGCAGGGTACGTCACTTGAGACTCATATCACATATGCCGTCAAGGTAGTGCAAAGGCCGGGATTGACGCAATTGGAAGATGCGGCCGTGATGAACGAAGTCTCGATATTGCGCAGTTTGCGTCATAAGAACATTGTTCCATTATTGGACTTCTTCGAAGGACCCGACCGCTTTCATATTGTGATGGAAAAGTGCAATGGTGGGGATGTACTCGACAGGGTGGCCGGTATAGAACATTATACCGAAAGAGAGGCATGTCAATTTACCCAAGGTCTGTTAGAGGGTGTACAATTTATGCATTCACGTGGGATTGCACATCGTGACTTGAAACCGCAGAACTTACTCCTAACGAGTGATGATGATAATACCTCAGTGAAGATATGTGACTTTGGTTACGCCAAGCGTGTGCACTTGCCTAAATCCTTAACGACACTGTGTGGCTCGCTGTCTTATGTTGCACCTGAATTACTTCGGAATCATCCATATGATGAAAGTGCCGACATGTGGTCCGTGGGGGTTATTATATACTTTCTTTTGTCGGGGTACTTACCATTCCACCACCGTGAGCAGAATGAATTGTTTAAAATTATACGCCTTGGGAGGTATACCTTTGATCCCAAGTATTGGACGGGGATTAGTGCAGAATCCATCTCGCTGATCAAACAGTTGCTGGACGTCGATTCCTCGACGCGATGCACGTCAACGCGGGCACTACAGTCAGACTGGATTAAGAAGAGAGTAGAGGAGTTGGAGATGATAAATCTTACAAAGAGTTTGCGTGGTATAATAAGGGTGAATTCAAGTTTGAAAGGTATCGTACGATCGGTACAATGGAATAGCAAGGATAAGATGGTGTCAAGTTTGACAGTGGACACAATTGACTTCCACGACTTGTCGGATATGTCAGAGTATGATTAGATTATCGTGTGCCATAAAAAACGAATGAAACAGTGTAACACAAGTTTTATGTTTTCATGCCATGGCATTCATTATCTGTGCATCAAATATACATTTATCCTCACACACGGTAATCCATTTACCACTCGCGTTGTTGTCCTTGGCACGGAACATTACCGTAGTACTGCTATCATATCCCAATGCTACGCGTGATTTGGCAATAAATCCCGAGAATGTAGAGGCCGGATTGCCAATGAATACATTCGCCATTATTGCTACTGTAATATCCCCCCCAACCCAGCTACTATCCTCGGGTATTAATTGTACATACGGTCCAATGATCGGATCGGCAAGTAATTTGTTATATATACTTGGATTTTGATGATCGGTAATGAATAATATAGGATGATTGAGCATGCCTAATGGCTGCAAGATTGATTTGATATAGTCCGGTTCCATTAATAATGCACCTAATGGATCACATTTGGAACGACGACTTATTTTTTCAAGTAGACGTATGCCCGGTTCACCCTCGAGCGAACGGCTGTGTATTACAGAATATATTGCTGCTGCTGTTGATGTAGTTGTTGATGAGCTAGAAGTAGCAGTAGTAGTAGTCCTGCCACCAAAAGTTGCATCAATTACAGAACACATGTCCTTCACGGGCTTGTTACGCATATTCACACCAGATCCTGTATTATAATATCTAAATAATGCACGCAATATGAAACATTGATAGTCAATATATTCGTCTAGTATCGTGGGATAGTTTGCGTTAGTACGAAACATTAGAAATAGTTCTTTCGTGGACATTTGTATCACATTCTTATATTGTTCGCTGAGCTGTAATACTAATTTGTCAATTTGAACATCCGTAACCGTCCCTGATGTAGTAATAATTTTAATACAGAATAATTGCTCGAGCAAAGTCGTCCAATGTTCCATCGCTTCGATACGCAGCGGTGACTGTTTCTCTATATCCGGGTTATCGATTCGGATAGATAGCCACATGTTGGTCAGTAAGTGCGGCACCCAACAGCCGCTGGTCACGACGAGTAATAGATCATTATCGCGCGCATATTGCAATGCGTGTAAGAACTCGATTAAATTATTACCCGTCCGACCAAATGTTTTTATTTCATGCAGTAGTAATATACTCGTGTCTTCATCTTTCGACGGTTGCTGTTGTTTGTGATCATTGGTATTGTGGCGGCGCAGCACACATTCTCGACGGTACTTGTCATTGATATCCATATCGAATCGATGAGAGATGGGCGCCTCGCGATTGCATATTCGTAAAGGAGGAAGCGGAGGTTCGCCGTCATTCTCGTTCACGGCGAAACTGCCCTCCTTCAGTTCGACCGTGCGCGGATCATTATCGTCGGTGAATACGCCGCCCGCCTTCTTCCGGTCTCGTGCGGATGCCAAACGACGATGATCATGTCGGTGATGCTGCTGCGTTACTATTGTCGAATTATTCGTTTCGTCGTCGCCACTGACTGTGGAAGCCACTGCGGCGGAGAAATTAATTATTACAACGCATAACGATACTATAGAGGCGGATAGGAGCATGAAAACAACAAACGATGTTGGTGATGCAATCTTCGACATGATATTATGATATGGTGGAGATTGCTAAGGCAATGGACTTGATGATGGAGACCACCTATTCGCCAACGATTATTTGTTGCATAGGAGTATCAGATGAGTTTGTGTGTCTATTTCTATTTCAGAGAGTGCTTGTGGTCATTTTGGCGGGATGATAGGGGTTCCGCCTCTTTCACTGGTTCCGTGAGACCATGGGAGGTAAAGTGGCTTTACGATACGTGCTCTCTGCTCTAAAAATCACAGAGCGAGAAGAGGAAGAACAGATTCCAGAACAGCAACAACAGGATCAGAATGGAGTGGATGATAATTTAGATGAGGACGGATTCTTACGAGCAAGAGCAAGGGCCACGGCGAGAGACATATTTGAGGATCGATATGCATTGGTAGATCATTTATCAGGTAAACAATGTGATGGATGTGCACAAGGGTCGTTCTATGAGATACAAAAGGTATGGAGTGACCACCAAGGAACGTGGGCTAGTGCATGGAGCGAGACATGCCGTGAAGTTGTTGAAAGGTTGAAGGCGCAGGCACTAAATGAAACGCGAAACGATTTAGCATTAGAGAGGATTATCAAATGGAAATTCCTTCTTCCAACACTCCTCTTCCATAAGCCACCATCACCAAATGGAACCAAAGCGAAGGATTTGAAGATGATTGTTAGTAGATGTATGAGACAGTATGACGAGGGGCTATGGAAAGATTTAATTGAAGAATACGAAAGAGACATTATCATCGCGCAAGGCTTACATCATGAGGAGCAATCAGATGATAATAAAGAATTAAGCACAATTAGGAAAGCAGCAGACTTAATATCACGATTTCAGTTGAGTAAAGCAAGAATGATCAACGCAATCAAACGGATTGGGCGATCATAATGATCAACGAATTGTCCAACAACTTAGGAACAAGCATCCAGCACGGAAGGAGGACATCACACCGTTGACGAATGCCGAGATTAATGTACAATGTACAGCGCAAGAGTTTAAGTAAAGAGGTATTACGACGGGAAATACTGGCTCTCAAACACGACTCAGCACCAGGCATTGGGTGCTTACGGAATGAACACTTAATTGCCATAATAATGAATCCAAAATGACAAATGACTCCAAGTGCAGCAACGGCGATGGACAACTTTTACGAATACGCAAACGCGGTAGTACAAATGCAATTACCAGAGTATTTCTATACTATGTGGGTAGCAGGGAGGATGGTACCAGCAAATAAGGTACATCCCGACGATAGGATTCCAGGAACAGTCCCAGACTGTAGACCGGTCAATATTGGTTATGCGGAGAGACGATTAATCACACGTGCATATTTTGATGATGACCTTAAAGATACATTCATAGATATTCTTGGCCCTGTGCAGAATGGATGTATACCGGGAGGTTTATCAATTACTGCGTTGGGAGCGCAGATAGCACTTAATGCAAAGCCAGAGTTTGGAATTATCAAGGGAGACATTAAGAATGGATACAATGAAGTAAAACGAGAGAGCGTACTCAAGGCAATGAGAGCCTCGGGAAAACTAGGACATACACTAGCATTTATGTATGCATTAATGAAACCGACAGCATACATAGGATTAGGAGCAGGCACACGTATGACAACGGCGCCATTCAAATGCAGTGAGGGACAGCATCAAGGAGCCATTGAGAGTAGCTGGTTATTTAGTCTTGCAGTCAATGATGCATTTCAGAGACACAATGCAAGGTTGGCTGAGCATGGAGGAGCTATGATGGCAATTATGGATGATAACTACACAATTGGAAACCAAGCGATTATCTTCGACTCGATGAAATTACTCAAGGAAGATCTAGAATAGTGGGATTAGAACTACAACCGAATAAATCGAGATGTTACATATCGGACGAATACAGGAATGAAGAAGGGAGAGGCTACGCGGCGACACTCTTAACGAGGTGGTGGTAGACGACGGCGGAACCACGCATTACAGATTATCGATTTGTAATATACCAATGGGATCTGAGAGATACGTCAAGACCTATTTAGACAAGAAGAAGAGGCAGATTATACAAGGATTCGATGTGATTTCGAAAACACTCGATCCTGGACGATACCCTCATCCGGAAATCCCAACAAGACAGATGCAATATGCAATGGATACTAACATTGGCATGCCTGCAATTTCAGGGCAATTACTGGCTACGACACATAGACCCAAGGCTAACGGAGCAATTTGCGAAGGGTATTGATGAAGGTATATATATACTAGTGGAGAAAGCGTTTGGTATCAGGATTGCATCTTTCTCGGACATTGCAAGAGAACGAATGCGATTACCACTCCGCAATAAGGGATGCGGTTTGAGGGAAGCAGGAAGCAGAGGACAGACGATATGCACAGTTCATCGGAGCGGTGGCACTATGCATACCACAGTTGATTGATAGACTTGACAAGGAGGGTAATATAATACCCGGACGACTTAATACGGGAAGCGTCATTGAATACTTGGGCAAGGGAAGCTTCAACTGTCCAGTCACGAACCCTTGGGAGCATATGTTAGGGAGGGATAACCAACCACACGAGGCGTTGCATCGGCAATAAGAGAAACCTGGAGCCAATTAACTACAACTTTCCAGAATATCAGAATTCCGACGCAGACGGATCAAGAGCGGTCATATCTTCTAACACAAGAGATTAATCAGGCAGGTTTCTATCATGACGGCACGCAGCCAAAATCAGTGACAAGAGCGATCACAACAGAAATTGAGACGGCAAGAGGGAAGCAACTTACGAAACGAATAGTGGAGACGCTGCCGAAAGAAGATTTCGAGCGGCAAGCATATTTGAACTGCGGTAGGATGAGCTATGTATTTCTACACTCACCACCGGATCATGTGGGATACATGGAGAACGAGACACTACGGATGGGATTTGCAAGATATTTGGGACAGGCATGCCCAGTCATAGCACCATTGGTAGGGAGATACTTCGGACAAAGGGGACAGCAACTTGATAAGTATGGGAGAAACTTAGCAGCAGCAGGCATTACATAATGCAATACAACATATGATGGTGGACATAATGAAGGTAGCCGGTATACAATCACACATGGAGGCAGCAAACTTCCTCAACGGTAAAGTTGGAGAGCCGTACATTAACAACTAGATCAACCACATAACACAGCACCCCAACCCCAGAAGTGCATTACAAGCTGTAGTACCTGACATCCATGCATACAACTATCCGTCGGGAAGACAGAGGATCAATGATAGCGGAGCATCAACAACGGACGAGGCATTCTTCGAAATCAAAACTATGACAGCATGCGTGTCACGATATGGACATGTGAATATTGATACAACGGCAGCAGAAAGACGAGCTAAGGCAATTAATGTGGATTATCACAAGAGGTTCAAGAAGTTTGATGAGGTGTTTGCTTCAGATGTAGTGGGAGATGGAACCACCAGGATTTCGGGACTTTGAGGCAGCACAGGGACGGTTCTTTACAGGACAAGTGATACCGCTGGTGGTAGGCGCTTTTGGAGATGTAAATGAGGCAGTGGAGAAGGTACTAACACGAGTAGCAAAGGCAGCAGCAGCAGAAACAGACGGACTTACAATTTCACCACTGATCAACACAGACAGAAAGGGAGGAACTTATCGAATCATGCACCAACAATTCAGACGAGCAATAGGATGTGCGATAGTAAGAGGACAAGCCAAGCTCACACTCGGAAGGCTACACTATGTGAGGGCGACAAGGGAAGAAGCGGCAAGCGTGAGCAAATCACATCACAGCAACAACAGATGGGCACCAAGCCAACGGGGAAGATCATCGTGGTTCAACGACCATACAGCGGAGGGATATACAACTTTTGAACAATTTCGAATTTCGGAATGGACACTACTATAGTATGCCTCACTAGTAGTGGGACTGGTGGGGCTAGAGGCAATGACGTATGATAGGACAAGTTGGAGAAACACATATATTATACTTATGTAGATACTAAATTAAGAGACAATAATATATATGTTGGTACCCAAACGCGAAAAATCCCTGTGCGGGTACTGGGCGGCTAGTGCGCGTACTGGCAGGATCCTGTACCCGCACTGAGCGTCTCTTTTTTGATTCGCCGAGTTTGTCGAGGTTTGCTGTTAAGTCACGCGTAACGCTTATTTACCTGCCATAATTGTTGTTTGGATCTTCCCGACGTGCCGATGACTGCCGTCGACAGCAGCCTTGTGCCAAAGGTGTGACGAGCTCCTCGTGCCAATGGTGTGAGCACACTTCCACCTCGCCACCTTGCGCTGCGGGTCTAAATTGCACGCAAAAGAGAAGAAGGAAAGATACATAATGAAAACAGCTTCGCTCGGGCTTTTGGAGGTGTGGTGGTACCTGTGAATGCCGGGGGGGATGCCCCCCCGGACCCCCCCTGTTGGTGACGTCACGGACCATTCCCATTAGCGGGAAAATATATTTAGCGGGTTGACCGTTAAGGTAATTACAAGAAACCCTAACAAACAAATGGCGGGCTTGGTTCCACTTGTATGCACGTGAGAGCGTGACAGGAGACAGGAGAGCATTAAGGGCTGCCGGGCTTTAGGAGTACCTCCAAAAGAATAAGAACAACAACAACAACAACAACAACAACAACAACAACAACAACAACAACAACA
>Ga0247843_1007498_pt1 | contig 13364 bp, 8 predicted proteins | sample LaCruzMarch2017__FD_192420 | JGI IMG/M metagenome (GOLD analysis project Ga0247843, IMG submission 192420) | Freshwater microbial communities from meromictic Lake La Cruz, Castile-La Mancha, Spain - LaCruzMarch2017_8m | ecosystem: Environmental > Aquatic > Freshwater > Lake | place: Spain...
AAGTTTTACCGACCACAGACGGAAATGAAAGAGGCGAGCCTGACTTCGGCACTAATTCTGCACGGCTGTGGCTGCTTCGTTCCCGACCTGACCAGATTGACCGCCGAACCATGCGAAGGGGCCCGCCAAGTTAGATTTTAGCAGGGCTTGACTCACTACACGGGAACATGTTCAAACCAGAGCTGATCGCGGGGGAAATACAAAGCCGCGCGTGCCGGAGCGCCATCAAAAGCGGATAGTTTTTCACAATACCGCTCCAACTGAGGCTGATAGCGCAACATCATCCGCTGGCCAAAGGCTTGCGTGGTTTCAGTGGGCTCGGGTCGCCCGGTTTTGTAATCAACAACCAGCCATCCCTTGTCATCTTTTAGGGCGTAGTCCAGTACAGACAGCTGACCGGTTTCATCCAATAAAGCCCATTCGCGCCGAGCCTGAGTCTGGTTTAGCAGCCACCGTCCTCGTTCACTATTGAGCATCGCGACCAACGTATCGATGACCTCGGTGGCTGCCGCAGCCCCCTCCTCTCCTACCACTCCCATTTGTTGTAACTGCCGTTCAATACGGGTGCGTTGCTGCAAGACCCGCTCAGGAGTCCAGTTCGCCAAGCCTTGCTCGCCCATTTGCGCCAACCAACCATGTACCAAAATACCCGTCAGACGCTCAAAACTCGATTGCGCCCGCCAAATGTAGGCGAGATTACTTGGGTCTTGAACATACGCTTGCTGAGGGATCCGGTCCTTGAGGCGTGTCAAACGCGGCATCGAAAATGCGGGGACGGGTTGTTCTGAAACGGAGGCCTTTTCAACCATGGCAGCAAGCTCAGGCAGCTGCACGTGAGGGAACAGGCGAGCGAGCAAACTCCCCGAGCGCGCCGCCAATGGCGCCCCTGTCTCGACGTCGCGCTGCAACTCTGCGACGAGGTGCAGGCTTTGTTTCGCTCGGGTGGCCGCCACGTACAGCAAGCGATCGACTTCAAACTCACTGCGTCGCTTGTCGCGCTGTGCAAGATATTTGGAAATCACATCTTGCTCATCGGTCGCGCGAGCCTTGATCGGCCCCAGCATGACTTTATCCGCGACTTGCTCGATGCGCACCAAAGGTGGACGATCAGACACAGGTTGATGATGTAAACCAAACAAAATCACGCACTCAAACTGTAAGCCTTTCGCTTTGTGCATGGTCATCACTTCGACCGAACGCTCACCCGCTTCGGGAGAGGCAAATAGACGCGTCAGACGGGCATCAAGCACATCTACATCGAGGCCTCCATAAGGCGCGATTTTCTCAATCAGCGCAAACACACTCTCGGCATCTTGCAAGTCGGTCGCAGTCCGTGCGAGTGCAACACCTCCCAACATGCGCCAAACACGTTCAACGCGCGCGGCCAAGGGCGCGAGATCGTCCTGCGCCAAAGCGCTCAGCATGACGGGCGCAACTGCACACAAGCGTTGATACTCTTGTGGTGAAAGCAGTGTTTGTGCGGGACACATTGTCGTCGAGCCTTTGGGGCGCAACGCACGTTCAAGTAAGGTCGGAATCGCCGCCTCTCGATCCAGCCCAAAGAGTCGATGCAAACTCTCCAAACGTAAACCGCAGTAAGGAGAACGCAGGACCGAGAGCCAAGCAGCACGGTCACCAGGATGCGCCAAGGCGCGAATGATTTGCACCAGATCGACTACGTAGGCACGCAAGTGCAATGGCACCAATTCGACCGCACGACAAGCGATACCTTCTTGCGCCAGCCATTGCGTGACGTCCTTGAGATGAGAGCGCGCGCGCACCAAAATCGCGACAGGATGCTCCGCGTCAGGAAAGGCAGTCAAGGCTTCTCTGACTAAGTCCAGCGCCACATCTTCGGAGCGTTGTCCCAACTGAGGGCAGACTGGGTGAAATCTTACGGCGGGTGAGATCGTCGCGTCCTTGAAGGCCGTTGAAGGCGCGTAGGCAATGGCACCTGCAGACGGATCGTCTTTTTGAGGAAAGAGCGAAGAAAAAGCACCATTGACCCACTCAACAATGCCACGCTGAGAACGAAAGTTATCCGTCAACGTCAAACACTCAGGCCGGATCGTCCCCAAGCCTTCGTCGCGCACACGCAAAAACAGCACAACGTCGGCTTTTCGAAAGCGATAAATCGACTGCATCGGATCGCCCACCAAAAACAAGGTGCGTCCATCGCCTTGCTGCCAGCCCGCCGTGATTTTTTCGATCAAGGAAATCTGTGATTGACTCGTATCCTGAAACTCGTCGATCAAGAGATGTCGGATATTTTGATCGAGTTTTAGTAACAACTCGGTGGGTTCTTCGGCACGACCCAGAGCCTGATCGGCTCTCCGGGCGATTTCGATAAAGTCGACCTCGCCAGCTTCCATAAACCTCAACATCAATTGCGCCGCTGCGATCCGCAAACAACTAAGCTGTGCTTGCAAAATCTCCCATTGATCTTCGGTGAACACGGGCTCTGGGGTGTTGACCACCGCGTAAAGACGCTTGACCCAAGCGGGGGTTTCAATTGAATCATGGCTTTGCAGCCATTCAATCACTCGCTCTTTTTCTCTTGTTTGAGGAAGAAAACCTTGATTGATATTGACAGTTTTACGCAGGCCGCCCTTGCTTGTTAAGAGAAAAGCGGCAAGAGCCTTCCAACGCGGCAGTTCAATAGCTTGCGTATCAAAAGCCTCGCCATCCCAGTCTTGTAGAGCCCATATGGTGTTCGAGGGGTTGTCTTGTGACAGAACCGCGGCAGCGGCGCGCGCAAGCGGCGCTAACTGCTCAGCCCAACCGAAAGGCATCAAGGCTCTCAGGCCGACCAAATCCTGACTGACTGCGTCTTGAAAGTTCTCCTCCAAGACGTGACGATCATCTCCATCCGGCAATAAGGGTAACCACTGGTCCCGCTGGGCCAACATATCCGCAAGGGCATCGCAAGTTTGGGCCACGTCCAAATCCATATGCTCAAGCAAACGCGTCACAGACTCAGACTCACCCACCATCTCTAGCGTCTGACGCGCAGCCTCGAGATAGTGAACCCGCGCATCATCGACAAGATTGGGGACACCACCCATGGAAGAAAGCCATGGCATATTGCGTACCAGCGAGGCGCAAAACGCATCAATCGTCCGGATGGAAAGGCGCGCGGGATGCTCCAGCAACGCCCACCCAAACCTATGGTCACGTTCGAGCGCGGCGCGCCCAAGCCGCCAGCTTTTGAGCTCGTGCGCACTCTCGGGTTGTAAGGGATTTTCAGCGCGTCGAAGTTTTTCCAACACACGCTCGTGCATTTCAGCGGCCGCTTTTCGCGTAAAGGTGATCGCAACAATTTCCTCGGGACGTCCGACGGTCGCAAGTAAGGCAAGAATACGATCCGTGAGCAACTCGGTTTTTCCTGAACCAGCGGGTGCCTGAACAAGGAAAGAGCATTGCGGATCTGTCGCACGCTCTCTGACAGCCCAATCGCTAGGTTGTTTAGTTGCCATGCATGTCTCCGCTCGTGCGATCGACCGCAGCGGTGCTCTCAGCGCCATCCTCGAATAACACTTGACCATCGTCATAGCGTCTCAGGAGCGCCGGCACATCGCAGTACTGTAAATCCGTGCGCGACCAAGATTGATTGCTCGCCACACCTGAGCTGAACTCAGAGGCCAAGGCATGCACCACGTCCTTGAGTCGAATGATCGCTGCGGACCAATCTGGGTCAGGATATTCTGCTTGATCAAACAACGTCGGCCCCTCGAGTCCGATATCTCGGCTCACCAGACCCACGGGAGGCTGTGCGCCTGAATGCAAATGAACCAGCATCAAACCTGCAACCGTATCCAGAACACCTTCTTTATCCAGCACAGCGGCATAGGCAGGCAATTGCAGTTGAACAGGTCGTTCACGTTGCCAATCGTTGAGCACTTTTGGCAGGCTTGCACCGCCTTTGTAATCCATCACCACTCGACTACCGTCCACAAGCTGATCCATGCGATCCAAGCGGACATTCAGTGTCAGACCAGCGGCTGTAAGCGCGTGCTTTTCCTCAACCTGCACCGCCACAAAAGGTTCTCTTTCACACTCGATCACTAACCAGGCCGTCACTATCACCAAGGCCCGTTTTTCTTCGAGTGCGCGCAAGGCAGGGTTTAAGGCAAGCAGTTCCTGCTCTGCGGCGAGATGAATGAATTCCTGAAGTTTTTCACGCAGCTCACCTGAAGCCGTGATACGTTGGCATTCAGACTGGCTGCGAAAGGACGCCCACACCAACTCCATCACCGCATGGAGGAACATGCCGCGGGTGGACACGGGCACGAGATCCGAATAGGCAGGGAGCCCATAGGCGCCTAAGCGATAACGCACAAACGCCCATAGGGGGTTACGCGCCTGCGTTTCCAGTAAAGCAACCCCGCCCTTAACGTTTTCCTCAGTCCGTAAAACCGGAGCCTGATCATCCTCGAGAAATTCAAGTGTCGCGCAACCCGGTTTCTCAGTCATGGATGATTGAGCGACATGGCTCAGAGCGATGCCTTGAATCAAGGGCGAGGGTCTCAAGCCGCGCTCACCTTCGTGCATGGCCGAACTCATCACGACCTTGGGTGCGAGCGCGCATAACTGACGATACATGTGCGCCGCCCACTCGCGTTCACGCTCTGGCGTCGCCCGTGGAGCACCGACTCGGCGTAACTCAGTCAAGGGAATAAAGGGATTGGGTTTGGCAATCGCGGGAAAGACCTCATCGGTGAGACCCAAGATCCATACACCATCCCAATGGCCACCTTCAGCCTCCAACATGCCCAGTACATCGAGTCTTGCACTTGGATCACGTTGCGGCTGAAACGGAATGCTGCGCGCAAAACGAGCCAGAATATTCAATGCCTCGGAAGCGGAGGCTGAGGGTAAGAGCGGAGATAAAGCATCGAAGCGTTCGAAGAGCTGATCGAGCGCCTCAATCACCTGGTATACGGTCGAGCTTTGGTGAGCGCGCCCGGGAAAGCCGAGCGTTGCTAAAGTTTGACGAAAAGTCATCGACCAAAAACGAAGCGACGCCTTTCGCGGTAACGCAGCCCAGGCTTGCCAAGCAAGCTGCCAGGCAGGAGACAGATAGTTGAGGTGCTCAATTTTTTTAGACCACGCCATCAGACCCATCTCGCCGACTTGGCTGTGACGCCAGTCTGCATCGACGTTGGCTCTCTCACCGAGTTCAGATAAGTCGCCAGCGCAATAGCCTGCCAATAAAGCCGCACCAAGGTCACTCGCGCGAGCTTTGCGTTGCTCTTTAAACAACACAAAAGTGCGCAGCCAGGCCAATACCGCGCGCACAGCCTGCCACTCCGACAAAGGTCTTGCAACCGCCACATTGAAAGAGAATCGCTGAACGCCAGGTTCGAACACATCGCTCTGTCCCTGAAGCACGCGCATCAGAGTTCTGCGCGCATAAGCAACCTCGGCCTCAAGACTGACAGCAACGATGGCATAGCGCCCCTCGGGGTCTTTTTCGAGCTGGCTACGCGCCCAGTGTGCCGCTGCAACCCATTCTTCTTGAACCGTATCCAGCATCATGCGCGTCAATTGCGCTTGTAAAGGCGTTTCTGATTCCAAAAGAGAAATGGATACACCACGCTCACTCAAGGCCTCGAGTAATTCTGCCATTCTTGGCGTGATTTCAGAAAAACCCGCCAGCAATAACTGCGACCTGACTGGAATCCCCTCGCGCACATGCTCGATCACCCGCTCAATCGCAAGATTAGGATCAAGGGCCTCCAGGCGCTCAAGTTCTTGGTGATAGCGTTCGCGCCACAACATGAAATGCGCATGCTCTTCTGTGGACGATGCAGGATCCACCTCGATCCTCCACTCGTCGATTAGTTTGTCCGCCTGTTGCGCAGCGATGGCCGCTTGTTGCGTATCGAGCAGCGGCTCATCGGCTTCGAGCGCGTCGATCACCCGCCCCCATAACAACTGGGCACCAAAGGCGTCAAGAAGAACGGCATGCGCATTGAGCGATGCATGAAAGCTCGCCTGTACGAGTTGCTGAGAAATCCAACCAGACAAAGGGACGATCAAAGGAATTTCACCCACCATGGTCTGCGTTCGCGTGAGCAGCGCAAAATCTTGAACGAGACGTCTGGCTAGACGGTTATTGACCGTTAATACAGTGGTTTGAGCCGCCTCGAGTTGCGAGAGCTCGAAAAAGGAAACCCGAGGATAGGCATTGAGATCGATCATAAATCCTGATCAAAAACCGCACATGGAAGCGACGGCCTCCCAACCCACGCGCATGGCCGGGGTGAGGTACCCCATAAATCCCACCACCAGCACAACCACGAGCAAGGCGCCGAGCATCACCCTGAGCCATGTGGAGACAGGTGACTTGACCTGAGCGGGCTGCGCCAGTTGAGGCTGCTGCACGTGCTGCGTCATGGTCAGATCTCCAAAAATGAATCGTGAAAAGGCTTGCCCAGACAAGATTTACGTCGTCTGCGGACCCGTCATGCCAGGTAGTTTGATTGCGATCGGTTTTTCGCGCACGGGCAAACACAAGGCCGCGGCGACCAGCGACAAAGCAATTGCCATCCACCACACCAAATCATAACTACCCGTGGTCGACTGTATTTTCCCACCGAGCCAGACTCCGATAAAGCTGCCGAGTTGATGACCAAGAAAGACCATGCCAGACAAGGTGGCTGCGAATCTCAAACCATAGATCTGCGCGATGAGGCCTTGCGTCAGGGGGACGGTCCCGAGCCAAAATATACCCATCCAAGCGGCAAACACATAAAGCACTAAGGGGGTGGTCGGCATCAGTAAAATCCAAATCAGACCCACCGAGCGCATGGCGTAAAGGCCTGCTAATAAATTCTTTTTGCTATAGGTGCCGCCGAGTTTTCCAGCAGTAAAAGAACCAAAAACATTGAACAGTCCGATCAAGCCGATCGCGATCGCCCCTGTGCCTGCGTTGAGTCCTTTATCCACCACAAAGGAAGGTAAGTGCAGCGTGATGAAGGCAGTGTGAAAACCGCAGACAAAATAACCCCAAAACAGAAAGTGAAACGTTGGATGACGCAACGCCTGGGCGATCGCCGAAAACATGGACTGTTGAGGCCCTGAGCTTGTGTCAGGTTTGCCACGAAGGAACCAGACCAAAGGAAGCGTTGCGGCGAACACTGCAGACATGACCCAATAGGCACCTGTCCAATCGAGTGTATCGATCAAAAGTTGACCCGCAGGCACAACCAGAAACTGACCCAGCGAACCGCCAGCGCTTGCGATTCCCATTGCTGTACTGCGATGCGCCAAAGGCACGGTACGCGCGATCACCGGCAAAATCACGGCAAAGGTCGTCCCCGCTTGACCAAGACCGATCAAGACACCCGCGGTCAGATAAAACTCCATTTCAGTACTCGCCAAGCGCGTCCCCACCAAACCAAGCGCATACAGCACAATAGATAACGCGATCGTTCGCCCAGAACCCAAGCGATCGGCCATCATGCCCGCGCCAATCGCACCGAAACCCCACACCAGATTTTGTATCGCAAAGGCGAGCGAAAACACCTCGCGCCCCCACCCTCGCTCAAGTCCCATCGGCTGTATAAACAAACCGATCGTGGCACGAATGCCCATTGCCAACAGCACAATGAAGGTTCCCATCAGGATCGTTCTGAACGCAAGCGGATTATCAAGCAGTTTGCCTGGATCGGTTGCCGTGCTGTTTGTTGTTGTCATAAGCGAATCAAAAAAAGGCTGGTGGCGCCGCCGAGACGAATCGAACGTCCGACTCCCTTCTTAGGAGGAAGGTACTCTATCCACTGAGTTACGGCGGCGTGTTGTGTAGTTTAGCAAGTGTTGAACAAGTCCTTTAACCGCGCGGGTGATGCTGCGCGTGCAAGCTCTTTAAGCGCTCGCGTGCGACATGCGTGTAGATTTGCGTCGTCGAAATATCCGCATGGCCAAGCAACATTTGCACCACGCGCAAGTCTGCGCCATGATTGAGCAAATGCGTGGCGAAGGCGTGTCTCAAGACGTGAGGGGATAAGGGCGCGCGCACACCCGCGAGCACGGCGTATTTTTTAATTAATAACCAAAACGATTGTCGTGTCATCGGCATCCCTCGCGCAGTCACGAACATCGCCGGGCTCGTGCGTGGCCCCAGCAAGACAGGCCTCGCCTCCTTCATGTAGGTGGCGATCCAATGCGCGGCCTCGGCGCCCAGTGGCACGAGGCGATCTTTACCTCCCTTGCCTTGCACCACTCTCAGCACACCGTCAGACAAGCTAACTTCCATAACACCCACGCTGACGAGTTCGGATACCCGCAAGCCTGTGGCATACAAGACCTCAAGCATGGCGCGATCACGCAAACCTCTAGGCGTATGCACAGGAGGCTGTTTGAGCAGCGCCTCGACTTGGTTTTCAGAGAGCGTTTTAGGGATGCGCAAAGGCTGGCGGGCTGTCATCAATTGCAAACAAGGATCGATCGAGACACGCTGGTGGCGAATGGCCCAGAGGTAATATCGGCGAAGGGTAGCGAGTCGACGATTCGCCGTACTCGGTTTGGAATGCGCATGCAACGCGGCAAACCAAGACTCAATATCAGCGCCAGTCACCGCATCCAACGCGATGGCACGCTCGAGTTGCAACCACTGCTCAAACGCACACAGATCACGGCGGTAAGCCGAGAGCGTGTTAGCCGCCAGCCCGTCTTCGAGCCAAACGGCATCGATAAACGCGCTGACAGCGCTTGATTCCTGAGTACGCATGAAGGATGCAATAACGCGAAATGAGGAATTAATAGTAGCATTCACCACCATTGCAATTTGACCGTGCTCAACCAGAAAAACAATCTTGATGCCCCAGTCGCCTCTCAACACTTTCACACTCGATCTACCCGACGAGGCCGCAACAGATCGGCTCGGACAGGCACTTGCCCTCGTCGCGGCAGACCTACAAGCGGCCGCGGACAGCGTACATCCCGGGGCACAAGCGGGCGGGCGTATTCACCTACAAGGTGAACTCGGCGCAGGAAAGACTTCCTTAGTGAGGGCTTTTTTGCGAAAGTGCGGGGTTTCTGGGCGAATAAAGAGCCCAAGTTACGCACTACTTGAATCTTATGAAGTTTCTAACTTATACTTGTATCATCTTGATTTTTATAGATTTAGCGATCCCACAGAATGGTTAGATGCTGGATTTCGGGATTTACTCAATGATCGCGCACTTGTTTTGATCGAATGGCCAGAGCGCGCGGGCGATTATTTAGGGCATCCGGATTTATTAATCCATTTGTTTTACGCCGACCAAGGTCGACGAGCAACGCTAAGTGCATACACAGTAAAAGGGCTTCAATGGATCGACGCACTGCCTCAGATCAGAAAGGACTCTCAGCCACGCTGAAAGCGCCTGCCCGTCGTCGTTTGTTAGGCGCTGCCACGATTTTACTTTTACCCGTCATCCCTCGCGTCGCAATGGCAGCCAAGCTCCTTGCTGTACGCACCTGGCCCGCGGATGATTACACCCGAGTCACGCTCGAGCTCGATAGCGAGTTGCGCGCTGAACATTTCACCCTCGAAACCCCCAATCGCTTGGTCGTGGACATCCAAGGGATGGAAATGAACCCCGCACTCAATGACTTAGTGCGCAAAGTTCGGCCCGACGATCCGTTTATCAGCTCGCTGCGCGTGGCGCAGAATCGCGCCAATGTGATTCGAATTGTTTTTGATTTAAAACAGGCCATCGCACCACAGGTTTTTACACTCAAGCCCGTGGGTGACTATAAGTTTCGCCTCGTGCTCGATCTGTACCCGAAAGTCGCGCAAGATCCACTCGCGGCGCTGCTGAAAAAAATGCCGCAAAAAAAGTTGGACGAAGATCCACTTGCACGCGTACTAAGCGACATCAGTAAAAATCCCAAGGGCACAGGTATGGCAGCCATCCCTGTGATTCCCGAATCAATTGCTCCGCCTATTGCGCCAAGTCGTAGTCCAAGCGCAAAGCCGACACCACTCGGTCGTCGTCGCATGGTCACGATCGCTGTCGATGCTGGGCACGGCGGAGAGGATCCGGGCGCGATTGGCAAGGGTGGCACAAGAGAAAAAGACGTGGTGCTAGCGATCGCCATCAAACTCAAAGCACGAATTGATGCGACGCCAGGCATGCGGGCCTTCTTAACCCGTGATGGCGATTTTTTTGTGCCTCTACATGTTCGTGTTGAAAAAGCACGTCGAGTCAAAGCGGACCTTTTTGTATCCGTGCATGCGGATGCATTTCCGCGCCCCACTGCAGGCGGAAGCTCTGTCTACGTCCTGTCGGAACGCGGCGCTTCAAGTACCGCAGCTAAATGGTTGGCTGAAAAAGAAAACTCCTCCGACCTGATCGGCGGGATCAATATTCAAACTCAAAACAATCAAGTCGCAAAAATTTTGATTGACTTGTCCACCTCGGCCCAAATTAAAGACTCGACGCAACTCGCGTCGACCATGCTGGATCAACTGCGCGGTGTTTATCGACTGCACAAGCCACAGGTTGAAAGCGCTGGTTTCGCCGTCCTGCGCGCGCCGGATATGCCCTCGGTGCTGGTAGAAACAGCCTTTATTAGCAACCCAACCGAAGAACAACTGCTGCGCAGCCCACAAACGCAAGAGCGCTTTGCCGTTGCCATCAATAATGGCATTCAGCAGTTTTTCAGAGCAAATCCGCACCTAGCCAGCACAGGCTAATGATGTCGTCGCGTCGCCCTATCTGCGCCCTACCCGATTTACTCGTGAGTCAAATCGCTGCGGGTGAAGTGATCGAACGCCCCGCTTCCGTTCTCAAAGAATTGGTGGAGAATGCCGTCGATGCGGCCGCTCAAACCGTTGAAATCAGACTCGAGGCGGGGGGCATCAGACGAATTGCTGTGATAGATGATGGGGGCGGAATCGAGAAACACGAACTCGCTCTTGCGCTAACGCGTCACGCCACGAGCAAGATCAGCTCGCTCGAAGAACTCGAGTCCGTCCATTCGATGGGCTTTCGCGGCGAAGCGCTCGCATCGATCGCAGCAGTCTCCCAACTCACGCTAATTTCTCGCACCAAAGACGCTGAGCATGCTTGGTGCCTCGAGCCTGGCATGCTAGAAGCGACAGCGGCTTCTGGTGCATTGGGCACGACGGTTGAGGTTAAATATTTATTCGATCGTGTACCAGCAAGACGTAAATTTCTACGCGCGGAGGCTACTGAATTTGGCCATTGTATCGATGCGATTGAACGCATTGCTCTCGCCTTTCCTGAGGTCGGATTTCGCGTCTTCCACAACGATCGCGCCGTGCGCCAATGGCTTCCCACCTCTGCCCTCAAACGTATCAGCGATGTGTTGGGCGCAGAATTCAACGAACACGGCATCGAAGTCAATGCGCAAGGTGGCTTGATTTCATTAATGGGCATAGTCACCCGTCCTACCGCGGCCCGCGCCCGCGCAGATCGTCAGTTTTTATTTGTCAACGGGCGTCATGTTCGGGATCGCACGGTTTCGCATGCGATTCGAAGTGCTTATGCCGATGTGCTGCACGGAGATCGGCAGCCTGCCTTTGTACTTTTTCTTCAGGTGGATCCGGCTGCCGTTGATGTCAATGTTCATCCAGCTAAACACGAAGTGCGTTTTCGCGACTCTGGTGCCGTACATCGCTTTGTTCAACAGACGGTGACGCAAGCGTTAGCGGGTGTCGCTGGCGCACAGAGCGTATCTGCGGGTGAGATAGACACCTCTTACGATGCTAGACCGGCGACCGATTCTACTTTTGTACCCACTGCATTCGCAGTCCCAAACTCTAGCGCAACGTCTTGGCAAGCTACGACTCAGCGCGCATTTCAACTGCGCGAAGCAGGCCAAGCCAACTCAACCTCGCCCCAAGCATGGCAGACCCTGTACGCGCCACTCGATGAACCTGCACCAGACTGGCCATTGGGCCGCGCACTCGCTCAAGTGCATGGCATTTATATTTTGGCCCAGACCAAGTCAGGACTTGCATTGATCGATATGCACGCCGCACACGAAAGAGTGGTATATGAGCAATTGAAAAAAGCGCTTGATACACAAACACTTCCTCAACAAAGCCTGTTGGTTCCTGTGGTATTTCGTGTCACTGAAAAAGAGCTCGCACTCGCCCAAGAGTACGGAAGTGAAATAGAAACATTAGGCTTTGAAATGGCCGCCATGGGCCCGCAAACCATGGCGCTGCGGGCCGTTCCTGCAATGCTCGCGCGCGGCGATCTGGAAGCGCTTGCGCGAGGCGTCTTGCGCGATCTTGAACAGATTGGCGCGAGTCAGCTTTTAACCGAACAACGCAACACCTTGCTGGCGACCATGGCATGCCATGGCGCGGTGCGCGCCAATCGCCAATTGACGCTCGAAGAAATGAACGCGCTGCTTCGCCAAATGGAGCTGACTGAACGCGCCGATCAATGCAATCATGGGCGTCCGACCTGGGTTCATTGGAACGTATCGGACTTGGACAAATTATTTTTGCGCGGTCAATGACAGCGCCCGCATTACTTTGCATTGCAGGACCAACGGCCAGTGGCAAGAGCGCGATTGCGCGTGCGATTGCTGAGAAATGGCCATGCGAGCTGATTAATGTTGACTCGGCGACGATCTATCGCGGCATGGATATTGGTACGGCCAAGCCCTCACGCGAGGAGCGCACACTGGTTTGTCACCATTTATTAGATATTTTGGATCCACTCGAATCTTATTCGGCTGCCGCCTTTCGACGCGATGCGCTTGCGTGCGTGACGCAAATCCAAGCGCGCGGACGCTTGCCTGTATTGGTGGGTGGCACGATGCTTTATTTCAAAGCACTGCGCGAGGGACTCAATGATTTACCTACGGCAGACCCTGCGCTTAGACAGGAGTTGGAGTCACGCGCTTTAGCGATCGGTTGGCCCGCGATGCATACGCAACTTGGTCAGATCGATCCCATCACGGCAGCAAGGCTCTCACCCAATGACAGTCAACGTATTCAGAGGGCACTTGAAATTTGGTATCTGAGCGGCAAGCCCATGTCTGAATTAATCAACGTCTCTGCACAAACAGATCAGCCAATGAGAACGGTCACGCTGAGCCTAGAGCCTGCGCAGCGAAGTCACTTGCATCAGCGTATCGCTTTACGTTTCGATCAGATGCTCGCAGAGGGTTTGATCAAAGAAGTCGAGGCATTACGTGCGCGCGGTGATCTCCATACGGATTTACCTTCGATCCGCTGCGTGGGCTATCGACAACTCTGGTCCCTGATGGACGGAGACATCACGAAAGAACAAGCGAGAGAACAAGCCATCGCTGCGACCCGACAACTCGCAAAAAGACAGCTGACTTGGTTACGTAGCCTGCCGCAGCGTATGACCGTTGAGGCGGATGCT
>Ga0247843_1007499_pt1 | contig 13362 bp, 10 predicted proteins | sample LaCruzMarch2017__FD_192420 | JGI IMG/M metagenome (GOLD analysis project Ga0247843, IMG submission 192420) | Freshwater microbial communities from meromictic Lake La Cruz, Castile-La Mancha, Spain - LaCruzMarch2017_8m | ecosystem: Environmental > Aquatic > Freshwater > Lake | place: Spain...
CTTGTCGCGAGGTTGTGATGCGTATCATACGTAAAAACAAAGACCTGACTGGTTTGCAATGTGGATTCATTGCAATCGACAATAACGGGAATGTGGGAGGGTTTTCAGTGTATAATGGCTTTAATTTTGCCATGAAAACGAATACTCGAGATGAAATGGTAGACACTGAATATGACCGTAAATGGTAAGAAAAGGGTTCCTTTTATTTCTTTGTTTTATTGCAATTAACGTACGTTCTCAAAAGTCGCTGGTACTCACTTGGGAAATTCAACACCCCATCACACAACAATGGTTTCCGCTTGGTGAGCGTGGCAGTGTGCAAGAGGCCTTGTATCAACAAGGCATTTTGCCAGATCCTTTTTATGGGGAAAACGAGAAGTTATATCAATGGATTGAGGAGTACCAATGGCATGTTCGAAGCCGTTTTTTTCTTTCGGAAACCCTATTTAATGCAACCCAAGTTGAATTGGATTTCCCTTGCATTGATACCTACGCCTCCATATTTATAAACAAGCAAAAAATACTTGAATCCGAGAATTATTTTCACCCGTATCAGGTCGAAGTTCGGGATAAGCTAATGATGGGATACAACGAAATTGAAGCACTGTTTACTCCGCCTGTGCTATATCACAAAACGACCTACGAGCATCAAGCGTTTCACTATCCTGCACCTAACGACAATGCTAAAATCAAAGCCGCGCCCTTAACTCGAAAACCACAATATCAGTTTGGGTGGGATTGGGCACCGCGTTTAAATACCCTAGGGTTTCCAAATCCCGTTACCGTTAGGGTGAAACAAAATCAAACAGTGAAATCAGCCGTGGTGAATACCCTATCGCTCGCTGATACGGCTCAAATGCAGCTCGTTGTTTTAAAAGAAAAAATCCCAACCGGAACTAGTATTCGATCGCGTAGGTTTGGGTTTTCTGTATTGTCTGATACGAGCAGTATTCAACGAATTTCCTTTGATATTCCAAGTCCAATCCTATGGTGGCCAACAGGCAGTGGTCCTGCATACCTATACGATGATACCCTGATTTTAACCGATGCACGCGGAGAAGAAATTCAGCGATATCCATATTCTTTTGGCGTTCGAACGGTGAAACTAATTCAAGAGAAAGACCAATGGGGGACTTCCTTTGCGTTTGAGATCAATGGAAAGCCAATGTTTATGAAAGGGGGCGACATGATTCCTCCTTCCATGTTTGGCGGACACACCTCAACACAGGAATGGCAAGAGTGGGCTAGTCTGATGGTGAACAGTAACTTTAATATGGTGCGTATTTGGGGAGGAGGGGACTATGCCACAGATGATTTCTTGAACGAATGTGATCGCTTAGGCCTCATGGTGTGGCATGACGCAATGTTTGCCTGTGCCATGTATCCCGGGGATTCTCTTTTTTTAGCCAATGTAAAAGAAGAGTTCGATTATCAGCTTCCTCGCCTAGCGAAGCATCCTTCGGTGGTTTACATCAATGGGAATAATGAGGTAGATGTAGCTTGGAAGAATTGGGGTTTTCAAGTGCAGTATTTACTGAATAAAAATGACCAAGCCGAGATTGAAAAAGGATATGAATTACTTTTTAAAAAGCTTTTGCCAAAAACCTTGTCTCTATATTCAAACCTTCCATACGAGCATACGTCGCCCTTGAGTAATTGGGGGAAAGATGATTTTTATAACCACGGCACCCAGCATTATTGGGGCGTTTGGCATGGGTCGGATCCGATGCCTGATTTTGCTACTAAAATTGGTCGATTTAATGCGGAGTTTGGTTTTCAAAGTTTCCCCGAATTTTCAACTTTACAGGGGTTTAGTTCTTACAAGGATTGGGACTTGAATTCATCCGTTATGAAGCATCACCAGAAAAGTTATGTTGGGAATGGGATGATTTTAAAACACGCTAAACGCTTGTATGGCAAGCCAAAGAGTTTTGAAGAATTCGTATATTTTTCTCAGCTTACGCAATCACATGCCGTAACTTCAGCCATAGGCGGACACTTACTTGATGCCCCGAGATGCATGGGAACCTTGTATTGGCAACTCAATGATTGTTGGCCCGGACCTACTTGGTCGAGCATTGATTATTATGGAAGCCAAAAAGCCCTCCATTATCATGTAAAAGAGCTATTCGAGCACGTCACCGCGGTAAAACAGCGTCAAGAGGAAAAGGAACGTATCTTTCTTGTTGCAAACAACCAAGCCCTTAAAAATGAAAGCGTTATCACCTCCGTATTTTCAATTGATCCTCGGGGAGTGAAAAAATTAAGTGCTGAAAATCAGATTGTTTCGATAGATAATTTTAACCATTACTTACTGTATGAGTCGGGTGAAAAATCAAATCCAAAAGCGGTCGAAGTTGTTTTACCAACAGGAGCCCGTCGGGTGTTCTTAATCGGTCGCTTAGCAGCGGGGAGAAAAGCACGCTATCAAATCACGTTAACCTCAGTGGATACCGTGGCGCATCAGGCCTTATTGGTGCTTGAAAATGAAGATTTTATGGCCGATGTGTGGTTGTTTTCTGATGTGCCGGGAATACATTTTGATTCAAATTTTTGTCATTTTCTTCCAGGTAGGCATGAAATTCCCCTTACTTTTGAGTCTGCTGTAGGTTCCATTAAACTAATGTATCGATGAAAAATCTCTTATGCTATTGCTTTCTGTTTCTTACGTTGAGCCTCAATGCGCAATCATCCGGCAATCCTTTGCCGAATCCATATGTAAAGGATACGATTCGCGTTTTCGGATATCCCGCATTGAAAGAGGTAAAGGTTTATGGAAGAGGCATTACAAGCAATTATAATGATCGTACATCAAGCATACAGTTACTCAACATGGTGCAGAATCGAGACTTACCGATACGTTCTGTGAACGAAGCCTTATCTTTTGTTCCTGGCTTAGACTTACGGCAGCGTGGAGTACAAGGTATTCAAGGTGATTTGAGCATTCGTGGGGGAGGATTCGATCAGAATTTAATTTTGATCAATGGCTTTAAATTAGTTGATCCGCAAACAGGACATCACGCCCTGAATCTTCCAGTGCTTTTAACCAATGTTTCTAGTATTGAAATTTTCAAAGGCTCGGGAACTCGCGTTTTTGGACAGAACGCCATGACAGGAGCTGTTAATTTCGTGACTTCACCGAATGCAAAACATGGAATCAATGCCCAGGGATTTGGCGCAAGTTTTGGCGGCATAGGGACGCAATTCACGGTGAGTGCTCCCCTGAAATCGCTGAGACAGTCATTCTCTGCAGGGCTAGATAAAAGCAATGGCTATTGGTACAATTCGGATTTTTTAAATCAACAGTTTTTTTATGATGCTGTTTTACCTCTTGGTAAGGTACATGAGATAAAAGCAATTGCGGGATATACCGATCGCGCTTTTGGTGCCAATGGATATTACACCAATTTCTTTCCGGATCAATGGGAGTCTACGCAAATGGCGATTACCGGTGTTTCTCATCAATTGAAGCTGACTAAGTTAACCTTATTAACGAAAGCTTCCCTTCGAACTCATCGTGATGAATTTAGATTGAAACGCTTTGATCCTTCTTTTTACACGAATAAACATTGGTCGGACGTGTTGACTTTGGAAGAAACGGCACAATTTAACTCTTCATTGGGGGTGACAGGAGCGGGAGCTGAATACCGTGCAGAGTCTCTAGAAAGCTCGAACCTTGGGTCACGTGAACGTACCTATATTTCTGGGTTTTTAGACCATAAGGTGACGTTATTGAATGAAAAACTCACACTTGTTGCGAATGTACATTATTTCAATTTATCTATGAATAACCAAGTCTATCAAAAGATATTACCGGGTATTGAAGGTGCCTTTAATCCTGGTTCCCGTCGTTTGCTTATCCCTGTTAAGATATACGCAAATATTGGTCAAAGCTACCGTGCGCCAACCTACACGGATTTGTTTTATCAAGATTATTCTAACGTGGGGAATCCCGATTTACAGCCTGAATATGCTACGAATGCGGAGTTGGGAATGGTTTGGAATGTGTCTTGGGGGTCGGCGGTTTCTGGAAGTGCCGATATGTTTAAATCGAAATTGAGCATCGAAGCCTCCGTTTATCGTCGGAATACAACAAATATGATTGATTGGGTAAGAAGTACAACAAGTAGTCCGAATCCTTGGACCCCAGTTAATTTGGCTAATGTGATATTTACCGGGTTTGAAAGTAGCATTAACTATCGTTGGAATGGAAATGGACGCATTATGATTCGTGAATTATCGCTGGGGTATAATTATTTAGATGCAGCGCATCAATTTGCAGATCTCTTGCAGCAAACTCAATCCAGGTATGCGTTTTCGGGCTTACGAAATCAGTTAATCGCTAAGCTAACTATGAATATCACCCGTTGGGTATATGCTACCGTGGCGTACCGTGGAGTGGACCGTGTTGGAGGGAATGCCTATTCCTTGGTGGATGCGAAACTCACAGTAAATCCTACGCGTAATTTTTCCGTTTTTCTAGAGGGGAATAACCTCTTTAATACCGATTACATCGAGGCCGGGTATGTGCAAATGCCGGGACGTTGGTTCAAGGCAGGTGTGCAGGTGAAGTTTTATGAGTAGGAAATACTCTCCTCAAAGACCGGTTCCCAGCCGGACCAGTGCTGCTTAAATCCCAGGGTTTCGTTGTGCCAGATGAAACTAAAAGTGCCGCCATATTGTTTGATCACCGCTTTCAGTTCCTGAATTTCATTAAGTGCTTGTTTTGGTGAGAGTTTTAAATATTCATTCAAGGTGCCGTCCATATAGCAAAAAGGTTGAAGCATGAGTCCCGTGATTTCATTGGTTCGCAGATTAAACCAAGGAGTTTGTCTTGCGGTACCCATGCGAAACCCAGTTACTTCGGCATAGCCCATCGAATAATCTTCCTGAATGCGCTGTTCTAAAAGAAGTGTGTATGTTTCTGGAATTCGTACCCTAAGGAAATGTTGTCTACTGGAAGTTACCGGTTTCTCTAGCACCGCGGATAAGCGACTAATTTCAAGTGCAAGGGTGTTCGCTCTGGTATATGAATCATAACCCGGATGAATCCCGATTTCACATCGTGTAGCGATTTCCTGAATGATTTCGCGTTGTTTGGGGTTGTTGAATGCAAGGTTTTTATTGTAGGATCCATAATCTGCCATCAACCAAAAGCAACGTGTATCGGGATTGTTTACCGTGAGCGCTTTTATGCGGTCAAAGGTATCAAAGGGGTCTTTTCGCTTATGATTTAACACCTGATAACGCTCCCTGACGCGCGCAATCTTTCCCTTCGATAAATCACGGATTGTTCCGGCCATGTTTCGCAGCAGTCCTTTTTCTTTATAAGCAAAGGTAGAATCAATGTCGAAGGTGGGTTGAATCTTGAATTCCGCGTTTGGATTCAAAGGGATTCCGATAAATGTTAACAGGCTAATTGCCCATCGGTCACAAATGGGTTCATGCAACCATCCGTATACCGATTGCATACTGCATGAGGCAGGAAATCGGTCATGTGCGTCTCGTTCACCTATCCAATATTCCTCATATCGAGATAACACAAAGAAAATCGACGCTAAGAGGTCTGGAGTTTGATTGAACGACATGATTTCAAGGTCAGCGAAACGTACCTTATCCAAGGCAATAGCGTCGAAGCCTTCATCAAACAATAAGGAAGAAGGAATTACCGTGGGAATTCCTTCAAAGGACCGATTGGAGTAATTGAATTTCGCTGCATTAGCTGCGGTAAAATGCGTAATGTCTGTGGTTAATTCATAGCACAAACCGCGTGCATTGAATATAAAATCTAAGGTATACCTTAGTCTGTTCGTGACTTGTTCAACAAATATGAGTGTCATAGGTGTTCAATCATCAAACGACAAATTTCTTCGGAAGCATGTCCGTCGCCAAAAAACGGGGGATAGGTGTACTCTTTCTTATTGGTTAATTGATGGTAGGCCTCAATGAGTTTCGCTTCGCTAGAACCCACGAGTAAGGCGTTTCCATTTTCTACAATTTCTACCCATTCTGTTTGTTCCCGAAGAATGATGCACGGTTTTTTAAAGAAAAAGGCTTCTTTTTGAACGCCACCACTGTCGGTGATTACCAGGCTGCAATTGCTTTCTAGCGAAATCATATCTAGAAATCCTGCCGGATCAGTCACTTGAATGCTCGAGTTTCCCCGTAATTCTTCTGCTACGGCGGGTTCCAACAGTTCCGTCATTTTCTTACGAGTTCTTGGATGCAAGGGCAGCACAATCGCTTGATTTGAAACCCGTTGAATTTGCAATAAGCCACGAATAATTTGATTCAAATGTTCGGGGTTGTCCGTGTTAGAATCGCGGTGAATGGTGCAAAGGATAAATCCTCCGGGAGTAAGTTGAAGCTTTTCAGTCAACCCGTGTTTTTCATTTGCAACACTCGAAAATAACATGCTATTATCAAACATAATGTCTCCCGTTTTGAAAACCAGCGGATGATCAATGGATGCCTTGGAATGAATTGAGGTGCTAAATCCTTCCTTTACTAAATTGGCTATTCCTTGATTTGTAGGAGAAAAGAGTAGGGTGGAACAATGATCACAGGTGATTCGATTGATTTCTTCGGGCATCGCTTTGTTGTATGACCTCAATCCAGCTTCGATGTGTACGACAGGGATGTGGATTTTAGAAGCGGCAAGTGCGCCAGCGAGTGTAGAATTCGTATCACCGTAAACAAGTAGCGCATCGGGCTTCTCTTTTAGTAAGATGGATTCAATGCCTTCCATCATTTTGGCGGTTTGATTCCCATGGTTTCCACTTCCTACGGAAAGGTTGTAATTGGCTGTAGGAATCCCCATTTCGGTAAAGAAAATGGCAGACATGTTGTCATCATAATGTTGCCCGGTATGGACAATAAGCTCTGTGATTTGGTCTTGGAAATGCGTGTGAATTGCCCGGCTAATCGCCGCAGCTTTTATAATTTGTGGACGAGCACCAATAATTGTAACGATTTTCATTCCTGATCTAATAAGCCTTCATCGGCGAAGCTAAAGTAGCCAAAATCGCTGTAAATGATATGGTCTAGAATCGGTAAATCAATGAATTTTCCGAATTTTCGATAGTTCATCGTAAGTCGAATGTCTTGTTCACTGGGCTTGGGATTGCCGCTTGGGTGGTTGTGACAGAGAATTATTGCAGTAGCTTTATACTCAAAGGCTAATTTGAATAAAATTCGTCCGTCGGCAACCGTTCCTGTCATTCCGCCGCGCGAAAGCCTATGTGCGTGAAGAATTTCATTGTTGTTATTGAGTAAGAGAATTAAAAACTCTTCGTGCGTAAGCAGAGAAAAGGTGCGTTTTGCAAATCGATACACATCCCGAGAATTTCGGATGATTTTTCCTTGGGTGGGGTTATGCCCTGAATATCGCCTTCCCAATTCAAAGGCAGCCAGGAGGGTGGATGCTTTTGCGGGACCTATGCCTTGAAAGCGAGTCAGGTTATGTTGAGAAGTGCCAAAAAGGCGGCTTAAATCACTTTTGAAATACACCAGAATTTCTTGTGCAAGTTCCTTCGCATTTTTTTGATGTGATCCTTTTCCAAGGAGTAATGCAATTAGTTCTGAGTCTGTGAGGTTTCGAACACCTTGAGCAATAAGTTTATTTCTTGGTTGATCTGAGGAGGGTAGTTGTGGTATGCGCATAAAAAAAGCAGCGTGGATAACGCTGCTTTTTATACTTTCGTATGTAACGATCTATTTTTTATAAAATGGAAGCTTAACTACTTTTGCCAATACGCCTTTATCTCTGATTTCAACGTAGATTTCCGAATCTAAACTGGCATGAGCAAGATCAACATAACCTAATCCTATTGCTATTTTCATAGTAGGAGACATGGTGCCTGAAGTTACTTTTCCGATCACCTTGTTTTGTGCATCAAGAATTCGATAGTCATGTCGAGGGATTCCTCGTTCAATCATTTCAAGCGCTACTAATTTACGAGAAACTCCTTGTTCTTTTTGCGATTTAAGTGTTTCAGAATCTACAAAGTCTTTGGTGAATTTAGTAATCCATCCTAAGCCAGCTTCAATAGGTGACGTGGTATCATCGATGTCATTTCCATACAAGCAAAAGCCCATTTCTAAGCGTAGCGTATCTCTAGCCGCCAAACCAATCGGTTTAATCCCATACGGTTTTCCAGCTTCGAATACGGCATCCCAAACCGCTACGGCCACTTCGTTTGGAACATAAATCTCAAAACCTCCTGAACCCGTATATCCAGTGGCTGAAATAAAGATGTTTTGTTGTCCAGCAAATGTTCCCTTGGTAAAGGTATAGTATCCCATTTCGGATAAGTTTACCTCTGTTAGGGATTGCATCGCTTCTGCAGCTTTTGGACCTTGTATTGCTAATAGTGAATAGGCATCTGAAGCATTCTCCATTTCAACGCCATCGGTATTATGCGAAGAAATCCAGTTCCAATCTTTTTCAATGTTTGACGCATTTACAACCAGTAGGTATTCCTCTTGACTAATTCTATAAATGATTAAATCATCTACAATGCCGCCTTTTCCATTTGGCATACAGCTGTATTGGGCTTTTCCATCAAAAAGTACGGATGCATCATTGGTTGTTACGCGTTGAATTAAATCCAAGGCTTTTGGTCCTCTGAGGAAAAATTCTCCCATGTGCGACACGTCAAACACACCAACGCTTGTTCGAACGGTTTCGTGTTCAGCATTTACCCCTTCATATTGAACAGGCATGTTGTAACCAGCGAAAGGAACCATTTTTGCATTCGCATCCAGGTGTTTTTGAAGTAGGGCGGTGTTTTTCATATTATTTTTGATTGTTCAAATATGCGTTATTATACTGATTTGCATTAACTTTTATTATTTGGATATCTTAATGAAATAATATAATAAACTCTAATTATCATGATTAGTACAAAACCGATATTTACAAGATAATAGCCATAGGAAGGTATTCCAAAACCGAATGGGCTAAGAATAGTTGCAAATACTGCTACAGTGGGAAATATCCCAGCAATTAAAATATTACCGATTTTGAAACTTCTACCAAGTTTACTAAAGATTGTAAAAAAGACAATCAATAATGCAACAACGATTATGCTTAAATAATACAAAAGATAGGCAAAATCACTTCCTAAAACTGAAAGCCACATAAGTATAAAAATGGAAGCAAAAAAGATAGTGAGAATGTATAGCACTTTGTTTACTTCTTTTTCTTTGTTTTGGAAAAAGAAAATGATTGACAAATATCCTAAAAATGGAATAAGTACTATAAGGAAGTATATTGAAATATCATTAAATTGATTATATAATGTACTTATCGGACTAGTTCCCTCAATATATGGAAGAAAGAATGCCACTAAGATTAATAAGGCTAATACTTTTTCCAGTAAAAAGATTTGATTTTTCATAATTTTTTAGATTCTAAATATGCGAAATTAGTTAATGCGTTGTTAAAGAAAAACTATCTTTTAACGCGTTCTACGTAAATGCCAGTTCGTGTATCAATTTTAATAATTTCCCCATTATCAATGAATAGTGGCACCTTTACTTCGGCTCCGGAAGCGATGGTCGCTAGTTTCATTGAATTCGTTGCGGTATCTCCTTTAACTCCAGGTTCTGTGTAAGTCACTTCAGAAATGATATACATCGGAAGATCAACCACTAAGGGGGCTTCTTCTTCAGCGTGAAAAAGAATGTTGACAACCATTCCTTCTTGAAGGAAAAGTGGCTTCTCAATCATTTTTGCTGGAATATTTATTTGTTCGAATGATTCATTGTTCATGAAAACATAGTCAGTACTTTCTTGGTAAAGGTATTGATGCTCACGGTTTTCAATACGCACAGGTTCGATTTTATGCCCTGCAGAAAAGGTATGATCTAAGACCCTGCCTGATTCGATTTGACGCATTTTTGTGCGCACAAATGCAGGTCCTTTACCTGGTTTAACATGTTGAAATTCAATGATTTGAAATAGTTTATCGTTGTGCTTGATACACAATCCATTGCGGATATCTGCGGTATTTGCCATAAATTCTCTTTAATAATGAAGGCAAAGATAATGAAAAAGTCAACGTTGCGATTCCATTTATTACCTCCGGTTTAATGTGTTGTTTTAAACAGGCCTTCGGCAACGGATATATTCTGTGGCTTCTTGCAGTGTATGTTTCAAGAGTTGATATAATTGCTTTAGCTGCATAGGAACTATTTATCCTAATGGTTCTCTGAGCGATTCAATATGCACTTCTATCCCAGTCATGTCTAGCAATTAAAATGGTGTAGGACATTTTAAGGTGATTACTCCTTCATAAACGGGATGCCAACATTGAATGGATTTAGCATGGAGGTATAGTCTATCTTTTGCAATGCCATATAATTCATCTCCGAGAATTGCGCAATTCAGTCCTAAATGATGTGCCGCATGAACTCTAAGCTGATGGGTTCTTCCGGTTTTAGGGTAGAATTCTATGCGCGTTCTCTTGTCTTTAAATTCAAGGACATTATATTCCGTATGTGTTTTCTTTCCGTGCTCAAAGCATACCATTTGGTGTGGACGATGCGCTAAATTGAGGCGTAGGGGTAGGGTGATTGTTCCTTCGAGTTCTTTAGGAATCCCATCCAATAAGGCTTCGTATGTTTTTGTTACTCGGTTCTTTGAAAATTGCATTTGCATAGCAGTCAATATTTCAGGGGATTTTGCGAACATCATTATACCCGAGGTTCCCATGTCTAGTCGATGAATCGCTTTGATGTATGTTCCCTTTCCTCCCCTCAGGGCTAATCGGTCTTCTGCTGAATCTAAGTCGCTTCTTCCGGGTACCGAGAGTAAGCCGCTTGGTTTATTGATGACAATTAAATAATCATCTTCATAAAGGATTTTTAAAGGCGCGGTAATTAAGGTGCTTAGGACTGGATTTTTTGCCGTTGTAATGCCTTGAAGCATAAAACCTAGGATAGGTTCGCACTTCGCTCTACACGCTGGGTAAAAATGTCCATGCTTTCGAATTTCGCCTATTGGAGACAGACCCCACCAGAATTCGGCAAAACAGATCGGCTTCAACTGATTCAAGGCGGCAAAATGCAACAGTTTTGGTAAGGCACATTCACCGGTTCCAGAGGGTGGAATTTCGCCGTTGAACGCTGTAAATACGTCGTGCACAGTTGATGTTTCGCCAGCGAAGTTCTGCAAGCGATACGCCTTGAATAATTCTTGTTGCAGGGAAATGGATTGATTCGTGCGTTTCAATTTTAAGGCCGCGATTTCATCCTGTATCACAGAAATCTTCGCGTTTATTTCTTCTAATCTGATTTGTATTTCCTTTTTTAATGTTTTTAGGATGAGCTGTTCTTGTTTACTTTCATTTGCCAACTGACCTTCAACCTCTGCCGATAAGTTAAGTGTCTTTCGTCGGGTATCTCGAAGACCCTTTTTTATTTTTATTGATTGCTTTAGCGCTGCGATTTGCGTTTGCGCATCTAATTCGTATTGAGATTTCTCGGTTAGGATTTCACTCAACGGTTCGCCATCAATAAGGTCATTGATGAGACAAGTTAATTTATTTAGTGCGCGCTCTCCTTGTTTAAAAAAGGCTTCTTGGTTCAACGTATCGTAGATAGGCGGAACAAACCCAGGGAACTGAGTTGATTCGTCGATTTTACCGGAAAACCCAGCTAGGAATCGGATGCCAATCGGGGTGTCAACAACCAAGACACCAAACATTTTTCCAAGGGTATTGAAGTCGTGGGAAAAGGTGTGAGGTATTAATTCTTCTAGCTGCTCCGCTGCGGCTTGCGCCCATGCATTCGGAACATATTGATGGGGGAAATCGAATAGGGTGGGTAAGGGGTCCGAGGGAAGTACATCATAGATGTGCAAATAGAGCTCCAAGCTGGATTTACTCATCAATCCGGGCGATTTTATCTTCGAATAACTTGATTTTTCGGTCCTTATATAGTTTACCCAGGGCTTGCTTGAAAGTTTTTTTGCTCAATTGAAATTGATTGTAGATGTCTGCGGCTTCAGATTTATCGGTAAGAAAGAGGAACTTATGTTCCGATAGATACTCCCAAATCATGGAAACTGCCTCATCGTATTTATCCACCGTACCCGCACTCATTTGTAAATCAATTTTTCCATCGGGCCTAACAAGCTTGGCAGAGCAGGTAATGTGTTGACCCATTTTTACAGGGATTCTGCAGTCGCTTCGGTAGAGCATGCCGCTGTAACATTGATTTACGATTCCTCGCCATCCCAATTCATGATGTTCAGTAACCATAAAGGTAACGCGCTCATTGCAAATGCTTTCGGGTGCTTCAAGGAGGTGTTTACGAATCTTCATTGAACCAAAAAGACGATCCGTTAATTCGTCGTACTTTAGGAAAATCGGGTAAGTATCACCAATTTCTACACCTTGTCGCTGTTCAGCAAAAGGAATCATAAGGTTTTTATCTAAGCCCCAATCGGCAAATGCCCCGTAAGGATTGATTTCCACGATTCGCAATATAGCGCAGGTATCGAGTGTTAACAGCGGCTGATCCGTCACGGCTACGCGTCTATTTTCGGAATCTTTCATGAGGAATACCGATACTGGATCGCCTTCTTTAGCGCCATTTGCGAGATATTTGGTTGGAAGTAGTACTTCTTCAACGGTAGAATCTTCATCAATTTCAACTTGAAAATATTCAACAAGGTAAGCTCCTTGTGGGGTAAATCGATTGATATATAGTGCGTTAAATTCGCCGAGCTTCATCATGGTTCAGGGGGTCTTCTTCTATTTTTTCGGTACTTGCCGGTAGTAACACTTAAATTATCAGGGTTCCTTCGGTCCCACCATTTCTTTTTAGGAACAGTGTTCTCATTCGAAGGGTTGATTTCAGGCGTTTGATTCTCTGATTCAGGGGTTCTAGCCACGTGGCTAATGTCTCCTTGATGCTGCTTATCTTCCGGATTAATCCACTTTAATTTGTATGTTTCTTTTTTTACTTTCCCCGTCTTGGAATCCATGACATAAATAACTGATTCTTTTTCAGCCTCCTCATTTACTGCAATCACATCTTCGTTCAAGATGAAGCGGTCTTCGTCCCAAACATATGCATCGTAGGAAAAATCTGGAACGTAGTAAGAGGGGATGCCGGTTAATGCGGGCGTTTCCGGGGATAAGTGATCGAAAACAATTCGGTTGCGTTTCTCATCCATTTTTATGGACATGCTACTTTTATCGGAATACTCAAATACTACCCGCTTTTGTACTTTGTTCTTGGCAACAAATAAGGAACCGCCAAATTTTGCAGCATTTCCTTTAAACACAAGCACATCAATAAGCTTAAAATTACTGCTCGTTGTGGCGCCATCCCAACCAAAAAGGACGTATT
>Ga0247843_1007501_pt1 | contig 13359 bp, 10 predicted proteins | sample LaCruzMarch2017__FD_192420 | JGI IMG/M metagenome (GOLD analysis project Ga0247843, IMG submission 192420) | Freshwater microbial communities from meromictic Lake La Cruz, Castile-La Mancha, Spain - LaCruzMarch2017_8m | ecosystem: Environmental > Aquatic > Freshwater > Lake | place: Spain...
CTACTACCGATGCTGCTGTCGCCTTATTACTTCCAACCCGACGTCGTTTCATTGTGCTTTTGCAGTGGGTCTCGCTGCGAGACCTTGCGAGACGCGAGACGCAAAGAAAAAAAAAGACGCCTGAAATTGAGAATAAGACGACGATGAGGAGAGCAGCGACTGCAACCAACAATAATCGCCACAACACTGCTGATGCAATATGCGTCATTATCCTAATCCTCAATATAACAATGGCTTGTTATAATTATTTCTTCTACAGCTACGGTATACATCTTGAGAACGTCAAGAATAATAATAATTACGTTGCCTCGTTCGGAACGATGATACAGCCACCCTCTTCGCAGACCAAGTCTCAGCAAAATCAACAACAACAACAGCCAATAATTGAAAATGATGGTTTAGTTTGGATTACACCCAAACCAACTATACCACGACATGTAGGATATGAAGATGATTGGTTAATGACTTGGAAAACAAATCAATACTCAATAACAAATAATGTGGGATGCTTTCAACATCAACTATCTGAAAGGATATATAATGATGATATATGGTGTACTTTACCTGCCTACATCCCTGCTAGATACGTCGCTCCTCCTCCTCCTCCTTTATCATCATCATCTACTACTACCGCTGTTCCAACAGCAAAGTCAATGATATCCAAGGTCATCTTCGTTTCATGGTTCGATCGACGGATAGGCAAGGCTCTATACACATCATTAATGACATTAATACAACATAATCCAGAATATGAATTTATTTTCTTTAATGATGATGACGTGGATCATTTCTTCTGCGACACTACATCGGGACATCAATTACACGACTCGTGGGCAATACCAATCTTGTCACGCGTACGTGCGGGTGCCATGCGTGCGGACATATGGAGATTATTAATCATGCAACGTTATGGTGGCGTTTATGTTGATAGTGATATTAGTGCAACTAGTAAATTACCCATATATGATGGTGATACGGTAGTATCTGGTATAGGAGGGTGGGGACATTTACCAGGAACCGATCCAACGAATCCGGAGAATACAAAAGTAGGCGGTCTATTAGAACATTGGGCCATGGCATACATGCCCAACCATCCATATATTAATGCCGCAGTCGACGTAATGAAACATAATTTATTACATCCAGAATATTTATTACGGGAGGATACACCCGAATATAAGGCCGAAGATTCAGCAACCGTACGTCTAACCGGACCGGCCATGTATCAACATACCTTACATACTATATTACATAAAGCGCAATGTACAATGATTGATAATTCATTTGTCAATGCATTATTATCACCCGACGAATACTGCGCTGACATGCAAACATTTCGTTCCTACTTTCCAAATGGTCGACGATTTTTTGCACAAGTAAATTTTAATGACACGTTGGTACATAAAATATTTAATTATGCAAGTGTTTGGGCTGCCGAGGTGGAAGATATACGTACTTGGAATTATGACGATGAATCATTGAAGTTAAGTAATGTTACAGATCCTGCATATTGTGATAGAGATTCGTTTACATTTCGGGCATTGGAACGAGAGAAGATATTTCATACAAAACCAAGACCCTTTTGTGATCAAAGAGTTGCTTGTAATGAAGAAGATTAAAGTCAATACATCATAGCAGGAAAAAGAAAGGAGCAGTGAAACTTCAGTAAGAGGAGAATAGTAGATGTATAAACTAGAAACTAAATAGTAAAAATTGTGTACGACTATTCTTCATATATAATAAGGAAGCATCCATTTGGACCATACATACAGAGAATAGTGGTTCATGGACTCTAACTTCTGAACCACTCTGTGAGACCTTGACTCATGTAAATACATCAATTTGAACCGCGACAGACAGAGAAGATTCACAGAGATGACGTTGCCTTCTAATGTCAAACTCTAATAAATTATGATGATACCCCAGTGCATTGATGAACCTTGTCAATTCTATACCGCCCAGATTATTGCAATGTAGAGAAATGCGTTCGAGTTGATTTGCTATCGCACAAATATGACATCGCAAATAAAAAGGACTCGAAGTTGTCCTGCGTCAAATCAACACAGTGCAAATTGAATGCTGCGAAGGGTTGCGGTTGCGTTCGAAGAAAGGAAATATAACCCCCTCCAAGGGGTTCCATGTAGTATAGTGTACGTCATTTATTTCCAAAATGCTCAATCGATCGATTGCGAGCGAGTCCACGAAAGACCATCAACGAGCCATTGATCAGCTACACGACCATCTCAGTATCTCCAAATTCTTGAATGTCAAGTGAGAGTAAATTTTGTTCTGTTGGCAATTGCATCACCGATTCGTTGCACATCGGCCCATGTGGTTGTAAAATGTAGTCTGCACCGTCTTCGTCACCAACCACCTCATCTATGATCATGTAACTTTCTATAATCAACCCGTGGACATCCTCTTCTCCGTCTTCGATCTTTAATAGAATTGCTTAGTACCTATATTGCATGCCATCAGGGGTGATGACCAAGTAGCAACATCGGGCGGGATATCAACTCTAAGTCTGTCCGCCACACCTTCGTCAGCGTCGTCACGATCGCTCATCTTTCTCCTCGTCGCGTGAACGCTGTCGGATCAAGCAGGATAACCAAGAGGAGGAGAACAATGTCGCCTGCGATTGCTGCAATCGTCCAACGTAAAAACCAGCTTTATCACAGCCAGCAGCAAAAGCAGCAAAATAAGCAATTCCGTCGAGGAGGTTTCGTTAGTAGCGGAGGTGCAATAAAGAAGCCAGCGCTACTAACGATAATGTTCCTCCTAATCCAGCAATGCATTGGTTTCGCATCTCGCTCGTCGCTGTTGACAGCAGCGTTTCGCCGTCGTGCGTTCGGCATTATCTCTGCATCATCAGCCGGCTCTTTCAATGAACGTCAACAATCACACAGTAACAAGCGTTCGATGGAGTCACGAGTAGCAGTGTTGCCAATGTGTAAGGTGTCAACTAATACCCAGACGACTCCTGAGAATGTGTCAATCGATACGAAGGCCAAATTACCACCACCAACAACAACAACAGCATCATCATCAGCTACTACTGTAGCGGTTGCAGGAATGCACGCAGACTATGATACCAAAAATGCTGCCATGGGACTAGCAGGCACATCGTACGAACCATCGACATTTGAAACAAACATCTATCAATGGTGGGAACATAATGGATGTTTTGATCCAGATGCCAAACCACAACCACCATCATCGTCATCATCTTCTGATACTCCAAGTAACAACAATAATGTCAACAATAAGAAGAAGAAGGAACCATACGTCCTACCAATGCCACCGCCCAACGTCACGGGCAGACTGCACATGGGTCATGCCATATTCGTCGCATTACAAGACGTATTGGCCCGTTTCCATCGCATGCGCGGACGGCCGGTATTATGGACGCCGGGCACGGACCACGCGGGCATTGCGACGCAATTGCAGGTCGAAAAATTGATCGCGACGGATGGGAAACGACGTGGTTCGGACGAGGAAATATCCGCGATACGCGCCGATGCCGCATTAACGGAGCGAGAGAAGGAAGGACGATTATCGACATTGGTCGACCGTGACGAATTTTTAACTAAAGCATGGGCATACAAGTCCGAACAAGGCGGTGCCATTACTTCCCAACTACGTGCCCTCGGTGCCTCGGCGGATTGGTCACGTGAACGATTTACCATGGACCCGAACATGTCGCTGGGCGTCATAGAAGCATTCGTACGTTTACATGATAAAGGATTGATATATCGTGGTACCTACATGGTCAATTGGAGTCCGGGATTAATGACCGCGGTGAGCGACTTGGAAGTAGAATATAGCGAAGAGGAGGGTAAATTGTATTACTTCAAATACATCGTCGAGGGAACGAATAGTAACCACGAGGAGGAGGAATATATCCCAGTAGCAACGACACGTCCCGAAACAATATTTGGTGACTCTGCCGTATGTGTCAATCCGAATGATACACGATATCAACATCTTATTGGTAAACGTGTCTTAGTACCCATGTCATCCTCATCAACGAACGGTGATGGTAGCAGTAGTACAGGAACAGCAGTTGCATCAAGGTCAATACCAGTAATAGCCGATGAGTACGTAGATATGGAATTTGGCACAGGTGCACTAAAAATCACACCAGGGCATGACGTGAATGATTATGAACTGGGCAAAAAGTATAATCTTGACATTATCAATGTAATGAATCGCGATGCCACGATGAATACAGCATGTGGGCCCAAATATGCTGGATTAGATCGATTTGTGGCACGGGAGCAATTATGGCATGATATGGAATTATCTGGATTAACAATTAAAGTTACACCACATACACAACGTGTACCACGATCGCAACGTGGTGGAGAGATTATTGAACCCATGGTGAGTAAACAATGGTTTGTCAAAACTGAGCACATGGGATCAAGGGCATTAGATGCCGTCAAAGATGGTAATATACAAATAGTCCCACCACGGTTCGAAAAAGTATGGTATAGTTGGTTAACAAATGTACGTGATTGGTGTATCTCACGTCAATTATGGTGGGGTCATCGTATCCCAGTGTGGTATATCGGGAATGATGGTAATGAAAATGATGTATATATCGTAGCACGGGATGAGAATGAGGCACGACGAAAGGCTGTAGAGGCTGGTCATCCAATAGACATTGTACTACGACAGGAGGAGGATGTACTTGATACATGGTTTAGTTCGGGTTTATGGCCATTTGCAACAGTGGGTTGGCCACAAGATGAGGATAATGGCAATGTCAATTCCGACTTGGCACGTTTCTATCCAGGTACATGTCTTGAGACAGGGTATGACATACTCTTCTTTTGGGTAGCACGGATGGTTATGCTTGGGATTGAACTTACGGGTGTGAGTCCATTTAAGGTTATTTACTTACATGGCTTGGTTCGTGCGGCCGATGGGAGTAAAATGTCCAAAACGAAGGGAAATGTAATTGACCCGTTGGATACCGTATCTGTGTACGGGGCTGATAGTTTGCGCTATTCGTTAGTTACGGGTGTTACGCCAGGACAGGATGTACCATTAAATATGGATAAGATTGCATCGAATAAGGCATTTGCCAATAAGTTATGGAATTGTTGTAAGTTCGTTACTGACAATGCATTAAAAGATATTGATGAGGATGAGATGCGTTTACTGGCTGTTACGGGACCATTGGGACAAGAAGAGTTTGATCAACTAGCAATACCAGAGAAGTATATTATATCAAAGTGTCATGAACTAGTTGAGAGTGTAACAAGTGATATAGAGAATTATCAACTTGGTGCTGCCGGTAGTCGGATATATGAATTCCTATGGGATCAATATGCCGACTGGTATATTGAAATATCAAAAACACGACTATATGAAGGATATGGTGGATGCGAAGATGATGCCAAGGTTGCTCGACGTGTACTAGTTTATATTCTTGATACGAGTCTACGGTTACTTCACCCATACATGCCATTCGTTACTGAACAATTGTGGCATCATCTACCCCGTACAGCAAAGGTAGTTGGAGTGCCTGTTAATGCATTAATGCTTGCCGATTGGCCACAGATGGACGATGACTCACCGTTGGTAAAGGATGATAATGCAGTTGCAACCTTTGAATGCTTCCAGGCTCTCACACGTAGTATCCGTAATGCACGAGCTGAGTATAACGTTGAGCAGGGGAAGAAGATTGGTGCTACCATCGTGGCATCGGGTCACTTGAAGGATGCTATCGAGGCGGAAGTAAAATCGCTAATCATGCTTGCGAAGTTGGATCCTGACCAAGTGTCTGTGTTAGAAGGGGGTGGCAACGAGGCCAAGGAGGTCGCCGCAAACAGTGACTCAGTTCAGCTTGTCGTGCAAGATGGAGTTGAAGCATATCTGTACGGAATGATTGATATTGAAAAGGAACGGCTACGATTAGAGAAACAGTCAACAAAGCTTGCCAAAGAGATTGATAAGTTGGCTGGCCGGTTGAATGCGAAGGGGTTTGTCGATAAGGCGAAGCCGGAAGTTGTGGATAAGGCAAGAGCAGAGCTTGCCGAGCTTGAGGATCAAGCTTCCAAAGTACTATCAAGTTTGGAGGGGTTAAAGTAGTGTTCAGAAGTATCTAGCTTTTTTTGTTCCAACCCCGCAAGCGATTCTTCTGAACTACTTCACATACACCCAGATGTCATCATCACAAAAAGTAGTGTTCAAAATATGTCCACGACTTTTTGTTGGAATACTCCTTCACGAAAGCCTCAATGGCCCGTTTCTCCTCAGCGCTGTAATACTCGCCGTACGTCTTTCCAGGTGTGAAAGGCTCCGGGACGCCAATGGCGTCGAGCTCCAAAAAGGCCAACAGACGATCGATCGTTTCGGCAAAGTTTGTCGTATAGGATTCGTAATGAAAGATCAGTTCCGGAAGGTCGAGGTCAGCAGTCACGGTGAAAGCCATATTGTGCCATTGTACATAGCGGAACCACTCAGCACGGCACGGGATCTCAGACAAAGCATCGTTGAGATCGGAGTCCATCTGACGATGTTTACTGAGAGCCTTTTTATCATCGTCCAGAGCCGCACACCACTTGCGAAACCCAAGCTCGTTGGAGGGATATTGTTTGAGCCAATCCTTGGGCTTAAAATATCGATCCAAATGAAATCGAGCGACAACATTGTCGAATGGATTACGAATCTAAGTCAGAGGTAGAAATAGAGCGTGTAAGTAGTCATCGACGTGGTAAATCCTTTCCAAATACATCTGATCGATCTCAACTTATTACTTACAATGTGCACAACCTTCTTCACAAGATCCGAGCTGGATTGCACAATCTCCCTCGTCATGTTGCCCTTGTCAGATCGAACACCCTTAAAGCCAAAGAGGCAATTCCGAAGAAATTTGCGAGGAGTGACAATATATGCATCAGGATTGAGCGAATACGAGTACCCACCGCAATGAGTCTTAGTAAGTATCCATTTGGGGAGATTCGTCGTCCTACCACGAATTAGCTCAAGATATGGCCCCGTGACACCAATCTCTCCCCCAAAGACAGGCACGCTCGGCTCATCCTTGATATCTCCCTCTAACCCGTAGTATGTTGAAGTTGTCGTGTTCGTTAGTTCGCGGACAGTATGAAGAGTGTAACTCGTGCCTGAGTTTGGGAATGACATAAGCCAAGCTGCTCCGAGAGGCCACGTTGAAGTATCCTCCACGTCGTTGTTATCATCGCCAGACGATGCTTTGTTTTCATTACCTGCAGTCTGCGGTGGGCTGCCTTCGATCACGGATCGAAACCCACGCTCATCACCTCCGGCATTGTTATCATCGCCAGACCATACTTCTTCTTCTTTATCAGTCTGCGGGCCACCAACTCCACGCTCACCAACACCCACCGTGCGGCCATTATTCACAATTGACCTCCTACCAGAATTGACGTCAACTGCGACTGCGATTCGATTATGATTCAACGACTCTTTAAAATTGGACAAGTCAGGCACGGTGTTGCTCTCTTGACCATCATTTGAGAGAAATAATACCCACACAAGTACGACTGATCCCACGGCGAATGCCACAGTGCCTGCTTTCGTAACTGCGTAAAGCGAAGTGCAAACGAATATGGTGTTAAAGTAGTATCGACGAACAAAAAAATGACGACACAATAATCGATCTGAACGACGACGGTGTCACTCTTTAGATGCATACTCTCACCTGCTTGAGCGGAGGCATGAATATATGACCGCGGGTTCCGAGGAGAACGACGATTGACGTCGCCACCTAGTAATGAATGCGTGCTCTTTGGCGTGGTATTGAATGAAAATTTCATTTCACTGTGACGGAACGAGAGCGGTATTGGAGGATAGGAATGAGGAAAAGCTACGATGAAAGTGCGATCCACACCAATGACGCCCATCGCCATCCTCCCACAACCAATGGAGGAGAGCTGCTGTCAACCCGGGCATAGCGCAGCGATGAACGGTACCTAATGATTCGCCGTCGGATGCCGAGTGACTCAACAAGTTGAGCCGAACGAAAACTCCCGAAATGTAGAAACCAGCAATGACACCACACCTCGCCTCGCCAACGTCCCCACATCGTGACGCGGCGTATGCTAAATCCAAACGACGACGATTCCGTTCATAATCATTCACTTACCAATCTGATTCGGAGCTTTGTTTTGGCACTGTGGAGGTCCTTGAGAGGAGTGAAATGTAGGAGTGCTTGAAAATGAATCCCGTCACGACGAGACCTTTTTGGGAAAAATGCGACTCAATCTCTCATAAAATTTAAAATCAACCAAACACAATTTTGCAGATGACCTTTGAACTATTATCAGCCTTGTCTTGACAAACTGAGAAATGATTTGTTAAACTGCCTGCTACTCTAATCCATTTCAAACGACTTGATTTCCAAACCCTTTTAACCATGTAGATGAGAAATATCTGTCAATCGACGAAGATATGGAGTCCACCTGATGAACGATGACGCATCATCGTTACTTCTATTCGATTCATCGCTATTATTCGGTCAAATGTCTATAATGCAGTGTTTTAGTAGTGAGAGCATTATCCGGTGATATAAATAAGCCAGCAATTACGCACGTATTACTTACCATTCCTCTCCCCTCAATAAACCCATCCGTGATTCGGTATATCAAGCGAACCTTCACTCGTTTTATGAAAATCCTTCGACAGCTGTTGGCCTACCATCTCTTGTATCATCGTTCGTATAAACGCAGAATGTGAAAGTGCAAATACATGGTATATCGTTGGAACATTGCCTATTTTGACGCAGTTGCGATCTCGTGCCATTCTTTCAATGTTGTCTGAGTAGTAATCATTTGTTGCATCGTCAACGATTGAGTCAATCCAATCTCTGGCTCTACTTAACACAGATTCCACAGTCTCCAACTTCGGTATTTTCATTTCTTCTGCCACCAGAGCAGCATTGGATGCCGCCACAGCAGCTTCTCTGTGCCGGCCCTTGCACCCTTTGCAATTTCTCGTAGTCGTGGATCAGATATTAGATGAACATCGTTGTCGTCATCTATGTCACTATCGTCCAAATCTAACACAATCCTCGCTGTCGTGCGAGCTCTAGTCAAATCAGAGCAATACATTCGCCAATACTGGCAGTTTTCACCTCGTCCATTGATCGTATCAGATGACAACGCTAGTCGCGCCTCCATCAAACCTTTCTCAGTCAGTGGCGAATCTTGCTGGCCGAGTACGATACCTTGGACGTTGGCCTGTGTCTCACCATGTCGTATAAGGTGGAGTCGCACAAGGAATGGTGTATACTCCTCCTTGGTGATATGACAATCGTCGACGGTGATACATGCTCCGGAGGCGGCGGCGGATGCAACCTCATAAAAATCATCGACACCGATCTTAAAGGGCATTGCAGAGACAATTAGAATGGAAAGGATGAAGACAACGAGTTCAATGAATGACTGCATAACAAATGGTCCTTGATGATGGCCTCAATTCTTCCGCAAACGCATGAATAACTCCATAATGTTGAATCTGTTTCGATACACCAACCATGATCGATTTTTTTATGTTCAATACTCATTCTTTGGAAGAGTGAGGAATCTTCTTCGTGTTCGGAGTCTGAGAAAATGTGAGGTCGTTGCTCTCAGCAGGGACCAACGACGATGGATGAATGAACTCTAATTTCACCACAAAGTTCGTCGTCCGATCATCCTCCGTCGTCGCCGCCGTGTGTCGTCAACCCACTATCAATTGGAACTATTGCCTGTTTGAATTCTAAGATTAGAGCTACATTACGAGATAGTCCTCCCCGGACTTAAAGGGGAAGGTGCACAAATAAACGCATCTGATAGATAAAACACATGTGGGCGGCCATGTCACCACCACAGTCAGGAGGAGGAATGATTGGTCCACCTCCAATATCAACGTCAAACAACAATGGCACTTCTACAGGTCGTACAACCAACTTGCCAAATTCGGATGGGTCAGCATCCAATGTATATGTTCATCACATTAATGCTCCCGGTTCAACAGCACCACCAATGCAGCAACAACAGCAACCAATGCCAAGTATGTTTGGCATACCTTTACCGTTTATGCAACCTCCACCCCCTCCTCCAATGTATCAACCCTACGGTTGTCAAGGCTACGGCTACGGATATCCGCAGCCACCTCCATCGTACGGGTATAACCCTTATCAGCAGCAGCAGCAACAACCAACGGTAGTTATACTGCAACAACCGAAGAAGGAAGAACCACCGAAGCCTCCCACACCCAGACCTCCACCACCTCCTCCTCCGCCACCACCACCACCACCTCCAATACAAATGCCATATATACCACGACCAATGCCACCTCCGCCGCCTCCTCCTACGCCTCGACCACCACCACCACCGAAGGGACCACAAATATTTAGCAAGTTCAGTATAGCATCAGTAATCATGTTCTTCTTGGCATTAATATTTGGTATAGTATGTGTCTTCAAGGCATATGAAAGCTTTGATGCACGTGAATCTGGAATTGATATTACTGATGCTGACTATGAGGTATCACGTACTATCGCCATAGGTACCGGTGGAGCAAGCACACTCTGTTTTACCATTGCCATACTATTAAGTTTTTATGCCGGAATGCGACATAAGGAAAAAGCCCCGCCAGGCGCCTCAAATCATTGTTGTATGGGTGGATTTCTAATAGCAGCATGTGTGATCTTTTGTTTGACATTTATTAATGAATTGATAGTGTTGGTATTGGCGTTCAATGTTAATCAAGTGATATATCCAGAGGTCGTATGGAGTGCGCTGATTGGTAGTATATTAAGTTGGATGTTAATGTTTGGTTACTCGGAAATGGCAAGGAGAATATGATAGATGATAAATTGAAGCTGTAAAGATTAAAGATTGTTACCTGTCAAGATTTCAATTTAGCTAATATACAGGACCATGACCAATCTTCTTTTCACATTACATTAAATGATGCTACAACTACCAGTTCTATGTTTCCTATACCAAATCATTTTCTCACTCTAGATTCTCAAACACTCTAGAACCTCCTGCTAAGGTACCTATCATCATCATCATCACTGCTATAATCACTATCATCATCGTCATCATCATCATCCTTACCACCAGCATTACCACCATCAAGCGTCAATGTTCGTGCAATTTCTGAATATATCAACACTAATAACCAAGCAAATATCGATCCACAAAATCCTGCCACAACCACCCCCGGATACATGATATTATTCATATCAAACGAAAGCACTAGTACAATAATATCATACATCAACGTTACCGCGAATATAATACCTCCCGCTATCATGAATGTATCTAAACAACAATTACGTTCTTCATAGCCTTTGCGGTAGATCGATCCGGCGATCCATAAACATATTGTGGCAACATTAAAACAAAATACGGTAACAAATCCCAAACCTATAGCCACACTCCGATGTGACAAATAATCTTCATTATCAGTATAGTCTTCATCACCCACAGATTCGGCTTGTAATCGATCATAATCTGCCTCATATGTCATGGCAGTCGTTGCCGTACCAAATATTAATGCTATACAAAAGATGAAGAAACTGTTTATTGTATATGTTGATCGTCGGGGTGATTCATCCTTAGTAGGTGGTGGTGGTGAAGACTTTGACGTTGTTGGTTTTGGCGCTGGTGGAGGAGGTGACCGCAACGTCATTGGATGGGACCTCATCATCTGTTGCTGATGTTGCATCATCATCCGTTCTTGCATCATCTGTTGTTGCATCTGTTGCATAGAAGGTGGTGGAGGTGAAGCCGGAGGTGCCGCGGGTACCTGTATCGGTGCTGGTCGTACCGGTTCCGGAGGCTTGGGTGTGGGAGGAGGCGGTGTTTCCTTCTTCTTCGCTTCTTCCTTCTTCTTCGGTTCTTCTTCTTGATTGAGAACAATCACCGTCGGTTGTTGCTGTTGTTGTTGGTAATGTGGATATGAATACCCATAGCAGGGATAGGGTGCATACATCATAGGTGGCGCGGCTACTGGCGGCATTGGCATTGCACAGGGTATGCCCACGTGTATTACCTGAGGTCCTCCTCCAGCATTATTTTGGGTCTGTGCTGGTGCAGCTGCCGGCGCCGCAGACGACGGTGCAGTCATTGGTGGAGGGGCATCGTGCGTTACGTGAATGTGAACAGTTGACGATCCGTCGGGATTGGTTTGCGTGGTACTCGTCATCTTGGGATCCGTCATCTTGACTTGGAGTAGGAAGATTATGGATCAGCGTGCGATGGAGGAGGTTGATTGGGGTCGGCGGCAAGAAAGATTGAGAACGAATTCGATTTCTTGTCCGAAGAATCGATTTGGCGGGAAATGAAAAAATGATGGAACACCCCGCCCCCCCCCGCCAAGCTGGAGACGACTACTCATAAATTACGATACAGAAGTGCTCCGAGACGCTCCAAGTCGGTATGAGTGAAATCAAGCAAAAGAGCAGGGTTGGCGTTGATGCAGTCAAGGAAAGTGCACGTAACATTTGTGCGGAAAGATACGCAGGCAAAGTCTGATCATCGAGAGGATAGTGACGAGCAAGAGGAGCAGCATTCTGAAGATATTTTCCAGCGTTCTAAGCCCAGTCATCGTCATCGTCGCACAAGCAGCTTCGAGACGATACGGGTCGGCATGAGTGAAATCAAGCAAAAGAGCAGGGTTGGCGTGGATACAGTCAAACAAAAGGGCAGAGCTGGCGTTGATACAGTCAGAGCAACGATTAAGAAAAAAACACCCACATCACTACCAACTCGGTCTCTATTCGTACACACACCAAGGACATGGTATGGGAGTAAAATTAAAGTTCCAAAGGATAAAGATGATTGGAGGAACACACGTCCTGCTCCAACGAATGGGTACAAGCGGTCATCGACCCATGGAAGTGATTAGGTGATGCCACCTATCAGTATGCTGCTGATCACATGATGTTCGCTTTATCACTGGAGAGGTAAATTGGACAAGTCAAAGTTTTGAATCACAACATTTTCATTTCGTAAACATAAACTTTAGTTTCAATAATAACTACTTCTAACGTCGTTTGCAATTGACTTTATCTGAACATGATCTAATTGCGCACGTACACTTTTCACTTGTCTTCAACAATCTATTCTTGTATCCTCTATTCATGTTCGATCCGACAATGCTTGTCTACATCACACTTGTTTTAAACTAATCTTATACCCTCGATTCATATACGATTTGACAATGCTTGTCCAAGTATTCTAAAACTAATCCAATCCTCCTGCACATCACCCACAAACAAGACAACCCAGCCCACCTACATTGAACTTCTCTTGGAATCACCAACAAAACGATTAATGCTACGACTACGTGCGACACGCTGAGGGAAAACAA
>Ga0247843_1007502_pt1 | contig 13356 bp, 11 predicted proteins | sample LaCruzMarch2017__FD_192420 | JGI IMG/M metagenome (GOLD analysis project Ga0247843, IMG submission 192420) | Freshwater microbial communities from meromictic Lake La Cruz, Castile-La Mancha, Spain - LaCruzMarch2017_8m | ecosystem: Environmental > Aquatic > Freshwater > Lake | place: Spain...
TTGCTCCACCGAGTGATGCATGCAGCTACTTCTTCGTGGAAAAGCATATTCCGACCCACCGCTCTTCTCTCCCTTCAAAATCAAAACCCACAACCCACCTATTATCCTTCTGGAATATTCCCTTGTCCTACCGAGTATCCCCCTATTCCCTTGTCTTACGTTACATAGTATCATATATCCCCCTATTACCTGTGGCTCCTTTCCTAGCCATTTACGTAAACATCCGTGGATTGGAATCATTATTTCGCCGGTATCACGAGATCCAATAGACATCATGTCGTCGCTCGGAGCTACTGCGAGTGATGGTGATGGACGGCTGGTCGTCGTCAGTGGTGGTGGTGATGATGGCGTTGTGGATCAGCAGGTTACATCGATTGAACAGCTCACGGCATCCCTCCAGCGCGAAAAGTTAGCCAAACGTAAAATGTATGGCTATCTGGTAAAAATTGCGGACGAATTAAAAGCATTACGTAATGAAAGTGAACAACTAATACATGCTGCCGAGTATGCCCAGCGTGCGTGGCACGAGGGAGGCATGTGGCGTGGACCGAATGTATTACCGGATGCTGCTAGTAGTGGACTGCATAATAATAGTGGAGGAGGAGGCAGTGCAGCAGGCGCAGGTGCAGGCAGTACTGGGCCAGCGTTGGTACCACGTGCACCTTTGAGCCTAACTGATCTATTCGTGGATATTGTTAGTGAGTTGGCTGTTTTCTGAAGATCATATTTGAATCTCTTGATGTATTTCTCATGTACATCGATTGTCAATTTCATTGCACATTCATTCTCACTTCATTACATCGACGATCGACGCACTCACTCCTTACAGCTGTAACGAGTTTTTTACGTGTCGGTGCGGCCATACAAGATCGAGGGACTATCGACACACCCGTCCTAGCCTACTTTGCCGTCTTTTGGTTAATATGGAAAAAGGAGGAATCATATTCCACAAGATTTGATACCACAGATATATCATCACATCTAATGACACTATCAGTCTGCTTTGCATTACTTAGTGGTAGTTTAAGTGCTTACTCAACCTTGGATTCGGGAGGATGTACTCGTATTATGGGTGTGGCCATGTTCGTGGCATTATTACACGCGGCTCTATACATTCGTGTATGGTGTTGGTTCCATAATGCAGAAGATACTACTGTTAACTTATCAGTTAAAAACTATGCCATATTGAATACTATCATGAATGTTCTCGAGGCACTAACGTATGGTGCGGGGATTGCATTACACGATCATCCAATTTATGGAGGTGGTGATTGGAGAAAGTATATATTCCTTATTGGTGTTATATTGAATATACGTCTACCGTGTGCGATTATGCCAAATGACTTTCACACGGCCTGTAGGAAACGTGGTGTGTTATTCATACTATTACTTGGTTTTAACCTCCAGAGTATACTAACTACGGCATCTCCCTTCTTCAACTACTGGGAACCATCATTTACACAATATGCATTCATATTCCTTGAGTGTCTACTACTATTCATGATCAAATTACTTTACGTCGATGATATGTATGTTGCACCGCATGATCATGCATTGCTATACAATCAAGTTTCTGGATTTTTCTTCAACGTTGGTAACTTTACACTATTACTCTTCACGACAGTCCTCGGGTCTGGATTGAATCTCTTAACACACAGCTATCTAGCAGCAGCGGCGTCATTACCAAATGATGCCAAGAATTTAGTCTGTGGGGGCATGTCATTGGTCTTCTTTTCAATATTGTTTATTAAATGTATGCACATACGTCGTGTACCGACAAATCCCAAACATGAACAGTTATTCCTAATTGCGTACTTTACACAAGTTGCTGGTGTCCTTATCATTGTGTACGTTACAGCACGCATGTACTTTCTACCAACGTCCGGTGGTGAAGAAGAAATAGAAGGCTTCTTGGCATTACTTATGCGGAATGAGATACAAATGTTATTTGTACTTGTGGTGTTTGCATTGATCTTGCTTATTCTATCATATATGGATGAGGCCCTTGAATTGCAATTGTACAGTGATGCTCTTGAGGCAAGTGAGAACCGTGTGCGACCATTTGGGATAATGGCATGTTGTCAATACAATGAACCTCTCCAGCTTGAGGCGATGGCGTTGGAACGGAACCGATTGGCCAAACGGTCAATGAATCCAGTACTTGGTGCGTCGGTAATGAGCTTCCCGGGGTCTATGAGTGGAATGTCAATGTATAACTCATTTGCAAATTTCGATTCTTTACGACGGAGCGAGGACAAGTGAAAAAATGGCACACTTATCTTGTTGTTAATGTTTTATTGCTTGGACTAAATAGGTACTATGTAAATAACTACAATTGATTGTTTTCTATTAGCCTGTGTGTATCTTATTTATAGCTGTTATTATCTATTTAATCCATCCTGACCATTCATTGTTCTATGTCGTCAAAACATTCAGGCCAACGTTCCATGTTACTCGCTGCATCCCAGAAGCAATGTTCTAATTTACAAGCCATAATGAACTCCTCTTTCATCTTTACGAGAGTGTCATCATCAACATCCTTGGCTATATCATCTACAAGATCTTTGTAATCAGACACAACCTTCTCAAATTCATCACTGGAATACAAGTCAATCCAAGCGTCAAACTCTGGAGGACGTGTAAATGACGGTCCAAGTTCATCACGTAGTTTAAGCATACACTTCCCCACATGATGGTAGACCCAGAAACATGGCAACATCACCGTTAACCCCTCTGCAAGTGGTCGGGTAGCAATGATACGTATAAGATAGGAAGTGTAAAGGACTTACATTAATTTTGTATTATTATTAGTGGAGAAAATGAGGAATATGAGGTAAGGACTTAAACGTTTGTGCTTGTGTATACACTGGTAAATATGTAATAATTGCAAAAACTCACGAGTACTGGGCATGGCTTTAACATTGGTCATATCAATCTCTCCCCAATTTTTGAAAAAGGTACGATGCATTTCCTTCTCGTCCTCTTCGGCGCCCACGGCAAATTGATGTAACTGATTGGCTTTATTCACATCAATGCTTGATAGTTTATCACCCAACATATGTAGACAGTTGGCATAATCTGTCAAATATAAAGCATCTTGGATGACGTAATAACGAAAATTCTCGTAACTCAATGACCCATCGACCATTGATACAAGGAACGGATGCTTTTCGGTAATGGAAATCAAATTAGCCGCTGCATCCCAAAACGATTGCGACACCATGGCTAAAAATAGAGTGGCGGGCTCTGTTTCCCGCCGTAGATACGAGACTCGAGACTGATTCTCTTTTCTCTTGCGCGGAAGATGGTAATTTTCACGTCTCGAGAGTGAATCGAATACGACTTCGCTCTTGAGCCTTGGTGTGAACGAACGTCGAACGCAACGACAGTACCATACGCCAGTGATCCGATTGCCTTGACCTTTGCTACTCACGTTGCTTACAAGATTATTAGGTTAGTGGTGCTTAAATGGATTCGTGTCCATCATTGCTTTATTGATTCTTTTCCTTCACTTTTCCTCGAACCGGCACTAAGGTATCTCACGATCGTCTCTTAACAGGACCACAAAAAGATCGCTCGTGATACTCGATCAAGTATTTGCGCCTGCATCATAATGAATATCGTATCTGATGAAGGAGATCCATGCCACGAAGACACAGACATGCGAACTGACGGCATCAGCGATGAAGTCATCACTACTATCATGATGTCCAAGAACCACCAACGCGAAAGCAAAAGAACGCCAAACGGACGAACCAAAAGCTCACGTTCGCATTCCATCGTCGGTCGTTGCTCATCATCGTCATCATCATCATCATCATCATCATCGATTACCTTGATCAAGAGTAGAAGAAAGTATCCAACGATTCGATCTCCTCCAACGACAAGGTATCATGGTAATTACTGGATTCGGATCAAGCCCGTTGCCGTGAGGAGAAATCAATCTGTGGTGTTACAGTCTAAGAATCTCGCTTTCTTCAAGGAGCAGCAGGTTCCATCGTTGAAGGATGAGGAGGAGCAGCAATTATTTCTTCGTCGTGGTATAGATGCGGACAATGACATATTTCCACTACTATCATCAACGACAGTCCGTCGTGTATCCAAGTCGGCAAGTTTCGATGATGAGTTAAATGTTCTACATTTACCATCGATATCACCCTTTGCATGTTGTCAATTATGGCGTCAATCTGGCAGCAGCAGTGGTAGCTCAACGAACAACTACATTCATCCCAAGAATTCAATTGTTTTCTTTGGTGAATCCGGCAAACCCGTTATTATAAGGCCTAAGAGTGCATACGTCGTGCGATGACGTTGCCCGAGATTTTATTGCCTTTTTGAGGCATGTCATTTACAATGAAGATAAGTTTGTAGATATTTTCGCGATCAACATATCTTTTTTACTCCGAGGATAGAAGAACAATCAAGAGCTGTTTATTGATTCAATGGATAACAGTATAGAATTAGTTTGTTCTTACATTCCCTCTTGCTTATGATCCGTGCTCAACTTTATACTGATATCGCGCATCACTTTAATTCAATACCGTTACCTACAATAGCAATTCAGTGTATCCATTTGCTCATGCTCGACTCAATTTCTCCACTCCTCTTTTTCTCTCGTTCGTCTCTCTTGTGTCTATCTTCTTCCCCTGTTCCATCAGAGCAGACAGAGTTTACAAGCAAATTTTAACAATGACAGAATGAATTGCTCTGACTCCACCAGTTATATTTACTACGATACTAAAAAAAGTTATACATGATTGCCCAATGTATATATCCACCCTGGATTTGATGGCATCTGACCTGGACCACGTTTGTCTACTCCGACTTGTATCCCAACATAATATGCCAATTCCTTTTCAGTTGTTCGTAATTGTGTAAGAAAGAACTGGAAGAATGAATAATGTGCAATACACAAATGTAGAATAATGAGGAAATGCATGTGTAAAATAATTCACGTCTCATTCTAAGACGACATTTGCAACAAATACAACCATTTAGTGGTACAAAACACTCACCTCATTGACAAAAGTTGTCCCATCCTTCTTATAATTTAGTAAATTGACGCTACAATCTGTCTCTTTCATAATCGCATCACGTATACGTTTTCGATCCTCTTCACTGGTATCTGGCCCTTGTAAGAAGCGACAATTCCGTCCCACGACATCGTCATAATCCCACCCTGTAAGCTTAGAGAAACCAGCACTAATATGTATTACTGGATTATCTGTCTGGTGTGGATCAGTGACACAGAAGGATACAGCGTCATGTCCTTGACTATTGAGCATGTCAATTATTATATAATCGCGTTCGCACAACCGCTTGTCTGGGACAAAGTAAGGCGTTGTTTCCTTGCTTCCGTCATCGTCGTCGTCAATATGATTAGGCGCTTCCTGGATCCAGTTTAGCCATCGACTCAGCAGCGACAGCTTCATAATATTGTAGAGGAAATATAACAAATGAAAATCTACGATCTATGAGAGACGTCTTGATGCCGTCGCTGTTGCGCTATGGATGTGAGAGACATCATGACAAGCGGCGGTAGACATTATTTGTGACAATCTTCAACACTTCTTGTTCTCCTCATTCCTCAAGAGATGACAAAGTACTACGCAAATATAATATTTGTTGTCCACATCATGACCCCCAACTAATTAAGGACGTTTGCATTGCGGTTAGGAGTAATTAACAATAACCACAGATTATTGGATGTCATAACATCATTGATGGTAAACTAGTTTCTAGCGATTGATGAATAAGTTCCTATGCATCTCGACCAATGAACAGCAGACTACCTGAGGGATCATTCATTCATGTCCACCTTTGTGGATAGCAGTCTATCCAACTTGACAACATTCTTCTCAACCACTTTCATATTCTCATCCCACTTCCCCTCCATCGTTGTTAATGCTCTTTCGACACTGCTCAGTGTCGACTCACTCCGACCTAATGCACTCTCTGCAGCCTCGAGACGACTTGCAAAGTCGGCAGCATTGGCGTGTAGAGTTGATAATTCCAGTAGTCGTGACGTTAATGCTGGTAAATGTGATGATATACCATCAAGTTCATGCATCTTGGTATGCAATTCGGCAATCGTTTTGAAATCCTCCTTCTGTTGTTGTTGCTGTTCCTTACTCCCACCGCCAACCGATCTTGAGGACGTGGCAAGTTTTGACTTGGCCCGTGCCGCTGCCTCAAGGTCAGCACGCACAACCTTGGCCCGAGCAGCAAGTTTGTCAATGGCTGTTGAGTCGACCTCGCGAACGAGCTGTTCTGCCTCCTCAACGCGTTGCAGTATGGATTTGTTAACACTGTTGTTGCTACTACTACTACTACTACTACCTGTCATCGATGAACTCGGAAAAGATGATCCCACGGCCAGCTCGAGTTTGCGCAATCGTTCCTCTAGCGCCATCTCTTGGGGGGTGTTTGACGAGGATGTCGGCGTTGCGCCTTTATTGGTCTTGCTGCTGGCACCGCACTCTCTGTACAACTCGTAAACAATCTTCCCAACCTCGATATCGTTATCGCCCCCCCCTTGCGTCGACCCCGTATCCTCCACCCCCTCGACTCCGACATTGTCATGGTTGCCTGCGGCAAGTCGATCCATATCCCTAGCAATCACAGAAGACAACGCCTCCTGTCGTCCACGTAGCATCGAAACGAAGTCCTCCCCCGGCAACAGCGCATCGATGCGACTTTTCAATTCCGACGCAGTCACGGCAGCTGCTTCATCGGTACTGTTGCTCTTGTCGATTGCATTCTCCTCCTCCTTCTCCGTAGCAAACGCCCGTTCCAGACTTTCAATTTCGGCTCGTAGACGAAAGAGGCGCCGCCGTGGATCCTCCCAAACTACTGCCGATGTCATTGTTGGTGAAGGTACGTCATTGATGGTCGGACGCGAACGATGATACAGCGAATTGGGACCGGTTGACAAATCGATGTTGTTGTCGTGAAATACATTGAATGCCGCACGAGGGTCCGCGGATTGAGTTTCGATTATGGCATCCTGCCCGCCATCATAGTTGTTGTCATTAATATTATTCGTATCATCTTGGTCACCGCCACCGATGGGGGGAAGTGGTGGCGGGGCAAGAGGAAGGACAATACTTGGTAGGCCGTCAGACGAGTATATTGTCTCCTGGACACCCGCGGACTCGTCGGCACCGTGCTGCTGCTGCTGCTGTTGTCGCGTCGTCATTATATTATTTAGATATCCCACTTCTTCCTTCGTCCCACCCCAGTCTCTGGTTGTGTGGGAGCCTAAAAGTGTAGAATTTAGACAGTGCCTAGAGAATCCATGTCGTCGTGAAAGACTTCGAGCCCAAGGTGCATGCTGCTACGAGCACTACCGCTGGCAGCATTAGCAATCCGGACGCGATCATCGGCCTTGCCCAACCGGATCGGGAGGATGTCACACGTCACGACTCGCAGCAGCGATGGCGGCGAGACGATAATCCTCTCGCCTCGCGACGAATCGACTCAATCCGCGACCATCATAATATGTCACGGTCTCGGGGACACCGCCGATGGCTGGATCGAAACGGCCGAGCATATGGCATCGACGCTGCCGTACGTTAAATTCATATTGCCCACGGCCCCGCCGCGCAAGGTAACGATGAATATGGGCATGGCGATGCCGGCGTGGTACGATATTACCGGACTTGATAAACGCTCGAACGAACGCTGCGATGGGATCGATGCCAGTCGCGCCCGATTGGTCAAATTGATTGACGATGAAATGCTAGTTACCGGGCTGCCGCGTGGTCGTATCGTATTAGCGGGCTTTAGTCAAGGCGGGGCATTGAGCTTGTATACCGGAATGCAACTGAGCGGCGCGCCGTTGGCGGGGGTTGTGCTAATGAGTGGCTACCTTCCACATTCATCTGGCTTTACGATTACCCCCGGATTAGAATCCACGCCTATATTTCATGGACATGGCGAGTCTGACCCATTAATCAAGGTGGAATATGCACGCGAAAGCCGTGAAATGGTCACCAACGGCAAGGGGGCGACGGATTATCGATTGGTGACATATCCAAATTTAGCACACTCGATCGCGCCCGAAGAAATATCCGATTTATTGTCATTTATACAAAAAGTCTTACCCCCCGATGATACATACAAGATACGAATGAAAGATCCGAGGGATATGAGTGTTAAGGAATTGAAGAGTGAGATTGCCAAGGCTGGATTGGGTCGATTGGCGTTGGGATTTTCAGAAAAGAACGAGTTTATTGACCTATTGAAGAATCATCGCGATGGCAAGTTATGAAAATAATCAGTGTAATAGGAATGGAAGTAGAAGTAGAAGTCAGATTGTGTGTTTGTGGAAATAAAAGTCCCCCCCAACATACAAGTATGTTGATATTGAATTTTTGTTAAGCAGACTCGACAGTAGGTATTTCATCTGTACAGTAAAAATTATCATTCAGTATACTTTATTCCGTCATAATATATTAGATGTCTCATTATTTCAAAGTATGAAATGAAGTAGAATCTTCTTTATCCTTAGCAGCCATGCCAAACAATCGCAGTATATTTTTTGCCCTTTGAGTAAGCGGTGTATTCTTCGTCCGCTTGGTTATACTTCCGTTGAATAAAGACTTATCATCTCCACCACATGGTGAGGGTCCGGCGGCTACGAAGAATATATCCTCTTGTTTTTCACATAAATTCAATTCTTCCTGGAAGCCACCAATACTTATTTGGAGCTTGGGTTTCTCCTTGAGCTTGGGTGAGACTCTCATGCTAGTGTGTGATGAAGATGGAAGGTTCAGGTTTTCCAAAGCTGGGAGGTCCTTGACCGGACTTGGATGCGAAACACGCCTGGGGGGCGTTGGATGCAGCTTCTCAATAATAGTCAGTGTAGACTCTCCAGGTTCATTACAACTCGAATCAACGTCAGTACTTCCAGACAGGGCATCGGGTCTTGTCAATATGCTCTCATTGGCACTATGAATATCTTGCTCATCTTGCTTTCCTAGTGTAATCACCTTCGTCATGACAGTACTGTTATTATTGCTGGAGTCTTGTCGTTCAACAATAAGGAAACGGTCCAAAGACCTGGCAAGCCGCGCTGCAGCCATTAACAAATCTTCAGCTTCTTTACTATCAATGTTGCTTCCATCTTGATTCATCATGGTCTTGACACTGCCAATGTCATTCTGAAAACGTTCAATTATACTGGCAGTGAGTTGCATTTGTTGATGCATGGATGGCAAATTGTTGGTCTGTGGAGCCTCCTCCTCCATTTCAATAATATCCACTTCATTGATTCTATTGTGTGCAGGTGGATTGGATTTTAATAGTATCATTTCCTCATCCACAAGATCATCAGATTCGCTTTTATATATTTGAGTCATATTCATGTCTTGTCCTTGCATCTTGTCTTCGTTGCTGCTACCACTCTGTACATTTTCGGGTGCGTGTAAGGACCTATCTTCATATGCATCGGCAGTAGAAGTAAAAACGTCCTTCCCCTCGTTATCCGTATCTTCCTCGTCAAAGTCATGACAGAAATCAGCAGTGTCAAAACTATTGATATCTTGTAATAGCGATCGCGGAGACTCTGCAACAGGAGGAGTATTGATAAAAGTATTTGTACCCATAATGCGTGGCGATTGCGGTGGCTTGCTTCGAGGAGACTTTGGTATGTTACATTTATATCCCTTGATTACTTTACTGTTGCATACCAACTTCGTCGAATTGGTTGCAGCTCTTCCTTCAATACTCCTTGGAGACAGGGCAAGTCGCATCCTCGACGAAATTGATTGATGAGGCAGTACTGCTACAGCTTGCGAAGACTTGTGTCCATGACTGATTCGACTATCATACGATGAAGGTGAAGCTTCTGAAGCAGGAATTGATTGTGCTTTGTATGAAAGAATGCCTCGTGGTGAAAACACGCCATTGGCCATATTCTCTAGATCGTCAACCTGTACATTCAAAGAAGGACGAACCGCTGTTTTGACAATTGGCTGTGTCTTGTTTTTCAATGTCCTGTACACATCTCGATTAATCGTTCTCTTGCTGTTGTTGTCATGTTTTACTTCGTCTGCTTTATCACCATTTTCCTTGTCGAATTCCTCGTCTGTATGTATTCCTGTGATATGCCCCTCGTCTTCTTCACTCAGCGACTCAGAAAACTGATCCAAGAAGTTGGGCTGTAGATATAGCCTTTGAGATGAATCCTCGCCACTGTTGCTATTGTTATTATCCACGGAGTCAGAATGTGAATAAGACAGACTTGTCGCTGCTGTACTGTCATTGACGGTAAGCTGTGTATCCTCAGTCGATTGAATTCCAGCGCAGTCTCCGTCGGTATTATCACAAGCTTCTACTGCACTTGAATGCTTGATATTTTGATTTCCAACTTCAGTTACTTCATCATCGACATTAGTGCTCTCGAAGGTGATATCCGCCCACGTCTCTAGCTCTGGATGCATTGCTAACACCTCTGTTGGCAAACCACTTGTCTCATTAATTGTCTCCATCCTATCAAAGTTGCCAAAGTATTCAATTTGTCCATCCTGTCTCTCAATGAAAAATTGGGGGTAATATCCACGAATGCCACTGATTATAAATAGTTCATCGCGTATGTCACGAGACTTTAGGTCATTCCCATCTACTATTACGAATGGGATTCCTTTGGTTGTAAGCCAGGACAGTGATCGATTCTGGTTCGAAGATTGGCGACGATCATGACACCCCAATGACACAAGGCATATTAATGTTGCTTCATTCTTCCGTGACGTTGCCGTTGCCTCCGTGGCAATAGAATTTTTTGATGCACCGTTCTCATCCTTCATGGTCGTACTGAATGATGTGCGTTTATTGTCAAGCCCAAGCCCCAATTGAAATTGTTGTTCAAGTGGTGACTGATGTACGAATGCCGGTCGTTGATATTGACGAAGTTGATCTTGCTGCCGAATTGGCGACTGCTGCTCTTTTCCACCTTGAGGAGACTGCTTGATGATTGGTGAGGAGGAGGTATGTGTAGTAATTCCAGAATCGATGCAATCGTCGTCCTTTTTCTTTGATTCAGACTCGAACAACTTGCGTTTGTCACTCACGACGCCATACCAGACGTCACTACCAACGTCATCATATTTGGCAGTGCTGAGCAATGTAGCCAGTGCATTGATCCGACCATTCATGGTGCACGGCGTGTTTGCGCAGGATGCCTCCCTCGGCATGAAGTTGATTTCGAAGGCCTTTCTTAGATGTCTACGAAGGAATAGTATCGATACGAAAATTATCTCGCCTGAACGACACTGAATGCACTTGCCCCAGTGTGAAACCACACATACTACATACTACGATGGCGACCTTCCTCGACGACTACGTGTCGTCGACTGCTTCCTCTGCTTCTACAGAGTTCGCGATGAACACAAACGCGGCGGTAGTATTGCGTCGGATTCTGGCCAGGTCGAATCCTTGTGGTGCAGGCGGAGGCGGAGCCATTTTGGAAAGTCGAGATGAAGATGATGGTGACATTGTTGCGAAGGAAGACGAAGTAGGTAAGAGGGATTGGTTTGATGAAAGGTCTCCTCATCCAGTGGTGGATTCGGCGACGACGGATCCGCTCAAGCGGATTTTTGCTGGGTATGATAGCCAAACAAATGAGACTTGCATTCATGTCCGCACTCGCCGCGTTGATAGAGGAAGGAGTGTAACTCCTCGATCTCCACCACCACCACCACCACCACATCTGGCAATGCAACGGAGCCGAGACAAAGTAGCTTTAGAAATGGATAAAGTCAAAACCAGCAAGTTACATGAGCAAGCGTCCTCATCCAAGGAAGAGGAAGGAGTCGAGGTCACTGTTGAAACCTACACGGCCTCGCCACTACTCAAGCGCTCACAAGAACGGGCACTCGAACGCAAATCGTTCATGGAAGAGATGAAGCGTACGTCGGCATCGATCCCGAAAACAAATTGGAAGAAGGAAGAGGAGGAAAAGAATATTATCAAACAGGAATTGCTTACGCAGCAGAAATCAAGTGACGATAAAGCTGTACTCAATAGACCAATGTCATTACGGATGAAAAAGTTGTGGAATTTTTGTGACACTCCAATAAATGATCAGAGAGATGACAACAATGAATATGAGGGATATCGTTCAAGCCTCACCCTCACTCCAAGTATGAAAGATTTGAATTATGGTAGCAGTAGTGTTGATGACGAGGTTGATGATGGTGCTACGTGGTCATCGTCCAGAGTTCGTCGCGAATCGCGTCGTGTCTTAGCGAGGCAGGCAAAACAGGATCTTAAGGAGGTGGAGATGCAGGCTTATAGACTGAGGGAGAAGGTGAAAGGCATGAACATTGACCGTCAAAATGAGAGTGATGTCAAGTCAGAACAAACTATTTCAGCCTTTCGTATAAATTCGATTAGTGAAAGAGAAAAGGATTCGATGGAGCAAGCACTTCAGCAAAAACAACAACAGTCTGAGCTTAAAAGGCAGCAATTGTTGTCCGATGAAGATGTTGACAAATGGTGGAATACACGCAAAACAAAGGAAAGTGATGAAGACATCAACGTCCAGAATTCATTGAATGACAACAAGATGAAGGGAACTATTGAATCGATTTCCAAAGTCCAGATGTCTAAGCCAGTGGCAGATACCCCTCCAAAAATAGCAGCATCAGAAGCACTTTCATGTTCATATCAGATAACAGACGATCGACTTGAGAGCTGGTGGAAAGAACAAAAACTTCGAAAGCAGAGAGAGCAACGTGATCCCAGTAGGCCCATCTTTGAGGAGCTCGACGGCGAGCCAACATTAACAGAGAATGATCCATCGCAGTTGATTGTGAAGAAGCAAAATCTACATGCCTCACCTCCAACAAAGCAAGCATTAATAACATCACGAACACCATCTACATCACTCATCCTGGGATCACTTAGTATTGATCAACGTGACTATCAGTTCAATGCCGCAACAAATCTCAATAAACATTCGATGAAATCGAAGACTTTGCCTTTCTCTTCGATCAAGTCATCAGTCCCTGAAAGCGATGACAATATGGCCCAGAGAAGATGGACAAAGTCAAATGAGCATGCCGTCCTTCTCAAACACATCAAGCCAATTGATGATCGATGCATGGAACTGAAGTGAATAAAGATGCAAGGTGATATTATTACTTGAATAATTTAGTCAGCACAGAAACTAATCATAGGTAGAGACAGACACTACACTCTTTCTTTCTTTCTCTTCAAGCGTTACTTACTACATATTCCAAATCAATCTAATTTCTCCCTTTTCGGGATTTATCCCAAACAAAGTGGGAGATATCCCAAACTGGTGCGACACCACTACTGCGCCTCGTCCTGTTGGTCGCCGTGGTTGAATTT
>Ga0247843_1007504_pt1 | contig 13353 bp, 16 predicted proteins | sample LaCruzMarch2017__FD_192420 | JGI IMG/M metagenome (GOLD analysis project Ga0247843, IMG submission 192420) | Freshwater microbial communities from meromictic Lake La Cruz, Castile-La Mancha, Spain - LaCruzMarch2017_8m | ecosystem: Environmental > Aquatic > Freshwater > Lake | place: Spain...
GTAAGTGTGTGTTGTATGTTAGTGTAGTGTAAAGGTAAGTATTGTATGTTATGTATTTAATTCTTTTATAAGGTGTGGTTACACCATTATAAAGACTTTTTCAAATTGATTTTTATATTTGTTTTACTTATTGATTGTCTTATAGTATTAAGAGATACAAGAATTACAAAAATGTTTGTTGTCATTGTTCATATGCGTTACGCTGGTGCTTTCTCTGCTTCAAGTGCTTATATTGCTCCATCAATGGATGATGCTAAGTATCTTGGTGAGAAACTGTTGCATCAATGTTATGAACAGTATTGCGAAGATGAAGGAAAAGAGCAAGAATTTGAAATTAAACCTCTTTCAACAAATGATAGTGAAACACTGATGATGTCTTCTTGCATGGCATTTACATACAAAGGTGGTTACGGTGAGGTAATAACTATAACAGAGGCATAAGTTAATATGATTTAAAAAGGTAAGTGTATGTTTGTGTGTATTTATTTAATTCTTTTATAAGGTCGGCGACACCATTATAAATACTTTTTCAAATTGATTTTTATATTTGAGTTTATACTTATTTTGTCTTATTAGATTTACTTATCGTTTTCACTTCACAACTTAACAAAATGTCTATTCCTGTTCTGACTCGTTCTCTTACTTACCACAAAGAATTGTATGCAACTGTTGTTCTTGATCAGTTAAACATTACCAACCCTGGATTGCTGTTTCCTGGCAAAAAAATTCTCACGCAGATGGGTATAGTCAATAGAGGTGCAGACATATTTGACAAGTCACAAACAGAGTTCACATGGTCGGTTCATTATATCTATATTCGTATCAATGGAACTAAGGAGTTTTGTCACGAGTATATCAAAGGTACAAAAAATTTTGTCTACTCTCTGTTCTCTCATGAGTTGTTATAACTTTCTTTGTAACTTTCTTTGTAAGAGGTAAGTGTATATTTTGTATATTTTTTTGTAAGGTGTATGACACCATTACAAAATTGATTTTTTCTTGTATATTAAATTTATAGTGTCTTATTTGACTTTTCTTTTCAAAATGACTTCTCATATTGACACTAGTGACATCCGTGAAAGCGAAACTTTTATTGTGACTTTTGATTTGGATGAGTATGAATCAGATGACGAATATTCTGAGGACACTGAACATACCGATTGTGATACTGATCTTGATCAGTTGTTATCTACATTTACAAAGTTACAAATTGAAGATGATGAGAAAGAGCAATATGAGATTGCTCAGTGGAAAAAGATTCAAGAAGAAGCGATGGATTACTATGACATGAGCAAGTTCGAAAATTATGTGAGATGGTATGTGTCTATGATGCAAGGAACTCTTGAACAACCTTATCTCTTACATGATGACAATGGTGATATCCTGACAGCAAGAAACTACTTCAAGGCAAAAGAAAATCAGATGGTTGAGATGAGACTGTTGTTTGATGATTCTCAACTCGAAAGAGTTAAACAATTTCTAATTCAGATTGGTTTTGTTTTTGAAAACTTGAACTTTATGTTTGAGTCACATACACTCGGAACCTCACAGACACTCGGAAGTGTAAAGAATCCTTTTTACCTTTTATCAACCAATGAAGGAGAAGAGAATGATATGCTTTACGCTTACAATGATTATAATGCTAACAATCGACGTGTTAGTGAAATGCGTTTGGTATTTTCTTTTGACCAGACAGATACCATCAAAAAGTATTTGAAACTTGGTGGATTTTTTGTTTTGTAATTTTTATATTTGTATTTCTATATTTTTTCTTTTATTTTATAAGGTGTGGTGACACCATTATAAAATTGATTTTTATCTTGAGTTAAATAGATATATTGTCCTATAATATCTAAAATTCAAATTCAAAATGCAGATCACTCAATCTTCTCAGTCCTCTCAAACTAACCAAATGCAAAATTCCAACGAGATTGTATTTGAGTTTTACAACAATGATCAAGTCATCGAAGAGATGTTGCAAAACTTCGATGCGAGAGACTATGATAGCGATGATGATAGTGATTACAAGAGTGATGAAAATGACGAAGATGATCTCGGGGAGACTGAAGAATCAGATAGTATGCCTGATTTGATCGATGATGATTCTGACACTGATGTATTAGATGATGAAGAAGATGGAGAGATTGTGAATACACAAGTTATTGAAGAATCGCATATCCCTGTATCGCCTCCTCAACTAAGAAGAGAAAGACCGGAAGATTATCTCACTCCATTCATAACTTTGAGAGAAATTCACACACCTCCTGCTCCAAGACAACAAAGTAGAGTATTACGAGATATAACTAATCAAACAAATCAAACACAAGATATGTCTGATGGAAACATCGTAAATGTGAGTCGAAGATTATTTTTTAATTAGGTAGGTGTCATTGAGTAATTGTAAGGTAAGTATTTTGTAACTTTCCAAAAAAATAAATACAAAATTGATTTTATATTTTTACTTCACTTGTATAAGTGTAGTAAAAAGTGAATAATTTAAAACTTACTAAATTTACTAAAACGTTTCAAAAAATGTCTTTTCAATCTGAAGATTTTAATGAGAATCATATGAACAGTCTTATTGAAACTTCCTTTAGTTTGAACACACTGGATAAAAAGTTTTTGAAAAAAGCAAGTTTCATTGCAATGAAAACAATAATGACTAATGTTATAAATCTAACTTTGCAAGCAAGTGAAAAAACATTTGACTCTGATACAATTCAAAAAAAGGTATTTGAAATTTGTGCGGAGAGAGGAATTGTTCCTCAGAAGGATAAAGGTATATTAACAGGTTATGCTTTATTTTGTAAACAACAACGTGAGGAAAATAAAGAACAATATAGTGGCAAAAGTTTAGGTGAAGTTAGCAAAGAACTCTCACAACTTTGGAAAAAACTTTCAGAAGAGGATAAAGATGAGTATAAAATTAATGCAAAAAAAACACCTCCATCTGATAAGAAAAAGAAATCAGAACTAAGTAAGACAAGTAAAAAAGGTAAGAATAGCAAAAAGAGAAAAAGAAAAAGTAAAAAGAGTAATGACTCAGATGATGAATAATAACGTTGAATATTTTCTATGATTAGGTAAGTATAAATTTTAATTAAAATTGATTTTTTAATTAAAAAAAATATTATTGTGTCTTTTTATACAACAAGTATTGAAAAAATGAGTGCATCTGATGTTTCTGCTTTATCTTCTCGTCTTGGTAGTCCCAGACCTGCTTCAAATATAACAATGAGTTCAATCACATTACCTTCTCGACCTAAGCAATCTTCTAGTTTTATTTGCCCCAGAACTGCTTCGACTGTATCAATGAGTTCACTAACATTACCTCCTCGTCCTACACAATCTTCTCGAACTTCTCAAGTAGTGTTTATCAAGGTGGATGAGTTGGATGAGAAACCTCGTTTGCTTCGTAGACTCAGTGATCCAACCCCAAGAAAGTTTTTGCACATTTGTGATAATACAGAATGCTCAACTGTTGATAATGAGATGAAACTCTGTGGGGGTTGTAAATATAACAGATACTGCTCTTCAGAATGTCAGAAACAAGATTGGTGGAATCATAAGGATGTTTGTAGTTATACTTGTGTAGGGTGTCAAAAGATTTTCAAAGAGTTTGCAAAGACGGAGAAGGTAAAGTATAATGGTAAGAAGTGGATTTGGAACTTCTGTCAAGATTGTGATAAGAATCGTGAGTTGCTACAAAAAATTTAAATTGTTAAAAAAATAGTTTAGGTAAGTGTAATGTTTGTGTTAGTATTTTTTTATTTCTCACTTTGAGAAATAAGAATTGATTTATTTTACATTAAAAAAATTATTTTGTCTTTTTATTGACTTTAGATATACAAATGGGTATTGAGCAAAGTAAGGTATCATGTATGCTTCTCCCTGCACAAAGTGGTAAAACACGTAAAATAACAGAGTATATTGAATTTTGGAGAGACATAAAAATGTTTGCTGGAATTGACAAGTGGGAAGAAGATAAAAACGAAGAAAGAATTGAGCAAGAAGAGGATGATAATTTTTTCAATATCATAATATGTTCAAATAATTCCTTACTTGTACAACAAACACAAAAAAGAATGACGGATGACCTATTTTCCAATTCATTTACGGTTCATGATGATGAAAAAAAAGAAGTGGTTAGTTCTAATGATGAGTCGTGCGATGTATATTCTTGGTTGAGTAAGGATCCAAAAGCAAGGACAGTAAGGGATGTAGCCTGGAGCATTTGTGAGAATGAATTAAAAATGCTTGTATGTTGTGCGCATGGAACAAGAATTGAAAGATATTTGTATCCCTTACTCCAAACATTACAAGGTGTTTTTTTGAAAAGATCATTTAGAAAAAAAATTAATATTTTTATTGACGAAGCAGATGCATCTATAAACTTATGGTCAAAATATGAGAATATACTCGAACTTGATATTATTAATAAAGTAACCTTAGTCAGTGCTACAATGGATAGTGTTATAAAAAAATACAAAAAAATATCTGTTATTCCTTTTGAAGAAACTCATCCTGAATGCTATGTGAAACTCCAAGATTCCGACTTTATTATACATGATGAAAAGAAAGAAAGCGCAGTTGGTTATATAAAAAGTGTTGTTAATGAATTTGATTTAATTGATGAAATGAAACCAGGATATTGTTTATTTGCACCAGGAAACGTTGGTCTTGATTCACATAATAGCATTAAATCATTTTTTATTACAAGACTACCATGTTCTGTTGTAGTTTTAAATGGTAAAGAAAAAAAAATGTATATTCCTAACGAGAGACCAATTGACCTAAGTCGATATATAGATTTAAAAAATCCAGAAGAAATTGGAAATTTAATTGCAAGAAAATACAAAGAATTTAATATTGAAAAGAGATTTCCTTTTGTAGTAACTGGTCAACTTTGTCTTGGAAGAGGTATAACTTTTCAATCACAAGATTTTCTATTTACTGCTTCAATCATACCTTATATGAGTAATAGAGCAAGTTTATATCAGTGTGCTACAAGAGTTGCTGGTAATATTAAAAATTTTCAAAAAGAACAACACATCATATATTGCTCATCTAAAACAAAAAAGGTTTTGTTTGAAATGGAAAATTGTGCTATAAATGTTGCAAAAATATTATTCCAAAAAAATGAGACAGAGGTTGATAAAGAGTTTATAAGAACTATTAAAAAACATGATAAGATAAAAGATTTTGAATATCGTTTGTTTGATGAACAAGATCATGCAATCAACTTTATAAAAACTCTTGGCAGAAGATCAAATAAAAGAGATGATTTCCTTGCTCCGAAGGAATTGACACAAGATGGTGATAATCTAACAGTAGAAGAATTAGTTAGAAGACAATGGGGACTCGATAAGAAAAATAAACATAGAATGGTTCCAACTAATGAAAATAAATGGTTAGTATATTGGCGCCCATCGTTACTTGCTTTATAAATTTTCAACGTAAGTATTATATTTTATATCTTTGTGTTTTTTAGTATTTTATTTTTGTTACACACAAAAATAAAGTGATTTTTTTCAGCGCTATTTATTTACATTTGTCTTACGAGATTACCCATTTTAATTTTTATATTTTTACACATACACATCATCAAAATGTCTGCTCCTCTTACTGCATTTGAATTTGTTGAGAAATACAAGTTGATTCCTAGACAACTTCGTTTCAAGATCCTCTGCGACTTTGAAGAAAATCTGGACTTGATAGAACGTTCACCTGAATTTCATCAAGAGTATGACATCGATTCTCTCTTTTATGATGATGTGTTAGATGACTTATTTGATTTACTGTATCGTTATGACGACTTCGGAGAGACCTATGAAGATGAGAATTGGTGGTGGTTGACTATGAACGTTGACTACATTTGCGACACTCACTATGCATTCAATGATATGATAAATGCAATGCTAAAATGTTTAAAACACTACATACTTGTGAACTTTACTGATGTGGTATCTTTTAGAAAAAAATCTGTGTTTCGTCAAATCAAGGAAGAAGTTGCTTATCGTCCTGGTAATCCAGGTTTTGAAAATTCGCGTGACCATTTCTATGCTCTGTGCGATGAACAAGAGGGACTGTGATAAGTAAGTTGTAAGTAAAACTAAAGAGGTGAGTATTAAATATTATTTGATTTTTATTTTAAGTAAATAAAAATCCTTTGTATGTATATCAAATAAGGTAAAAGAATTATATTTTATAATGTTACAAACTTTACAATCTGTGAAACTGGTAAAATCATTATCTCAAAAATGTTCTAAAGAGATTTACAATACTCTTTTGCATCTTCGTCCATGCGAACTTTCTCATACTATTTTCACTATAAAAATATTAAAGCAATATGATAGATTACCTGATGTAAAAACAGTCGAATCTTTTGAAAGTGCGTTAGTAAAATTGTTTAGTCAAACCCCTTATCCATTTGAATGGCAGGTAAATTATAATAATAAGTGTGAAATTATGAGTAGAAAAAAAAGAGTCTTATTTTATTATCAATTACAATAAATTCTATAATCATATACATTTTTTATAACTTTTATAACTTTTATAACTTTTATAACTTTTATAATATGTAATTATAAAAGTAGTGAAGAAATATTATTTATTTAATACTCATCTTGGAATCCATACTCAAATCCCATTTTTTGAGATTTCTTAGGAGACTTGCGACCTTTGGGAGATTTACGACCCTTGGGACGAGAACAGTGACCCTTTACCTTTACACCACCAGCGCGAGTGAAACCACGAATACGCTTTTGACCAGCAGGACAAGACTTCTTGGGAGACTTCTTGGGAGACTTCTTAGGAGAAACTTTAGCAGAGTGCTTTCTTACAGCAGAGTGCTTCTTTGAGTGAGCGCGAGAAACTTTACGAGAACTTTTCTTAGAATATGCCATTCTGAATTTGTTGTACAAATAAAAGATAAAAAAAACTTTTATAAAACTTTTAAAAATAAAATTAAAAAATTGTTTTAAACTTTACTTTTTTATAATTTAAAAAGTATTACTATCCCTATTATAAAATGTCTGAAACCATTAAAAAATCAAAACTTTATACCAAGACTGGAGACAAGGGAACTACCTCTCTTTATAATGGCGATAGAGTCTTGAAAAACTCTCTTTACTGTGTTGCTGTGGGTGATGTAGATGAACTTTCCTCTGTTCTTGGTGTATTATATGATGACATCCTTGATCTATTCTTCAAAGCAGGAATTGAAGAGAGATATACTGCTATAGATAAACATTACTCAAAAAAACTTGATATTATGACTGAAGTCAAATCTTGTATTGAATATATTCAATCTCGTTTGCTTGATCTTGGAAGTCACATTGCCACCCCGAGAGAATCGTCAAGCGATCAAGAAAGAAAACTTGCACGAACAGATTTTGATGAAAACTATGTTAAAACTCTTGAAAACTGGACAGATAAGTTTGATTCAAGTGTTCCAAGACTTACTAACTTTATCCTTCCAAGAGGTAATGCTCATCTTGCAAGAACTGTTTGTAGACGCGCAGAGAGAAGCATGATCCCTCTCCTTGAAGCAAATGAAATTTCAGAACAAGCATACATCTTTATTAACAGACTTAGTGACTTATTATTTGCACTTGGTAGACATATTACAATTAATATTCTTGAAGAACAAGAGAAAGTGTATAGAAAACCTTAATCTGTTTTTTTAGTAAATATCTTATATGGTTGAAATTTATTGCATAAATTTTTGAAAACTATAGTTGATACAGCACAAAATCCTGATACATAACTATCTGAAGTATAGTTTATAATAGTTAGTAAAGTGCGACATTGAGGAGTTGGTATCATAAAAAAAGAACTAATTATACCAAAAAAAGAAAACTCTGCACAAAATTTATTATACAAATACGAAGATAAATTATGTATAATAACAAAAAAAGAAAACACAAATACAAATTCAAAAATTAATCGATACATTTTTCAAATAACCTCAAATGATATACACATTATATTCAAAGTGTTTTTAAAATAATAAAGTCAATTCAAAACATTAATATAAAAGAATAATACAAAATTAAAAAGAAATGTCTATATCCAATTTCTGTAAAGATATGGAAGATATGGAAAATACGGAAAATACGGAAAACTCTTATAACGAACAGGATAGAAAAGATGAAAATCGTGCAGGCGATTCAAGTGAGTTAAGTGAAGATGAAAACTATGACAATAATAATGAAACATATTCCTTAAGTATTATTACAAGATGGTTGAAACGTAAAAAAATAGATTATAAATACAGTCAAAGTAATGTTCTTGGAATGTATTTATATCAGACTGGAATTGCGATAAAAATAAAAGATGAAGAAATTAGTATTCAGACTCATCCAATGATTGCTGGATGGGCGTTTGCAGAAACATTAATAAGATCAAATATGCTTAGTAATACAAGACATGCAACACCAGAAGATTTATTCAAATTTATTGAAAGTTTATTATAATTTAAGAATACATTTTAAAAACACTTATATTGTATATCAAATATGATATATAATACCGTTATCATTGGGTCAGGTCCTGCTGGTCACACTGCTGCTATTTATTTAGCAAGAGCAAATCTTTCACCTCTTATGATAGAGGGTAATATTACTGATGGGATTGTTTCTGGAGGATTATTAACAACAACTAAAACAGTTGAAAATTTTCCAGGTTTCCCAGATGGAGTTGATGGATATGAACTTACAGAAAGATTTAAGCAACAAAGTTTAAAATATGGAACAACTATTGTCTCTGAAACTGCTAAAAAGATTGAACAACAAGAAGATAAAATATTCAAAATACATACAGAGTCTAATGTTTATTTTGCAAAATCATTGATTATCGCTACTGGTTCAACTCCTAAGAGATTATACGTACCTGGTTATGACACATTCTGGAATAAAAGTATCAGTACTTGTGCCGTATGCGACGGAAGTTTACCTTGTTATAGAAATGTTCCAATTGCCGTAGTTGGAGGGGGAGATTCTGCATGCGAAGAAGCATTGCATTTGTCTCATACAGCATCACAAGTATATCTTATTCATAGAAGGTATCAATTAAGAGCAAGTAAAATAATGATTGATAGAGTTTTATCAAATAAAAAAATTATACCAATATGGAATACAGAAATTATTGAAATATCTGGAACAAAAAGTATTGAAAAACTTATATTAAAAACCAGTGATAATAATTCTTTCAATATTTCAGAACTACAAATAAAAGGATTATTTGTAGCAATTGGACATACACCTAATTCTGATATTGTTAAAAACATTGTAGAACTTGATGATGTTGGATATATAAAAACAAATGAAAAAAAAGAAACCAATGTTAAAGGGATATGGTCAGTTGGAGATGTTCAAGATCCATTATATAAACAAGCAATAACAGCCGCAGGATCAGGATGTGTAGCAGCATTGGAAGTAGAAAAATGGTTAAGAAATTAAATAAGTAATTCTTCTATAGAACTTACAAATGAATCCAACTCACCTTTTGAAATACTTTTTGGACCTACAGTATTATCAAAACAGAAATTTTTATGTTCTTCATACACCTTAATAAATTTATCAATAAAATTTTTATTTTCACTACTCTTAAACTTGAGAAAATAATGACTCTGAGGACTTTTATTTATAATTTCTCTTGATATTTCACCTGCATAAACACCAACTCTTCTAAAACTTATATCTGGATTTTCATCTTGTTTAACATACTCATAAAAATCACATTTTTCAATATTTTTTATAACACGCTCAACATCTTTTTTAATCCATATTTGAAAAACACATTCCACATCATAGTCTTTGTCATTTAACTGAAAAGAGTTTTTAGGTATATTATAACAGTATGCTAAATGAAAATGTAATGGAAATGTTTTTTGAAAAGAATCCTTCTTGAAACTCTTTGGCAGTATGAAAGATATACTATTAGCAAAACTTGCACTTTTCTTAATAAACTTTTTTGCCAACCCTGACTGCCTACCGAAAGGAGGATTTCCAATAATATGAATTTCTTTGTTTTTCTGTAATTTTTCATAATCAAAGTCTTCAAGAAAATCTTCTTTTTTAATGTTTACATCATCGGGTTCAATATCTATTGCAATAGCATTACTATATTTTTTAAAAAGTTCATTGCTAAAAGCACCTGAACCTGCAGAAGGTTCAATTATTATATCATCCTTACAAGGATTTACAAAATCTTCAAATAATTCAATACATACTTTTGCAACTTCTTTCTTTGTATAGAACTTATCAATCGTATTTCTTGTTAGACCTTTATCTTGCATTTTGTCAATAGTAATAATAAAAATTATAAATTCAATTTTTATTATTTAAAATACACACATACAAAGAAACAAAATAACTTAAAAAACTTACTTATTAAACTTTCTCTTTGAACTTTTTACTTTTTTTAAAATACTTACACCCTTAAACATAGTCTTACTCCTCTCAACAACAAGATTTTTATGTTGTTTTAATAAATCTTGAAACTTAGTAATGGAACACTGCAATCTACTTTGTTGACTATTACATTTGATATCAAAATGAATATATCCAGACTTTTTCTGAATCAAATCGCGATATGTATACATCTCATTATATTCTTCATCTGTTGGTTTTCTTTTGTGCGGAACTTTTCTAACCAACTCATGTAAGTGCTCTATTTCTTCTCGTTTAACATCTTTGAACAAAATATCTACAGACTTTGTTAAGTCTAATTCTACAATTTCACTCAATAATTTCTCATTATCTACTTGATCATACAATACAACTACACAACTAAGATTTTCATCGGATGAAACAGAATCATAGAATCTCAAACAATCTGCCATGCAAATCGCCTTCTTGTTTCCACTTGTTTTTATAGATACATTTTTACTATCAAGTTTATTTAAATCTGCAGGAATATCATACTTGGAAGTATAATTAATTTTTTTAAAATCTTGTTCAGTCAACTTATAAATATTTGTCTTTATAAAATCTTCCCATACAAATCCATGATACTGAACTTCTTTTTCATCTTCGCTATTATCGTCCTCCTTCTTTGATTCAGAATTATCTTCAACAATTTCAATATTAGTAGTATTTGTTATATCTGTAGTAACATTTTTATTATCCTCCTTCATCTTTGTAAACACATCCCACTCATGATCCATATTAAGACGACTACACAAACTCTCAATATCAACAAAAGTAGGTTTACCATTCTTGTATAACACCTTTGAACCATCGTAATTATCACCTCCATAATCAAATGAAATAATCTTGTTGTTAGCAGTTTCCACAACACCAAGATAGTTCACTCGCAAGTCTTCCATCATCTTGATCATCTTTCTTTGTGTATAACCTGTATTAGCAGTTCTAATAGCAGTATCAATCACACCTTCTCTGCCACCAACAGCGTGAAAGTAAAACTCAGAAGGACTCAAACCTTTATAAAAAGAAGAGGTAACAAAACCACGAGATTGAAACATCTTTTCAGTTGCTTCACTACTCATCTCAGATGTCTTGGCATCCTCTTCCCAGTTTTTCTTAAAGTGCGGCAAAGTTCTTCCTCCAAATGTCAACTGCATTCTCATGCCACCCATGTTCTGTTGTCCAAGCATTGAAGTAATCTGAGTAATGTTGTTATCATTACCCTTAGCACCTGAACGAATAATAGACACAAAAGCATTAGTAGGTTCAAGTGCATCTTTAGCAAGTTTTTGACAAATATCACGAGCGTTGTTTAGAGCGTTGTTGATCTTAATCTCAAGCAACTCCTCATCCTCCTCCGTTTGAATAGTGAGAAGAGCATTAGAGAAACACTTTGCTGACTCTTTTTGAATAAGGTTTTGTTGTGTTTTTTCTAGTTTCTCTACACACATATAAGACTTCTTTGTAAATTCGACAATCTTTGATCCTTTCTTTCTGTGCTCTTCTAGTTTTTCTGTATCTTTCATTGAAACGATCTCCGTCTTTTCCTTCTCAGAATTAATCAACTTGGGAACACAGTCTTCAATACCAACACTCAAACCTCTTGTAAGCAACCATCTATTAATAATCATCTGATAATAAGACACAAACTCACATGCCTTCTTTGCATTGTATTGCAAGAAAATCTGATGAGAGATAGACCCTGCAGAAGATCCAAGAACTTTCTTATCGAGAGTTCCTGATAACATAACTCCTCTTGTGATTTGCACAGGTTTACCATCAGGGGACATGTCATTCTTGAAAGTATATTCAAAGTTGTTTGGAAGAAGATAGGAAAACAGTGATCTTCCTGAAAACATAAGACGTTCTTCAACGATCACGTCAAAGTTTTTCTTTTTATTTTCAATATCTTCTTTGATTTCTTTGTGCTTTACTTTAATACTCTCATTCATTCTCTTAATAGTTTCACGACGCTCTCTATCTGCTTTTTTACCAGAGGTTTTAAGAGTGTTGAACTCTTCAATATACTTTTTATTTCTCTTAATCATATCAGATGCCTTCTCATGCAATTTCTCAATCTCTGTTCTCAACTTTTGTTCCTCCTCTTTATAAATACCTTTCCAACGATAGACATCAAGGATGTGATCATACTTCTCCATAATATCAAAATCAAAATGCTCAAGTGCAATACAATCAAAGAAAGTTGCCTTGTCAATAATAACATCACCAAATGTCAACAAGTATCCACCAGTCATTGCATCCTGTTTCATAGCAATGATAGGACGAGAGTGCTGTCCTGATGTAAAATTCGCCTCCACCGATAAAATCTCTGAGTGTTCTGCTGCACTCTTTTCACCGAAATTTGACCACACGTTCATCTCCCAGTGACCCGAGAATAAGCAGATTTTATTTCTCAGATCTACCAAACTCCATCAAGCATTTCCGCTTGATTTCATTGCTTCTCTTATAACTACATAAGAGCATCCTTTCGGATGGGGGTGGACTATATCTTAAGCCATTTAAAAATGACCGACTCCCATTTAGTCTCTGAACCTTCTTCTTATATAATAAGAAGCTTGGATGCGGATTGTCCATTGTGATATTATTATCTTTGAAGTTTTTACCATACCCGAGGTCATTACCCTGGCCACATATGTATCACTACATATGCTTGGTATTCAAAGCTTTAGGAGTTTCCCGCAATTTGAGAGTCTTGCCTTACATAATTAAAAGTAAATGTAAGACTAGACGATTATATCATGGTTCTCGTTACACTGTTTACCTCAATAGATGTCGAGAACAACCTATTGAGCAGTCGCCTGTTGGAGACAAGATGATATTTATCTCCATCAAAATCCGCATTATAAGCTTCAGTTGAAGCAAGGTTGAACCTGAAAGTTTTGCCAGGAATGATGCGAACTTT
>Ga0247843_1007509_pt1 | contig 13347 bp, 5 predicted proteins | sample LaCruzMarch2017__FD_192420 | JGI IMG/M metagenome (GOLD analysis project Ga0247843, IMG submission 192420) | Freshwater microbial communities from meromictic Lake La Cruz, Castile-La Mancha, Spain - LaCruzMarch2017_8m | ecosystem: Environmental > Aquatic > Freshwater > Lake | place: Spain...
CCGCACCTCCCCGTGCAACCTTCGCGTCGCGCGAAGGTGACCACCTGATGTTGCCTGGGGTCAGGCGCTGCACGCCGATGCAGAGGCCGCACGCCGTACCCCAGGCCTGAGAGCACCGACGATGCGTAGAAGCGAACGGGCTTCCAACCCGCGGGCACCGCGGGCGCGCGCCCATCCATCGCACGCATCGGCCTGAATCCCAGGCGTTTCGTGAGATGTGTCCCGAAGTGAACCATGAATGGAGAGGGGGTCCGAGTGGGACGAAATCGCTTGAATTCTAGCTCTTTTCTCCCCCTCTCTATTCATGGAGAGGGGGCCGGGGGGCATAGGCGTTAACCGTCGATTGAAGGGCGGGCGGGGCAAGCCCCGCCCCTACGCGGAGAGTTCTCGCTGCTTAGGGGCGGGGCTTGCCCCGCCCGCATCGGCATCCATGGGTTAACGCCTATGGGGTTCGGGGCCGAGGGGCTTCGTAGAAAATCCTACGCCGACCGGGCGCAGGATGACGAGGGCAGCGGTCGAAGTAGCGCTGTCCTTCTCGCGCGACCCCGACATAGCATCCCCTGGTAGCCGTTCGCGGGTTGCCGATGCGCCGCGCGCCAACGTCCACCTCACCCCGATCTTTCGACGGAGGAACCATGAAACGCCTTTCCCTGGGTCTGGCCGCGCTGCTCACCGCAGCGGGCTGTGGAGGGGACGAGACCCCCGCCGTCACCGACACCGATGCGTCGGCGGTCGACGCGAGCGCCGACACGGGTACGCCCGCCGACACGGGCGCTCCCGCCGACACGGGCGCTCCCGCCGACACGGGCGCTCCCGCCGACACGGGTACGCCCGCCGACACGGGTACGCCCGCCGACACGGGCACCCCCGCTGACACGGGCACCCCCGTCGACGCGGGGCCGGGGATGGACGCGCCGGACGCGATGCCTCCCGCCGACAGCGGGCCGCCCCCGGCGGACGCCTCCGACGAAGACGCGGCCTGCGTCACCGAGAGCACGCGCTCCTGCTACACGGGCGCCATGGCGACCGAAGGGGTCGGGCGTTGCCGCTCGGGCGTGCAGGTGTGCTCGATCTCGCGCACCTGGAGCGAGTGCGGCGGCGAGGTGCTCCCCGCCGGCAGCGAGACCTGCGACAACGGCATCGACGACGACTGCAACGGCACCGTCGACGACGGCTGCCGCGAGTGCACCGCGGCCGCCACGCGACCCTGCTACACGGGCCCGGCGGGCACCCTGGGCCGGGGCCGCTGCGCCGCCGGTACGCAGACCTGCGAGGCCGCCGGCCGCTGGCCCACGAGCTGCCCGAGCCAGGTGCTGCCCGGCACCGAGGCCTGCGGCAACAGCATCGACGACGACTGCGACGGCATGGTCGACGAGGGCTGCACGGAGTGTGCTCCGGGCACCACCCGGGCCTGCTACTCGGGCCCGTCGGCCACCCGCGGCGTCGGCCGCTGCGCGGCGGGCATCCAGATCTGCTCCCCCGCCGGCACCTACGGCGCGACCTGCGTCGGCGAGACCCTGCCGGCCGCCGCCGAGAGCTGCGGCAACTCCCTCGACGACGACTGCAACGGCTCGCCCGACGACCTCTGCGGCGTGTGCACGCCCGGCCAGACCCAGAGCTGCTACTCCGGCGCCGCCGGCACCGTCGGCGTCGGGGCCTGCCGCGCGGGCACGCAGCTCTGCGGCGCCGATCGCGCCTACGGCCCGTGCGGCGGCGAGGTGGTCCCGTCGGCCGAGCGCTGCGACGGGGCGGACAACGACTGCGACGCCGCCACGGACGAGAGCCCCGACGCGCCCAACGCGTGCGGCCTCGCCAACGCGACGGCGGTCTGCCGCGAGAACGCGTGCGCCGTCAGCGCGTGTACGGGCTCCTTCGCGGACTGCGACCGCACGGTGTCCAACGGCTGCGAGGTCGACACCGCCGCGTCGACGGCGCACTGCGGCGGCTGCGGGCTCGCCTGCGCCCCGGGTCAGACCTGCGACGTCGGCCGCTGCGTGAGCAACACCGGCCTGCCCATCGGGGTCGGCGCCGCCCACGCGTGCGCCGCCCAGGCCGACGGGTCGGTCGTCTGCTGGGGCCTCAACTCCAGCGCCCAGCTGGGCGACGGCACCACCACCTCGCGGGCCGCGCCGACCGTCGTCACCGGCCTCCGCGGCGTGACGCAGCTCTCCGCGGGCGACACCAACACCTGCGCCCTCCGCGGGACCGGCGAGGTCAGCTGCTGGGGCGCTGGGACGTACGGGCAGATCGGCGACGGGGCCACCGCGACCCGCGCAACCCCCATCGACGTGTTCGGCCTCTCCGACGCGGTCGAGATCGCCGTCGGGGGCTCGCACGCGTGCGCGCTCCGGCGCGTCGGATCGGTCGTGTGCTGGGGCCGCAACAACTTCGGCCAGCTCGGTGACACCACCCTGGTCAACCGCAACCTGCCCACCGCGGTGGCGGGCCTGACGGACGTCGTCGAGCTCAGCGCGGGCCGCTCGCACACCTGCGCCGTGCGCCGCGACGGCTCGGTGCGCTGCTGGGGCTACAACGCCAGCGGGCAGATCGGCGACGGCACCACCGCCACCCGCCAGTCGCCGGTCGCGGTCCCGTCCACCAGCGACGTCGTGCAGGTCTTCGCGGGCGCGAGCCACACCTGCGCCCTGCGGCGCACCGGCGCGGTGCTGTGCTGGGGCCTCAACAGCAACGGGCAGCTCGGCGACGGCACCACCACCGCGCGCTCGGCCCCGTCCCTGGTGCTGGGCGTGCTCGACGCCGCCGAGATCTCCGTCGGCGAGGCCTTCACCTGCGCGCGCCGGGTGGGCGGCGCCGTCGTCTGCTGGGGGCTCAACACCAGCGGGCAGCTCGGCGACAACACCACCACGCAGCGCGTGGTGCAGGGCCCCGTGGCGAACGTCACCGACGCTCGCCGGATCGCCCTCGGGCTGGTCTTCGCGTGCGTCCGCCGCGCCGACCGCAGCGTCACCTGCTGGGGCGGCAACGGCTTCGGCCAGGTGGGCGACGGCACGGTGACCACCCGCCCGCTGCCGCTCGGCCACGTCTTCGGCGTGCCGTCGAGCGCCGGCTGCGACGCCACCACGTGCCCCACCCTGCGCGTCGCGCTCGGGGCCTACCACGCGTGCGCCAACACCGCGGCGCGCACCGCGGTCTGCTGGGGCTACAACAACGCCGGGCAGCTCGGCGACAACGGCATCGCCAACCGCTCCTCCCCGGCGGCGGTGTCGGGCCTCGACAACGTCGACCAGCTCGGCGCGGGCGCTGCGCACACCTGCGCCCTGCGGGGCGACCGCTCGGTCTTCTGCTGGGGCCTCGGCACCAGCGGTCAGCTGGGCAACGGGGCCACGGCGTCTTCCCGCCTCCCGCTGGCGGTGTTCGGCATCGCCGACGCGGTCGATCTGGGCATCGGCGGCAACCACGGCTGCGCCGTGCGGGCGACCGGCCAGGTCGTCTGCTGGGGCCTCAACAGCTCCGGTCAGCTCGGCGACGGGACCACCACGCAGCGCACCGTGCCGGCGACCATCCTGACGGTGGCCGACGCCGTCGAGGTCGCCGCGGGCGCGGCCCACACCTGCGCGCGGCGCAGCAACGGCACCGTGGTCTGCTGGGGCGCCAACGCCCAGGGGCAGCTCGGCGACGCGACGCGCAGCAACCGCTCGTCGCCCGTCGTGGTGACGGGGCTCAGCAACGTCGTCGAGCTCACCGCGGGCGCCAACCACACCTGCGCGCGGCGCTCCGACGGCTCGCTCGTGTGCTGGGGCTACAACCTCTACGGCCAGCTCGGCGACTCGACCGTCACCACGCGCACCACGCCGACGCCGGTGCCGGTGCTCATGGACGCGGTGCAGGTCGAGGCCGGCGCCAACACCACGTGCGCGCGCCGGGCCTCCGGGGCGCTGCTCTGCTGGGGCTACAACAACTACGGCCAGGTCGGGGACAACACCCGCACCAACCGGGCGTTCCCCACCGCGGTGCTGCTGCTCACCTCCGCGCAGCACGTCGAGCAGGGCGATGAGTTCGGCTGCGCCGTGCGCACCGACGGCACCATCACCTGCTGGGGTCGCGGCGACGTCGCCTCCCTCGGCGACGGCACCCTCACCAGCCGCAACTCCGCCAACCGCGCGATCTTCGGCCTCCCCTGAGCGCCCGTCGGGCGCTCCAGAACCCGACCTGATCGAGTGAGCCCCCGCATCCCCGGGGGTTACCCCATCCCCCACCGGCCCCGTCGTCCGGGTTGCGCCGGCGCCGCGCCCGCGCAGACAATGCGGTCACCTCCGTGCACCGCCCCACCTCGCGCTGGTCCGTCGTCGGCTTCGCCTCGCTGCTCGCGGCGTGTGAGTCCACCCCCCCCGCGGCGCCGGTCGATGCGGGCGTCGACCGCCCCGCCGACCTGGGCGCCCTCGACGACGTCGCCCCGACGCTCCCCGACGTCTCCCCGGTCGAGGACATTCCCCTCCCCGACGACCTCCCCCCGCCGGCGACGGGCTGTCACCTTGTCGCCGACGCGGGCGCCGCGCCGCTGCCTTCCGACGCAGGGCCTCCGGAGCCTGGCGCCTTCCCGGCCCTGCGCGGCCCGGGCGGACCCCGCGGCGCCTTCACCGCCGAGCAGATCAACACTCCCTGCGCGTACCTCGACGGCGGCCCCACCGACCGCGACCACCACAACACCGTGCTCATGTACGACGGCTACCTCGTGATGCCCTGGGCCCACGAGTCCGGCGGCGGGGGCGTCTCCGTCTGGGACTTCTCCGACGCGTGCCGCCCGGTGCACGTCCACACCACCACCGACGCCCGGATGCGCGAGTCGCACACCGCGGGCTTCTCTCCCATCGGCGGCCGATGGATGGTCACGGCCTCGCTCTCCGGCCTGGAGTTCTGGGACGTCTCGGACATCCGCGCGCCGCGCATGGTGCGGGAGTTCGTCCTGCCGGGGGTGGTCTACCCCGACTCGTACCGCCGCGTGGTGATGAGCACCTTCTGGCAGGCGCCCTACGTCTACGTGGGCGCGGCCGACAACGGACTCTTCGTCGTCGACGCGACCGACCCCCTCAACCCGCGGCTGGTCACGCAATACGTCCCCGAGCCGCAGATGAGCCTCGGCGCCGTGTTCGCCGTGGGCAACCTCCTGGTGCTGATGGCCAGCGAGGGCTCGCGCACCACGCTGCTCGACGTCGCCGACCCGGCGCACCCGCGGCCCATCCCCGGCGGCAGCTTCATCCTCCGCGACGCGGGCGAAGACGCCGGCACCCGCCGGGTGCAGGCGGCGTACACGGGCCACATCAACGGCAACCGGGTCTTCTACGCGCGGCACGTCCTGGGCGGCGGGCTCATCAGCTACGACATCACCGACCCGAGCGCGCCGCGCTTCCTCTCCAGCTACGTGCACCCGGGGCGCGCCAACGGCGGCTACGTCTTCCTGAAGGAGGACGTCGCCTTCGTCGGGCTCAGCAACCTCGGCATGGCCTTCGACGTCTCCGACCGCGGCACCTCCACGCCGCTCATGACCTTCAACTTCACCGGCGACCTCGACACCATCTCGCCCGTCGCCAACGCGGTGGTCGTCTCCGTCGACGACGACGCCGTGAGCCACCAGGCGAGCGCGGTGTTTCCCTTCCGCGCGGCGCCGGACACCAGCGCGCCGCGGGTGAACATGGTCGTGCCCCGCGACGGCGCCACGGGGCAGAGCCTGAGCACCCGCGTGGGCCTCACCTTCAACGAGTTCGTCGAGCTGGGCACCGTCTGGCGCGGCTCGCTCATCGTGCGCGAGGTGGGCGCCACGGCGCCCGTCGAGGGCCACTACTCGGGCCAGGAGGGCATCGTGAACTTCTGGCCCGCGCGCCCGCTGCGCCCCGACGCCACCTACGAGGTGATCGTCCCCGCCGGGGGGGCGCGCGACTACGCCGGCAACCCCGTCGCCACGCCCTTCCGCTCGACCTTCCGCACCGTCGCGTGCCCGGGGACATGACCTCGCCGCGCGCGCTCCTCGCCCTCCTCGCCGCGCAGTCGCTCGCGTGCAGCGCCGCCCCCGCGGCCACCGACGCGGCCGTCGACGCGCCCGCGCCGGCCGACGCGCGCCGCCTCGACGCCACCGTCGACGCGCCCCCGCCGGACGCCCCGCCCACCGGCGCGCTGCGGGTTCGCATCGAGGGCGGCGGCTTCGTCTACCAGGGCGAGGAGACCTGCCTCACGGTCGTGCACGACGGCGGCGCCGAGGCGCGCCTCGCGTGGATCCTGGAGCCCGACAGCGTGCGGGCCACCACCGCGCGGGTGTGCCGCCGCTGGGGCGACCTCGGGGCCTTCCGCGCCTTCGTCACCGTCGAGGCCCGCGGGATGCGCGCAGAGGTCTCCGCGGCGCTGCGCGTGGTCGCGCGCCCGACGGACCCGCGCCCGACCGCGTCGAGCACCCTCGCGTACGACCCCGCCCGCGCGGAGCTGTGGGTCGTGAACCCCGACGCCGACACCGTCGCCGTGCTCGCCGCCGAGCCCGCGACCCGCCTCGCGGTGCTCCCGGCGTGCGACCACCCGCGCACCGTCGCCGTCTCCGGAGGCACCGTCGCCGTGGCCTGCCAGGACGACGGCGCGCTCTGGCTCTTCGACGCCGCCACCCGCGCCCGCCGCGCGGTGGTCGACCTCGGCGCGGGCTCCCGGCCCTTCGGCGTCGCGGCCGACCCGCGGGGCGGGCGCTTCTTCGTCACCCTCCAGGACGCCGGGCGGCTCGCGGTCGTCGACGCCGCCGCGGGCGCCGTCGTGGGCTCCGTCGACGTGGGCTTCGATGCGCGCGGGGTCACGGTCAACGCCGCGGGCACGGCCCTCGTGGCGCGCTGGCGGGGCGACGACGAGGGCGCCCGGGTGGTGCAGGTCGACGCGGCAGACTTCCGCGCCCCGCGGCGGATGGGCCTCGGGCTCCTCCCCCGCCAGGAGGACCTCGACAGCGACACCGACAACAGCGGCGTCCCGAGCTTCCTCGGGGCGCTGGCCTTCGCGCCGTCGGGCCGCCGCGCCATCGTGCCCTCGCTCAAGGCCAACGTGGTGACGGGGACCTTCCGCACCCGCGAGCCGCTCACCTCGCAGACCACCGCGCGCGCGGTGCTCTCCGACCTCAGCCCGGGGGAGGGCGCCAACCCCCCGACGGAGGGGACCCGCTTCTCCTTCGACGACCTCGACTACGCCTCCGCGGTGGTCTTCTCGCCGCAGGGCGACCGGGTGTACGCCGCGCTCCTCGGGGCCGAGGTCGTCGTCGCGATCGACCCCGACGGATTCAACATCACGGGCTCCATCCAGGAGGTGGGCGGCGCCCCGGAGGGCCTCGCGCTCAGCCCCGATGGCCGGCTGCTCTTCGTCCAGGGCTTCACCACCCGCACGGTGCGCGTCTACGACGTGCGCGACCTCTCGCGGGCGCCGGCCGCGCTCGCGGAGGTGAGCACCGTCACCGCCGAGCCCCTGAGCCCGGAGGTCGCGCTCGGCCAGCGGATCTTCTACGCGAGCCGCGACCCGCGCATGAGCCGCACGGCCTACCTGTCCTGCGCGAGCTGCCACCTCGACGGCGAGGGCGACAACCTGGTGTGGGACTTCACCCAGCGGGGGGAGGGGCTGCGGAACACGATCCCGCTGCTGGGGCGCGGCGGCGCGATGCACGGCCCGATGCACTGGAGCGCCAACTTCGACGAGGTGCAGGACTTCGAGCACGACATCCGCGGGCCGCAGGGGGGCCGCGGTTTCATCGCCGACGAGGTGTTCCATGCCGGGGACCGCGACCGGCCGCTCGGGGCCACGAAGGTGGGCGCCTCGGCCGAGCTCGACGCCCTCGCGGCCTACGTGGGCAGCCTCCGGCGCGTCGGCCCTTCGCCCGACCGCCGCCCCGGCGACCCCGCCTGGGTCGCCGCGTGGACCCGCGGTCGCGACCTCTTCCGCAGCGACGCCACCGGGTGCGCCACCTGCCACGCGGGCCCGCGGATGACCGACAGCGCCTTCCTCGCGGGCGGCCGCACGCCCCTGCTTCACGACGTGGGCACCCTCCGGCCCGGCAGCGGTCAGCGCCTCGGGGCGGCCCTCCCGGGCATCGACACCCCCACGCTCCTCGACCTGTGGCGCACCCCCCCATACCTCCACGACGGCTCGGCCGCCACGCTGCGCGACGTGCTCGTCGCCCGCAACGTCGGCGACCGGCACGGGCGCACCTCGGCGCTCACCCCCGAGCAGCTCGTCGACCTGGAGACCTTCCTGAGGGCCGCGGAATGAGCGCCCCGGGCGGGCGCCGGTCGCTTACGGATGAGCGCCTTGGGCGTTAAGGGTACAGACGACGACGCGAGCCGCGGGTCGAACCAACACCGCGCCTCCCCCCCCGGCAGAGGCCTGCCACGCCATGACCCATCCCCGGCTCGATGACCCCGATCGGCTCGCCGCGCTGAACGCGCTGGAGCTCACCGATCACGACCCCGGCCCGGCCTTCGAGCGCCTCGCCCGCCTCGCCCGGCTGCTCCTCGCGGCGCCCGTGGCCTTGGTCTCGCTCGTCGACGACCGGCGGCAGGTCGTGCTCGGGCAGGTGGGCCTCGACGTGCCCCCCGGGGCGCGCGTCGCCATCCCGATCGAGGAGTCCGTCTGCGCGCACGTGATCACCGACGGCGGCGAGCTGCTCGTGACCGACCTGCGCGACCACCCCGTGCTCTGCGCGATCCCGGGCCTCGCGCGCGCCGGCGTGGTGGCCTACGCGGGCGCGCCCATCGCGACCTCCGACGGCCACCTCCTGGGGGTCGTCTGCGTCATCGATCACCAGCCCCGCAGCTGGACCGAGCGGGACCGGTCGATCCTGCGCGACCTCGCCGCCGTGGCCGCCGCCGAGCTCGAGCTGCGGGCCGTGAAGCGCGCCCAGCGCGACACCGAGCGGCGCTACCGGGACCTCGTGGCGTTGAGCCCGGAGGCCATCTGGCGCTTCGAGGTCGACCCGCCGATTGACACCTCGCTCCCGGTCGAGCAGCAGGTGGCGGCGATGTTCCGCGACGCCCGGCTCGCGGAGTGCAACAACGCCCTGGCGCGGATGCACGACTACGAGCGCGCGGAGGAGATCCTCGGCACGCGCGTCGGCGACCTGATGTCCGCGTCCGAGCCCGGCAGCGTCGCGTACCTCACGGCCCTGGTCGAGAACGGCTACCGGCTCTCGGATGTCGCCTCGGTCGAGCGCGACCGCGCCGGCCGCGAGCGGCACTTCGTCAACAGCCTGGTGGGCGTGGTCGACGAGCGCGGCCTCGTGCGCGCGTGGGGCACCCAGCGCGACGTCACCGAGGCCGCGCGCACGGCGGCGGCGCTGGAGCGCTACCGGCTGCTCTCGCAGGAGGGGCGCGACATCATCCTGTTCCTGCGCGCGTCGGACGGGCGCATCGTTGAGGCCAACGAGGCCGCCGTCGCCGCGTACGGGTACGACCGCGAGGCGCTGCTCGGGCTGCGCAAGTCCGACCTGCGCGCGCCCGAGACGCTGCCCGACCTGCAGGACTGGATGGCGCGGGCCAACGGCGAGGGGCTGCTCTCGGAGTCCGTGCACCGCCGACGCGACGGCACGACCTTTCCGGTCGAGACCAACGCCCGCGGCGCTGACGTGGGCGGCGAGCGCCTGGTGCTGGCGATCGTCCGGGACATCAGCGAGCGGCGGGCGGCGGAGCTCGAGCGCGCCGAGCTGCTCCGCCGCGCCGAGCAGGCGCGCGCGGAGGCCGAGCAGGCCAACCGGCTGAAGGACGAGTTCCTGTCGACGCTGAGCCACGAGCTGCGCACGCCGCTCAACGCCATCCTCGGGTGGACGCGGATGCTCCAGGGGCCGAGGCTCCCGGACGCGCGGCGCGATCACGCCCTCGCGACCATCGAGCGCAACGCCCACCTCCAGGCGCGGCTCGTCGACGACATCCTCGACATGAGCCGCATCGTGTCGGGCAAGGTCCCGCTGGAGCTCGAGCCGGTCGACCCGCTGGCCGTGGTGTGGGCCGCGGTCGACTCGACGCGCCCGACCGCGGAGGCCCGCGGGGTGCTCGTGCAGGTGTCGTGCGACCGCGACGTGGGCACCCTCTCCGCCGACGCGGGGCGCGTGCAGCAGGTCGTCTGGAACCTCCTCTCCAACGCCGTGAAGTTCACCCCCCGGGGGGGACGGGTGACGGTGCGCGTGCGCCGCGTCGAGGAGCACGTCGAGCTCGAGGTCGCCGACACCGGGCAGGGCATCGCGCCAGAGTTCCTGCCGCACGTCTTCGAGCGCTTCCGCCAGGCCGACGCGAGCCGCGGGCGCCGCCACGGAGGCCTCGGGCTGGGCCTCGCCATCGTCTCCCACCTCGTCGAGCTCCACGGCGGCACCGTGTCCGCCCACAGCGAGGGCGTCGGTCACGGGGCCACCTTCGTCGTGCGCCTCCCGCTCATCGCCATGGCGGCGCAGACCGCCGGGCGCTGGTCCGACCCGGGCTCCGCGCCGCCCCCGCCCGGGGAGGGCGCCGGGGCCCTCGACCACGACCCCTCGTTGGAGGGCGTGCACGTGCTCGTCGTCGACGACGAGGTCGACGCGCGCGAGCTCCTGCGCTCGCTGCTCCAGTCCTGCGGCGCCACGGTCTCGACCGCCGCCGACGCCGCCGAGGCCGCCCGCCTCCTGCGCGCCGACCGCCCCGACGTCATGGTCTCGGACATCGGGATGCCCGGCGAGGACGGCCTCGCGCTCATCGCCCGGGTGCGCGCCTGGCCAGCCTCCGAGGGCGGCGCCACCCCCGCCGTCGCCCTCACGGCCTTCGCCCGCCCGGAAGACCGCGCCCGCGCCATCTCCGCGGGCTTCACCGCCTACCTCACCAAGCCCGTCGACCTGACGCTGCTGCTCAAGACCGTCGCCCGCCTCCTGCGCGGCTCGATGGTGTCCTGAAGCCGCGCCTCAGCCCCGCACCGCCGCGGGGGGCACCACCCCGCTCTCGGCCGTCGCCGGAAGTCGACCCCGTCGCGCCGGAAGATCCCCCCTCCCCAAGGAGATCCGAGCTCCCGGGCCTCGACTCCGTCGCTCGCGTCACTTCCCATAGAGCCAGATGCGCAGGAGGGAGAGCAGGGCGTCCGGGTCGACGGGCTTGGTGACATAGTCCGACGCCCCGGCGGCGATGCACTTCTCCCGGTCGCCCTTCATCGCCTTCGCCGTGAGGGCGATGATCGGCAGCGCGGCGAAGCGCGGGTCCTTGCGGATCTCCCGCATGGTCTCGTAGCCGTCCATCTCGGGCATCATCACGTCCATCAGCACCACGTCGACGCCCGGCGCGGCCTTGAGGGCGTCGATGCCCCGGCGGCCGTCCTCCGCGAAGGTCACCACCATCCCCTGGCGCTCGAGCGCGCTGGCGATGGCGAAGATGTTGCGCACGTCGTCATCCACCACGAGCACCTTCCGGCCGACGAACACCGGGTCGGACTGGTGCACCTGCTGGAGCATCCGGCGCTTGCTCTCCGGCAGGTTGGCCTCGATGCGGTGCAGGAAGAGCGCGGTCTCGTCGAGCAGGTGCTCCGGCGAGTTCGCGCTCTTCACGATGATGGCGTCGGTCACCCGCTTGAGCTCCGTCTCCTCCTCGGGCGTGAGGTCGCGCCCCGTGTACACGATGATGGGCACCTCCCGGAGCGCGGGCTCGGCCTTCACCCGCTCGATGAACTCGAAGCCGGTCATGTCGGGCAGGCCCAGGTCGAGCACCATGCAGTCGAAGCGCTCGCGGTGCAGGGCGTCGAGGGCCTCGCGCGCCGTGCCCACGGCGGTGCTGTGCACGTCCCCGTCGCCGATGAGCGACACGATGGCCGCGCGCTGCGTGGGGTCGTCCTCGACGACGAGGAGGTTCTTCACGCGCCGCTCGATGAAGCCCTTCACGCGCGCGAGGGCGCTCGAGAGGGTGGCGCGGTCGATGGGCTTCTGGAGGTACGCCATCGCCCCGAGGCGCAGGCCCCGCTGCCGGCACTCCTCCACCGCCGAGATGAGATGTACGGGGATGTGCCGGGTGCGCGGGTCGTGCTTCAGCCGGTCGAGGATGCCCCAGCCGTCGACCACGGGCAGCCGGAGGTCCAGGGTGATCGCGTCGGGGCGCAGCTCGCGGGCGAGGGTGAGCCCCGTGTCGCCGCGCAGCGCGACCACGCCCCGGAAGCCGCTCTCCCGCGCGAGCTCGAGCAGGATCTTCGCGAAGGGCGGGTCGTCGTCGATGATCAGCAGCACCCGGTCGCCGGGCTGGATGGCGTCGCGGTCGTCGGCGATGGCCCCATCGGCGACGAGGTGCGCCGGGTCGAGCGGCTCGACCAGGGCGCCCTCGGCGTCACTGCCTTCGGGGGGCGACGGGTCTTGCGGCGCGCCCGGGGGCTGTGGCGCCGGGGCGGCGCGGCCGACGCTCGGGGTCCCGGCGAGGGCCGAGGGGTTGGGCGTGCGCGGGAGGAAGAACGTGAAGGTGCTCCCCTCGCCGGGCGCGCTCGTGACGCGGATCTCGCCGCCGAGGAGGCGCGCGATCTCGCGGCTGATGGAGAGCCCGAGGCCGGTGCCGCCGTACTTCCGGCTGGTGGTGCCGTCGGCCTGCTGGAAGGCCTCGAAGATGACCTTCTGCTTCTGCGCCGGGATGCCGATGCCGGTGTCGATGACGGCGAAGGCGAGGACCATCTCGGCGCGGTTGAGGGAGTCGTGCTCGGGGCTCCAGCCCTCCTTCACGACGTCGATGCGCAGCGAGACGGAGCCCTTCTCGGTGAACTTGAACGCGTTGGCGAGCAGGTTCTTGAGCACCTGCTGGAGCCGCCGGGGGTCGGTGTACACGGTGGCCGGCAGCCGCGGCGCGAGCTCGACGCTGAACTCCAGGCCCTGGTCCCGGGCGCCCTGGCGGAAGGTGCGCTCGACGAACTCCTGCACGGCCCGCAGGCCGACCTCGCCGACGTCGACGGCCATGGTGCCCGACTCGATCTTCGAGAGGTCGAGGATGTCGTTGATGAGGGAGAGGAGGTCGGCGCCGGCGGTGTAGATCGTCTGCGCGAACTCCACCTGGCGCGGGTCGAGGTTGCCCTCGCGGTTGTCCGCGAGCAGCCGCGCCAGGATGAGCAGGCTGTTGAGCGGCGTGCGCAGCTCGTGGGACATGTTGGCGAGAAACTCGCTCTGGTACTTGGACGAGCGCGAGAGCTGCTGCGCGCGGTCCTCCAGGGCGATCCTGGCCTGCTCGATCTCGCGGTTCCTGCGCTCCACCTCGGCGTTCTGGATCTGCAGGAGCTGCGGGTAGCGTCAAGTTTTTTGTGTCTGGCTCAATCTCCTTGTTTTCTCGTCAGTGCAGCAAGGTCTTGGTGATCTCCTCCAACTTCTCTTCGCGGCGCTTGGCGTACTTGAGGTTGATCAGGTTGGGG
>Ga0247843_1007511_pt1 | contig 13339 bp, 11 predicted proteins | sample LaCruzMarch2017__FD_192420 | JGI IMG/M metagenome (GOLD analysis project Ga0247843, IMG submission 192420) | Freshwater microbial communities from meromictic Lake La Cruz, Castile-La Mancha, Spain - LaCruzMarch2017_8m | ecosystem: Environmental > Aquatic > Freshwater > Lake | place: Spain...
GCTCACGCCTTTGACAAGCAGCGTCCGCTTCACTTGGGCTTGCCACACGGTCAGCGTGATTCCCGCGCGAACTTCATAGGAGGGTTTGACATCGCGCTGCCCGACTTGGACATGCCCCTTGCTCACCTCTTGCGTTGCGAGCGAGCGAGTTTTGAAAAAACGCGCAGCCCAGAGCCATTTGTCAATGCGAATACTTTCCATCGTGTGGGGTCAGTCCAAAGTGGTTTTTATGGGCAGGCGAACCAGGGCGTCTAAACCGACCAAAAGACTGCCGTCAAATCGGTTCTCTAAGCTAATCTCTCCGCCCAGGGCTAAGACCATTTCCCGCGCGATAGTGAGGCCTAGACCCGAGCCTGATGTAGGCCGCTCTGTCGCGAAAGGTTGAAATAAACGTGTTCGCTGGGCTGCGTCCATTCCGGGGCCGGAGTCTGAAATTAAGAGCGCGGCGTGTGCACCTTTTTTCCGAACTTCAATCCGCAAACTCCCGCCCTTTGGGCAATAGCGAATGGCATTGTCAAGGAGGTTGCGGGTGATTTCACGCAAGATCCACGCATGGGCGAAAACGGTGCAGGGTTTTGTTTCTATCTCAAAGTCCAAAGATTTGGCTGCAATGAGAGGAGATAAATCCAAAGCAATCTCCCGTACCGAGGGCGCCCAATCCAACCATTGGTAATCTTTTTGCTGGCGCACTTGTTCAATCTTGGCCAAAGACAGCATTTGGTTGGCCAGTTGCGTGGCCCTATCTACGGTGGCCTCGATGTCTTGAAGCGCCAGGTCGGGGGCAAGATCCCCGCGCCGGGCGGATTGCACTTGCAGTTTCAAAACTGCCAGAGGGGTTCTAAGTTGGTGGGCGGCGTCCCGCACAAACCGTTTTTGGTTTTCTAACAGGTGTTCGAGGCGTTGCATCACCTGGCTAGTGGCTTGGGTCAGCGGTCGTAACTCGCGGGGAAGATCTGACTCGTCAATCGCACTGAGATCGTCTTCTTTTCGAACGGATAAAGCATGACTGAGCCTGCGAACGGGGCGTGTCACCCTTTGAACGACAAACACCACAACGCCCGCAATGACAGCGATAAGCGCCGCTTGCCGAAATAAAGTATCAATCAAAATTTGTTGTGCCAGCGTTTGCCGAAGCTCTAAAGTTTCGGCCACTTGTACCATCGCCATGGCGCGCTCGCTGCCTGTCGCAACCGGTTGCAACAAGACGGCGACCCTTACTGGTTCATCGCCTAAGCGGGCGTCGTAAAAATCGACCAATGCGGCATACGGTCCTTGGTCAGGTAAGCGTCCTTGCCACGCTGGAAGGTCTTGTGCGCCGTCAATCCACCGTCCTTTGGCGTCAGACACGCGGTAGGTCATCCGGCTGCGGTTATCTGCTTCAAATGCCTCTAAGGCAGCGTAGGGAATGCGCGTTCGCAACTGCGCTTGGTCTGCGCTGCCTTGGATTTCAATCAGCTCACCGATGGCTTTTGCCGACGCCAAGAGGGTTCTGTCATACGCGATGTTGACCGCATTCAAAGTTTGCCGGTACAGGCTCAAGGTATCAATGGCGACGAATAACACAATCGGCAGCAAAATTCCAATCAACAAGCTGCGACGAAGGCTGGTGTACCGAAGTTCTGCCATGGCTTATTCGGCCTTGAGTAAGTAGCCCAAACCCCGCAGCGTGACCAAAGTCACACCAGCCATCACCAGTTTTTTCCTTAAGCGGTAAACCACCACTTCAATGGCTTCTAACTGAACGTTCGTTTGGTCTGGGAAAACCAAGTCGAGTAAGCGTTCTTTGGCAACGGCTTTGCCAGGGTTTTTCATCAAGGCCGCCATCAAAGCAAACTCCCGAGGGCTTAAGTCCATTACCGCGCCTTGAAGGTACAACGCGCGGTTGTCACGGTCTAGCCGAAGAGCACCTAATGCACTGGTCTGGTTATCGATTGAAGCGAGGGCGTTGGAATGTCTTCGGTTCAATGCGCGGACCCGGGCCTCTAGTTCATCGAGGTCAAAGGGCTTGGGCAGGTAGTCGTCTGCGCCCGAATTGAGTCCGAGTATTTTGTCCCCCACCGTACCCCGTGCTGTCAAAATTAATACGGGCGCAAGAAGACCGGCTTGGCGGGCAATTTTCAAAACCTGTAAACCGTCAAGCCCAGGCAAGCTCAAATCTAACGCCACCACATCGGGCTGCATCGCTTGCCATACCGCCACGGCTTGACTCCCGTTGTCGCACAGTAGAACCTGCATCATCTTTCTTTCGAGACTGCGTTTTAAGGTCAGTGCCAGAGCAGGATCGTCTTCAATCAGCAGCAGTCGCATAAAAAGGAAGGTGGAGCGGTTCGGGTTTCCCCTAGGGTATTGGACAGCCGATTGACAGCCTCGTTTGCCATCATAGAGCTGTTTTAAACACCCTCAGGAGAACTTTATGCGTCGCGATACCTTTCTGAAGTCTTTGGCCGCTTTGTCGGTTGCGGGCGCTTTGCCCATGCGTGCATATGCCGCAAGTAACATCAAAATGATGATTCCAGCCAACCCTGGCGGCGGCTGGGATGGAACGGGCCGCGAACTCGGCAAAGCCTTGCTCGATGCCAAAGTGGCAGACACCGTGCAATACGAAAACAAAGGCGGCGCAGCAGGTGTGATTGGTTTGGCGCAGTTTGTGAACGCTGCCAAAGGCGACCCTAACGCTTTGATCATGTCAGGTGCTGTCATGGTCGGCGGCATCATTACTGGCAAGCCCCAAGTCGGAATGGACCGCATTACCCCAATTGCGCGACTGACCAGTGAGTACAACGTTTTTGTGGTGCCAGCGGATTCACCGTTGAAGACCATGAAGGATGTCGTTGAGCAAATGAAAAAAGATCCTGGCAGCGTCAAGTGGGGCGGCGGCTCGCGGGGATCGACGGAGCATATTTGCGCTTCGATGTTGGCAACCCGTGTCGGGGTAGATCCTAAAAAAGTGAATTACGTTGCCTTTCGTGGCGGCGGCGAAGCCACTGCGGCGATTTTGGGTGGCAACGTCACCGTCGGCGGCAGCGGTTACAGCGAGTTTGCGGAATACATCAAGGCTGGAAAAATGCGCGCCATCGGCCTAACGTCTGAAAAACGCTTGCCTGGTATTGCGATTCCCACCATGCGTGAATCGGGTTATGACGTGGTGTTGGGTAATTGGCGTGCGGTCTACGGCGCCCCTGGCATCACCAATGAACAACGCGCCGCATTGACGGAGATGGTGGTGAAAGCAACTAAGTCTAAAGCTTGGAAAGAAGCCTTAGATAAAAATGCATGGACACCTGCACTCCTGACCGGCAAAGCCTTTGACGACTTTGTAGACAATGAGTTTGCAAGCTTGCGAGGCATCATGCACTTGTCTGGCATGTTGTGAGTTTTTTTAGCATAAAAAAAAACCAAGAAATTATCCTTAGTACGGGAATCATCGCGCTGGCCTTGGGGCTGGCGTTAGGTGCTTCTGGAATTTCCTCTGAGGCGGGGTACGCTGGCATCGGCCCCAATTTTTTGCCTTTGTTGGTGTCTGCGGGTCTGTTTTTGTGCGGTGGTTTTTTGCTCTGGGAAGCCTGGAGTGGTGGGTTTCGCAACGGGCCTGACCCAGATCCGAGCGAAGGAACACAAGAAAAACCCTTCTGGAGCGGAATGGCTTGGATGTCGGTGGGCTTGTTGCTGAGTGCTGCCTTAATCACTACGATTGGTTTTATTTTGAGCTGCGCCTTGTGCTTTGCTTGTGCAGCCCATGGCTTGCGCCAAGCGAATGCGGGCCCTTCCCAAAGAGCGCAGCCACAAAGCATTCGCAGTTGGGTGGTTGATACCGCCTTGGGCTTGGCGATTTCAGCGCCCGTGTTTTGGATGTTTACCAAATTCTTGTCGATCAGTTTGCCAGGATTGACGAAAAGCGGGTGGTTGTAATGGATATCTTGAATCATCTGCTTGCGGGTTTTGCAACCGCAGGCACGCCGGTGAATTTGCTCTGGGCTTTTGTGGGTTGCGCTTTAGGAACTGCGGTGGGCGTCTTGCCCGGGATCGGGCCTGCAACCGCCGTTGCGATGCTGCTTCCAATAACCTCGCAAGTGGACTCCACCGCATCGATGATTTTCTTTGCTGGTATTTACTACGGTGCGATGTACGGTGGATCAACCACCTCGATTTTGCTCAACACTCCAGGCGAGACCGCCACCATGGTCACTGCCATGGAAGGCAACAAGATGGCCAAGAGCGGTCGCGCTGGCGCTGCCTTGGCTAGCGCTGCGATTGGCTCCTTTATTGCAGGAACGATCGCCACCATCATCGTGACTTTGTTTGCACCGGTGTTGGCCGATTACGCCGTGCGTCTAGGGCCGCCCGAATACTTTTGCTTGATGCTGTTGGCGCTGACTACGGTGAGCGCCGTTTTGGGCCAAAGCACGGTGCGCGGGCTGAGCGCCTTGTTTGTGGGGCTTGCGATTGGCCTCATCGGCATGGACCAAATCACCGGCCAAGCGCGTTACACCGGCGGTGTTCCAGAGCTTTTGGATGGCGTTGAAATCGTATTGGTCGCAGTGGGCCTTTTCGCTGTCGCAGAGGCTTTGCATGCGGTACTCTTTGAAGGCGCGGTGAAGGAGTCTGAAAACAAACTCAGTCGTGTGACGATGAGCGCCAGCGATTGGCGCAGGTCTCTGCCGGCGTGGCTGCGGGGCACCGCTATCGGCGCGCCTTTTGGCTGCATCCCTGCCGGTGGCACCGAGATCCCCACATTTGTAAGTTATGCCGTTGAAAAGAAGTTAGCCAAAGGAGAAAACCTAGCTGAATTTGGAAACCAGGGCGCGATTGAAGGTGTTGCCGGTCCCGAAGCCGCCAATAATGCCACGGTTACAACGGCCCTGATCCCGTTGCTGACTTTAGGCATCCCCGTGAGCAACACCACGGCCATTTTGTTGGGCGCTTTTCAAAACTACGGTATCCAACCCGGGCCCCAGCTTTTCACTACTTCGGCGAGTTTGGTCTGGGCTTTGATTGCATCTCTGTATATCGGCAATGTGATGCTCTTGGTACTCAACTTGCCTTTGGTGGGCTTGTGGGTCAAGTTGCTCAAAGTACCTAAGCCTCAGCTCTACGCAGGGATTTTGATATTTGCCACCGTGGGCGCCTACGGGATGCGCCAAAGTGCGTTTGACTTGGTTTTGCTCTACGCGATTGGCTTAATGGGTCTCGTGATGCGACGCTTTGATTTTCCTACTGCCCCCGTCGTCGTGGGCATGATCTTGGGCCCATTGGCGGAAGCGCAATTGCGCAACGCGCTCTCTATCGGCGAAGGCAAATGGACTATTTTTCTAGAGCGCCCGATGTCGCTGACGCTTTTGTGCGTGGTGGTCTCGGTCTTGGTTTTGCCACGGGTACTGAAAAAACGCAAAATAGCCGCTTTAATCTAAGGGTTCGACATGAAGTTACTACGCTATGGCCCTGTGGGCATGGAAAAAGCCGGAGCCTTGGGCTCGGACGGCAAAGTGCGTGACTTGTCGATGCTTTTTTCTGACCTAGACGCTGCTCACCTATCGCCTCGCGCCTTGGCTGCTTTGCATGCTTTGAATATCGACGCGTTGCCTGTGGTTGCGGGCGATGTGCGTCTGGGCTGCCCGGTGTCTGATATTGGGAAAATTGTCTGTGTAGGGCTGAATTACGCGGACCACGCTCGCGAGAGCGGGATGGAGCCCCCTAAAGAGCCTATTCTTTTTCTCAAAGCCACGAGTTCCATCACGGGCCCGAACGATCCTGTCATCATCCCGCGGGGTTCGGTCAAAACGGATTGGGAAGTTGAGCTTGGCGTGGTCATTGGAAGCAAAGCCAGCTACGTGAGTGAGAGCGATGCGATGGCTTGTATTGCTGGTTATGTGCTGATCAATGACGTATCAGAACGTGCGTTTCAGTTGGAGCGCGGCGGCCAGTGGGACAAGGGCAAATGCAGCGATAGCTTCTCGCCCATAGGCCCTTGGTTAGTCACGCCCGATGAAATCGCAGATCCGCACAGCCTGTCTTTGTGGTTAGAGGTCAACGGTAAGCGAGTCCAAAACGGAACCACGGCCAATCTAATTTTTGGCATTCCCAAACTCATTAGCTACATCAGTGAATTCATGACCCTACACCCGGGCGATTTGATTAGCACAGGCACTCCCGCTGGGGTTGGCATGGGGCAAAAGCCCACGCCTTGGTATCTCAAAGCGGGAGACCAGCTGCGATTGGGCGTTCAGGGTTTGGGTGAGCAAACGCAGACATGCGTGGACTCCCGTCCCTGACCCACGCATCAATGACCTGGACATCGTTAACCGCTTTAAGCGCGTCATAGGCTGCTTGGGCTTGGGGGTAGTGGTGGCGTAAAAAGTTGAGCCACTGCTTCAATCGTCCAGCCTGTTGACGGCGTTCCAAGGTGCTTCGAACCACAGACCAAAACGTCTGAAGGTGCGGTTGCAAAGAGTCCCAACTGAAGCATTCCGCTGCATCGATTTCAGACGCGTGTGTCGATCCAATCGCCAAGGCCAAGCCAGGGTAGGTCACGATACCGCGCCCAAGCATGATGGCGTGACAGCCTGACGCTGCGCGGCAGGCCTGCGCATCTTGAACTGTCCAAATTTCTCCGTTGGCAACCAATGGGGTTTTGACCACTGCCGCGATATCTGCTACTCGATTCCAGTACGCAGGCGGGCGATAAGCGTCTGCGCGGGTGCGGGCGTGTACGACAATTTCACCAGCCCCGCCAGCCTCCAATGCAAGTGCGCAATCTTCGGCGCGGCGGTCGTCGTGAAATCCTAGGCGCATCTTGGCCGATACCACTTGGTGCGCTGGCACCGCACGCCGCACGGCTTGCATGATTTTGAATAAAAGTTCGGGGTCTTCTAATAAAGCCGCACCGCCGCCGTGCCGGTTCACCACCTTGGCCGGGCAGCCAAAATTCAAATCCACCCCATCGGCGCCCAAGCCAGCCACCCGAGCGGCGTTATCGGCTAAACATTCGGGGTCAGAACCCAATAATTGCGGTCGCACCGGAACGCCTGCAGCGGTTTTTCCACCCGTCAAAAGTTCAGGGACGACCCGTAAAAAAGCGCGTTCTGGCAATAGCGTATTGGTGACCCGAATGAACTCAGACACGCAGCGGTCTATCCCACCCACGCGGGTCAAAACGTCGCGCAACACAAAGTCAAGCAGCCCTTCCATCGGGGCCAGAACGATGGACACTTAGTTTTTCGCGCCTAAAGCCAAGGCCTCTGCCCTTGAGTGCGCAAGGGTTGACACATCAGGCGCAGTCTGGGTGTCCCATCCGCCTAGGTGTTGGGTGGCAACAGCGGCGAGGGCGTCAATTGCAAGCGGTGAGTCGTTGAGGCAGGTGATGTAATGGAACGTTTTTCCACCAGCGTGTAAAAACGCCTCACGGGCTTCCATATTGATTTCTTCCAAGGTCTCTAAGCAGTCACTGGTAAAGCCAGGGCAAATCACATCGACCCGCCCAACGCCGGCTTTTCCCATCGCAATCAAGGTCGGCTCGGTATAGGGCTCAAGCCATTTGGCACGGCCTAGTCGACTTTGAAACGTGACTTGGTAGTGTTCTTTAGACAGCCCAAGCGATTGGGCCAACAAACGCGCTGTTTTGAAACATTCGCAGTGGTAGATATCACCCAAATGCAAGGTGCGTTCTGGTACACCATGAAAGCTCATCACCAACTTGTCAGGCTGGCCGTGCGCTTGCCAATAGCTTGACACGCTGCTGGAAAGCGCAGCGATGTACTTCGCATCGTCGTGGTAATGGTTGACAAAACGCAGCTCCGGAATCGAGCGGGTTTTTTGAGCCCACATGTAGACCGCGTCAAACACGCTGGCCGTGGTGGTGGCGGAGTATTGCGGGTAGGCGGGTAAAACTAAAACCCGAGTGATGCCGTCGGCCTTCAAAGCATCAAGCTGTGACGCAATCGAGGTGCTGCCGTAGCGCATCGCCCAGCGCACGACGACATGGTGGCCGAGTTGGGTCAATTGGTATTGAAGTAAGGCGGCTTGTTTTTCAGTCCAAATTTTCAAAGGCGAGCCTTCAGCCGTCCAGACGCTGGCGTATTTCGCGGCAGATTTGGCAGGGCGAAAGCGCAAGATGATGCCGTGCAAGATCAACATCCACAGCAGGCGCGGGATTTCAACCACCCGGTGGTCGCTTAAAAACTCAGCCAAATAGCGGCGAACCGCTTTGGGCGTGGGTGCGTCGGGCGTTCCGAGGTTACAAAAGAGCACCGCCGTCTTTGCGGCTTGCCCATGGGAGTAAGGGGGTTCTTTAGAAAATGACATGCGGTATTCTCCCGCACCTATGACCGATTTTTCACACCTTCGCGCGATAACCCTTGATTTGGATGACACCTTGTGGCCCGTGTGGCCAACCATTCACCGTGCCGAGAAGGCTATGGGCGATTGGCTTTTGGCCCATGCCCCCGAGACGGCAGCCTTATTTTCTGACCCCGTAGCCAGGCAAAAGTTGCGTGATGAGGTACTCGCAGCCCACCCCCACTGGTCTCATGACCTCAGCGCCTTGCGTGTTCAAGCCTTGCGCCAAGCGCTACACCGTGCGGAAGAAAACGTCAACTTGGCCCAAGATGCGTTCGAGGTTTTTTATGCCGAGCGCCAGCGGGTTGACTTATTTGCTGATGCAAAGCCGGCTTTGGCAGCGTTGAGCGCCCGCTATCCCGTCTTGGCCTTATCCAACGGCAACGCCGATATTCACCGCGTCGGGCTGGGCGCTTACTTTGTGGGCAGTGTGAGCGCAAAGTCTTGTGGTGTAGCCAAGCCGCATGTGGATATTTTCAATGCAGCTGCTCAGTCATTGAACCTCCAACCGCATGAAGTTTTACATGTCGGGGACGATGCGGAGTTAGACGTTCTTGGCGCCTTGGATGCGGGCATGCACACCGCCTGGGTGAACCGCAAAGAGCACACGTGGAGCCATCCGAAAACGCCGCACCTCACCGTCACTACGATGTTGGAGTTGTGCAGCGTTTTAGGGGTATCGGTTTAAGGCGCAGGATTGAAAGTCAAGGTACTTGACGTATGGGCTTTCACGTCGGCGGGGCTTAAATACTGGGCAACGTATTCGCCTTTGGCAAAACGCGTTGCTTGATCCGCGTAGTGTTTGTCAAACAAAACGCCGCTTTGTCCGACGGGGTTAATCCCAACCGCTTTGCTTGCATCGGCAAAATCAACTACGCGGCGCGTGGACGGCCCGTGCGCCACCAACCATGGCGCTGGTCCGATGGAGCTTGAGAAATTATTCGGTACTTCACGGGCGCCGGGAACATTAAAGGGGCCCACGTTAAACAATTTGTCCAAAGGTTTTTGCTGGCCCAAAGGGTGGTTGTGGGTCAGGGTATGGGCCTTACCCCACAGCCACTGGGCGCTGTTTTTGCCATAGGTTTTTTCCAAATGGGCGAGAGCAGTTTTCCAAGCGGCTAGAACCGTGTCATTGCGGCTTTCAATAGCCGTTGTAGTTTTGTTGTCCCACCACGGTGATTGCGCGTCGGCGAACAATCGGGGCAGGGCGCTGTCAAGCGTGCGGGTTCGCAGGAGCGCTTTGAACGGGTCTTCGCCTAACTCGTCGGCCATCGCCCCATAGGCTAATTCATAAAGCAACTGGCTAAATACGGTGGGAGCCACGCTGTCTTTGGAAAAGTCCCCCGTCCAATTTCGCAGCCCTTCAACCAAACCTCGCCCATCGGCGTCCGTCACTACAACATCCAAAACGGGTAAGAGGCTTTTTAAAACGCGGTTTGCGTAAGGGGTTTGAACATCAAGCTGCAAGGTTTGGGTTGCGGTGGTATCCCATTTTTTACCAGGGGTTTGGAGTAACTGGTTTAAGCGTTGGCCACGATCAGGCAAATTAAAGTAGCCCGCAACTGGCAGCTTTGAGGCTGGTTGAAAATTGGCAGAAACAATATAGCCACGGCTTGGATTTTCTTCTTGGGGGTTGTCGCTAAACGGGGAAAAGCCGAGTTTCTCCGCCTCGCCTTTGGCGCTGTCCAAAATAAATGTGGGTTGAATCCCAGCTGGGCGAATCGGCAGTTTGGCCGCGGCCCACCAACCGATATCGCCTTGGGCGTTAGCCCACACTACGTTCAAACCAGGTGCATGAATTTTGCTCGCCGCGTTTCGGGCTTTGTCGCGTGTGTTGGCGCGGTTGAGTTCGTAAAACGCGTCTAAGACTGGATTTTCAGTTTCTAAAAATGCCCACCACATCGCAATCGGTGTGGTCCCTAAGCTGTCTTTAAACGCGTCGTTAATCAAAGGGCCGTGCGGCGAGCGGCGCAGGTTCAAAGTGACAGGCGCTTGGCCTTTGACGTTGATGGTCTCGGTGCGTTCTTTCAAGTCAACCCATTGGCCTTTAAACCACACTTGCTTGGGGTTGGCGGGGTTGACCTTTTCAGCAATCAAATCGATATCGTCGTTTTGAAACATCGTCAGGCTCCAGCCGAACTCTGCGTTATGCCCCAACAAAGCCACGGGGTTTAAGGCTTGGTAATGACCGTACAAAGAAAATCCGGGGCTACTTAAGTGGGCTTCGTACCAAACGGCAGGCGCGGAGTAGCCAATATGCGGGTCACCCGCGAGCATCGGTTTTCCGCTCGCGGTTTGGCTTCCAGAAATGACCCAGGCGTTGCTGCCTTCAAGCGATGGGACACCCGCGTTATCTAAAGCCGCTTGGCTTAAAGCGGAGAGTTCACCCAAGGCTTTCCAATCCTTTTGGTTAAGCGCGGTTTTTTCACCGGCCAGCGCCGCAGCACCTTGGGGCTTCCAGTCCAGGTCAAACGCCTTGAGGTAGTTGGGCCCCAACCGGTCGCGAATCATCGTCATCACCGGTTCGGTTTTAAAGGCTGCCGCAAAACTATAAGCCAAGTAGCCCGATACCGCGAGCGTGTCCTCCGGGGTGAAGTCACGTTTGGGGATACCCAAAATATCAAACTCCATCGGCGAACGGTGGCTGGCTTGGTATTGGTTCACACCGTCTAAGTAGGCAAGCAAGGCTTTGCTGGCAGGCGTTGATGTGTCCATCATTTTGGCAACCGACTGCGCGTGTTCGCGAATCCCAAGGGTGCGAAACAGGCGGTCAGTCTCTAACAGTTTGGGCCCCAAAATTTCGGCCAGCTCGCCCTTGGCAAGGCGGCGCACCATCTCGAATTGAAACAAGCGGTCTTGCGCATGAACATAACCCAGGGCGCGGTACACATCGGCCTCGTTGTCCCCTTGAATATGCGGAACCCCCCGCTCGTCGTACTGAACGCTCACACGCGCAGACAAACCTTGAAGGCCAAATACCCCCTCGCGCACCGGTTGTTTGCTGTACACATACCAAGCCCCAGCAGCTGCCAACAGCGTAATAAGCAAGGCGAGTAATTTAAGAGCGATTTTCATAGTCGGCGTTCCGAGGTTTGGATGAAATAGGAAGGGATTTAGCCTAGCTGTTATTGCGCTTGGGTCTAGTGGGGATTTCCCGCTACCAACGGTCTTTGGCCTAGGGTTTCCAATGAAACCCGTCCACATCTTCAAGCGCCAAAGCCGCCATCATGCCGCTGCGTACGGCGCCTTCGAGTGTGGCTGGAAAGGGGGCGTAGATGTAATCGCCACAGGCTAAGAAGCCGGGGGCAATACGTTGGGGAGGGCGGACAAGGCGCGGGGTACAGGAAAAAGTCGCTTGCTTTTCAACGACGGTTTGGAGCGCAGTGAGTGTTTGGCCGTTTAAGAATTCTTCTAATTGGATGTTCGCTTGCGCTAACACTTGGGCCTGAAGTTCTTCGCGGCTGCCCTGGCTTGCGCTCACCACAAAAGCCAACACTCCTTGGGGGCCGCCGAGTTGGCCGCGGTCAAATACAAACTGGGCTGGGGCTTGGGGGCTGCTGCGCAGGGCCAACATGGGATGGGGCAGTTGGAGACCGGGGGCAAAAGCGTACACAGTGGCGATGGCTTGGTAAGGGATGGCCTGGGCAGGTTTTAGCCACCGGTTTAAGTAGGTTGCAACGTTGGTAGGCGCAGTGAGCGCGTAGTCGCTCAAGGCCTGAATGGTGTGGGGGGCGGAGGTGGCCCAAATGACGGCGTCAAACGCTTGGTCGAGGATGTGCCATTTTCCTGCCGACCAACGCGGCGCTTCGCAGCGTACCCCCAGATGAACGCTTGCGCCGTTATCGCGAAGCCAATCGGCGGCGGCATTGGGAAATAGGGTGGAGAGGTCGACCGTGGGCAAGAGCAGATCGCTTGGCCTGGCGTTGCTATGGCTTGAACTTGAATTTGTTGAAGCGGCCAGTGTTTCTTTTAGGACGTGTAAAAAAACAGAGCCGCTGGCCGCGTTGGGCGGGGTATTGAGCGCAGATATACACAGCGGGGTTAAGAGACTTTCTACTACCTCGGTGTTGATCCCGGCGAACAGGTCTGCCACGGTAGCGAAGGACTCACACTGAAAGCCTTTGCGCTTCCATTTTCTAACGGTGCCCAAGAGCGACCATTTATCGCTCCAGCTCCATCCTTTAGCCAACAAAACGCCAGCCAAAAAATTCCAAGGCGCGGGCCAATCGGGTAGGGCGATGCCGTCTCCCTCTGGGAATTGCAGTCGGAGGGGTTTGCGAAGAAGAACGTCGTCGGGGTTGATGCCCACGGTGCGCATGATCTCCAAGGTTTGTCGGTACGCGCCAATCAAAACGTGTTGGCCGTTGTCCATCGGCACGGACTTTCCAACGGCGGCGAACAAATCGTTGTCTAACAAGCCTCGAGCGCGGCCACCCAAGCTGCGAGAGGCTTCGAAAACGCTGACGCGATGTCCGGCCTCACACGCGCTCACCGCGGCGGCCAAACCCGACCAGCCTGCTCCCACAACAGCGACCGTTTTTACGCTCAAAGCCGCCCCAGGGCTTGGACTTTCCAAGCCAGCCAGAGCTTGCGCAGTGGTGTGAGGCGAACGCGTTGGTGTAAGACCTGGAAGTTTTCTGCTTCAATTTCTCGAAGCAGCGTTCGGTAAATACTCGCCATCATGAGGCCAGGCTTTTGGGCGCGGCGGTCGGCGTCGGGTAACAAGGCCAGCGCTTCGTCGTAGAGTTGGTGGGCCCGTTGGGCCTGGTGTGCCATCAGGGCGCTAAAGCGGTCTGAATAGGTGCGCTTGAGCATTTCGTGGGCTTTGACGTCGAATTGCTGCAAGTCGCTCATGGGCAAATAAATACGGCCCCGCAGCGCATCTTCGCCCACGTCGCGAATGATGTTGGTGAGTTGAAAAGCTTGGCCTAAAGCGTGGGCGTAGCGGGTGGTTTGTTCTTGGGTTTGCCCAAAAATCAGCGCGGCCACTTCCCCCACCACGCCAGCC
>Ga0247843_1007512_pt1 | contig 13338 bp, 8 predicted proteins | sample LaCruzMarch2017__FD_192420 | JGI IMG/M metagenome (GOLD analysis project Ga0247843, IMG submission 192420) | Freshwater microbial communities from meromictic Lake La Cruz, Castile-La Mancha, Spain - LaCruzMarch2017_8m | ecosystem: Environmental > Aquatic > Freshwater > Lake | place: Spain...
GTGCGGGAATTACAACGTCTACAACAGTGCCGGGGTAATAGCAACAGTGGTAGTAATGATAATCTCGCAGAGGAACGTATTGACAATACTACTAACAACATCACCCATAGTAGTCATACTCCACCATGGTGCTAGTTCGGGTGACGAAGACGATAGATTGAAGGAATATCACTCGTATGATCATCAACAACATTCACATTATTTTACTAGATAGTTATACATTATTTTTCTGCAGCTGGCATCCAACTCTCCTTAATCATCCAAAGCAGCCAAAATCTCAGCTTCTAATTCATCCATCGATCCATCATCCCCATCAAACCCACCACTTGCAACAAATTCATACTGTTCTGATTCTGTAGACGATGGTATGGCAACAGATTGTGGTGTCGGCGTCTGCTGAATTGTTGCTGAATGCTCAGCATCAATGAAGATACTACCCTTGTCCACTCCCCCCTCCGATGCAATTTCCTCTTTACCTGATTCTTCCAACCCAGCTGCAGACATTGACGTAGAATCGAAAATAATTTCATCATCTGACCGATCAATCAACTCCCCTGATGATGATGATTCATCTTCCACGCAGTTCGATGCTGCTGCTGCCGACGCCATTACGAGACGAGAGGCCCGTGGCTCGTTTGACCATATTTCATCAATGCTCAGGCCGGCCTGTGGTTCGTCGTGCAAATGAGTCAAATCATGATGGACAAAGTCAAAAAAAATATTACACATCCATCAGATTGAGGTAATCTCACCTCGTAACGAGTGTAGGCACAATGAAAGAAATAATTCTTCCAAAATATTAATTCCCTTTCTCCACCACTTGACAACCGCATTTGCATATCCACAAGCTTCGTGTCAACTTGAAGCAATCGCTGGATAAGACCCACATGTGAATCAAGATCGAAATTTGCTAACAATTCAGGAAGTGGTTGTAACTTTGCCAGCTTTTCTGATGATGCTTCTGCGGCAGCCATATCTGTTGTCATCTCTGCTTCGTCGTCGTTGCCGTTCTCCTCTTTGTCGTTGTCTTCCTTTCCATTGGATAGACCTCCCTCTAAGATATAGGGACCTGTAAACGTATCAACCTTCGAACTCAATCCGAGGATAACCTCTCGACATTCATCAACAAGTATTTCCATCTCCGAATCACGTGTCTCCCAAGGCAGTATCTCCGACAAATTATCGCGTACAGCCTCCTTCCGTCGTTCCTCGTCGTCAATTTGATTTCGTTCTGCCACGAGGTCTTCCGATTGCAGTGTTAATTTCTTTATAAGATCCGGATCGATACTATTCACCTGTGATTGAACTTTATCGGCAAGGCCAGTGAGAGCATCGCTCAGACCCGATGGTAGACCAGCACTAGCGAACCACGATGCCATTTTACATTTTACCCCTATCGATCAACGGCGAAACACAATATTCCCCGCGCTTTCTGGTGATAATTCCAACCTACTACGCACGCCGCCGAACATTATCTGCAACCTATCGTGCTACCTAGGCAATGCAACCTGCCGAGAAAGAGCGCTCGAAGGAGAGCTTGTACAAAGATCGGGTTCAAAGTATCTTGCAAAAGCATAAACGATTGATACTGGAACCCAAGAATTACATGTATGGAAACAACAATGAGGGAGAACGAGCAGCATTCAACATAAATCAATATGCCTCAGAGAGGGCGATCATAGACCGAGTAATTGCCAACCAACGAAATGCCGTACTAGGTGGGATGGCATTATCTGGTTTAGCGTTTGCTTCGCTGAGATATGGTCCCAGAACTATGATTGCAAAATTAAATCCAGAGAAATTGACAAAGCTTAATGAGATCGAGGCGAGGAAAGGTTGGATCCAAAAGTCTTTGGTATTTATCTTTGAGGCTGCATTAAGTGGATTGGTGGGATGGCAAGTAGGGTATTCAAAGGTATCTTCACAGAACGAAAATTCCTACGACGAAATTGCCAAAATTCCTTTAATTGCAGGAAGGAGTATAGTTTCTGATAAAGTATGTCCGGATATGATCAATCTAGTTCATAGAGAAATACCACGTGCATTTTGGGAGAATCTGAATGGTAATGATGAAAGTCGATCGCAAGATCCTCAACAATGGCAAGCAATTCGTGCATTTGCAGACAACTGTATTAAAAGGAATGCATTTGAAGAATCCTATCGCAAGCAGAGCGGTTTAAGCTCACAAACTGCTGTTGTTGTACCTGAAGGAGGTGTTCCAAGTAATATTTTACTGACTATGAATAAAAGTTAGGACTTTAATGCGGAAATGATCACGTAATGCTCGGATTCGAATTGATATACTATGATTGCCTTTGTTGTATTTGTAATCAGCATTCTGGATCATATTTGTTATACAGTCACACCAAAGTTTGGAGGGAAGGGCTTCCACACGCTCTGAATTGCAGTCTTTTCTGATTTGCTACTCCGTAATGAGAGAAACGTGAAGATTCTGCGAACTTAATGAGAGGGAAGTGCATTTGCTTTACATGAAGTAGATTAGCAATGCTTTCTTTTGTGTATCACATTTCCCCATTGTCTCCACCATCATCGTCCAGTTGATTATGTGACCAGGGTAGAGTGATTAGTAACTCTCGAGCAAGAATTGTATAATCTCACTCGGAACTCTTTCATCTCTTATCCCCGGTAGACGAACATCATGCTCTACAACGAACCTCCCTTATCACCTCACCTTATCTATCCGAAACCCGCCAAATTTCTGCCCGTGTCCTCCCCCCAACATAACAGCGATGTCCGATCTTCAGCTACACCACCACTTCGTCCTTCCCGGACAAGTCCTTGCCACCTCCCACTCTGAAACTGATGGAGGATTTCTTCGGGGACATGGTACGTACATCGAACTTGTTCCCGACGAGAATGATGATGATGAAGATGATGATGATGGTGATGGTCGGGTTGACCCCAAGCCCAAGCATGGTGGTGGCATGGCCGGGACAAGGAAACGATCATCCTCGAGATGGGGAGATGACAACTGTAGCACTACGAATGTTGTCATGCGAGCAGCAGATGACAACAACAATAGTGGTGACAATGATGACACCAATAACAATGATGATAACAATCCTGAACATATACCAAATCTACCAAAGGGTCCACAACGACTAATTGCATCAGTCGCTGGTACTGTCGAACGTGTGAACAAACTAATTAGTGTCATACCACTATCACCATCCATATATGTCGGACAGGTGGGTGATTTAGTCATTGGACGGATAGTGGGTGTTGGCGGATCACGATGGAAGGTTAGTCTGACATGTTCGGCACCCAGCTCGGCTGGGGCCAATGGTAGCATGAAAGAGGGTCAGTTGCCATTAAGTGGAGTGAATCTGCCCGGTGGAGTACAACGCATACGCACATCAGAGGACGTATTGGCCATGAGGAGTCTATATAAGGAGGGGGACTTGCTAACCTGCGAGGTTCAGCAAGTGCAGAGGGATGGAACATTAATATTGCATACACGAAGCTTACGTTATGGCAAGTTGGACAATGGAGTGCTAGTTACGGTCCCACCCACACTAGTTGGTCGGAGGAAGAATCACTTTGTATCAATAAAAGGACTTGGTGGAAAACCTGTCGAGAATGGCAAGGATGGTGAGTCTTCTTCCATGGATGTCGATGATGAAGAAGGTGATGTGGATGTCTACTTAGGGTTAAATGGCGGCATATGGATCCAACGAACAGTCCCATCTGAGTGGGAGAATGTCATACGCGCTGATCAAGATGAGCGTGCACCACTTGCCGAAACGTTACAGAAGCTTCGTCATCGACATGCCACAACAAGAGTAACACGGTCGATGCGTATGACGATTGCACGTGTTCGTAATTCAATCGAATGTTTACGTCAGGTGCATTGTCAGATTACTCCAGATAGTATAGAAATTGTTGCCAAGGCGAGTATGGTAGAGGGAGTTCGAGTGGCGGACATGTTATTACCAGAATGGGTTGTTAAGTTAACCGAGGGAACTCGTCAATGACTGATTCTTCAATTATTTAAATGAGAGTATGCAGTCGAGTCGCAACGTATGAAACCAGTTTATCCATATCCTTTATTCCATTGTATGGTACGAATCTAAGTAGCTGTTTTCTTTTCTCAAAGTACTCCAACAGAGGTCTTGTCTCCTTGTCATAAATCTCCATTCTCAGTTTAATAGTGTCTACTGTATCATCATCTCTTACTTTCCAGTGTAAATCAGGATTACATCTCACATCGCACGAGTCTGCGTCCGGTAACATCGGAGGCATCTCAAAGCCAAGAGTATCCACGCCATTAACGTTTATACTTTTCTTACATATACAGCAAGTGCGTCTACCCAATAGCTTCAATGCGCACACTTCATAGGGTACGTCAAATTGTATAGCGAATGATGGTCTGAGATTGACAGGCCATTGTGCTAAAAGATGTGATTGCGGTCCCGTACGTGGATAGCCGTCTAAAATTACCATTTGTTTCTCGCTAACACTGCTACCCTCCAAGCTGTGTATTACTGCCTCGTTGACTATTGAATCATTGATCAGAGCACCTGATTTCAGTATGGATGAGACCTCTGTATTCTCCCGCAGAATATCACCGACGCTTATAAACGCTGCATCGAGGAAACGAGATGCCAAGAGGGATCCGTATGTACCCTTGCCACTTCCTGGTGGTCCTATCAAAGATATCACCGCCTTCACCATGTCCGTCAACTGTATTTGTGAGAAGTGTAATAAACCCGCCCAAAATTCGAGTCATTCATTCCTCAAACGCACAACGCACCCTACCTAGCATAGCATCGAATCTCGTGCTAATCAAGGCATTCTATTGTTGTGATAATGGGAGTTCCAAAGGTGGGTGGTGGCACGGCATTGTCGTCTCCTTCGTTGGAATAATTTTCGCATGCTCCCGGGGGATTCCGATGAGGAGAGGCAGATGGTTGTGATGATGGATATCAGATGCGCAAACCTTATCATTCGTCTTCTCTCCCCCCCCTCTCACACACACTTCTATCATAGTTCTATCGCTGGCTCAGTGAGCGCTATCCAAAAATTAACCAGGTCATAACCAATGAGGCATTATTACCCGAATTTGATCACCTCTATCTCGACATGAATGGGATTATACACGGATGTACCCATCCCAATCATCTCGATGTATCCGATGTCCTTACTGAACGTGATATGGTCCTTGGGATTATGCATTACCTTGATCGGATTATTACACAGATTGTCAAACCCAAGGTGTCAGTGTACATGGCGATTGACGGAGTCGCACCCCGTGCAAAACTCAATCAACAACGTTCTCGACGATTCCGTTCAGCGAAAGACTTGGCAGAGTCAATGAAGGGGAAGAAAATTGTACCTGTCGATGGTAGTGGAGTAGACGTCGGGGCCGGAGATCCATACGCAGGTGCATTCGATTCGAATTGTATTACACCAGGTACTGAATTCTTACTGCGTATCTCCACCTGCATACAGTACTTTATTCGAAAGAAAATTAAGGAAGATCCACTATGGAGGAAATTAAGTGTCATCTTCTCGGGACCGGAGGTACCCGGAGAGGGTGAACATAAGATTATGCAACACATACGTGATATGCGGAATCAGCCTGGATATCAACCCAATACACGTCACTGCATGTATGGGCAGGATGCCGATCTTATCATGTTGGGGTTGGTGTCACACGAACCACACTTTACATTATTACGTGAGATTATCGATTTTAGTGGTGGATTTAGTAGGAATGATAATGCATTGAAGGAGGTGAAGAAATTTACGAAACAATCGGATTTTCAACTATTACATTTGTCTATCTTGCGTGAATATCTGCAACTTGAATTTGCCTACGAGCATGATCCTGATACCTACAATTTAGAACGATTGATTGATGACTTTGTGTTCATGACATTCCTAGTCGGAAACGATTTTCTCCCTCACATGCCTTCTCTGGACATTGGTGATGGAGCGTTCATGTTATTGTTTGACACGTACAAGGAACAGAGGGTGCAGTGGGGGCATGATCAGTATTTGACGAATGCTGGAGAAATTAGTGATGCCGCAAGACTTGAGGCATTTCTGTTTGTCATTGGTGCTGCAGAAGCTGCCATCTTTGCCGATCGAGAGAAGAATGAGGTTGTAATGTTAAAGAAACAACGAAAATGGGATCAGCGTGATGGTAAAAAGAATAACACACCAAGTGATATGGAGCTGCATGCAGCAGAAGAATCGAAGCAAAGTGAGTACATGACTATGGTCCAATCTATGATGGCAGATGTGTCTCTTAAGGGAGAGAAGGTGGTGGATGGTTGGACGCCAACGGGCGATGAGAAGGATCACAAGGGAAGGTACTATTGGGAGAAACTACACTTGAAGCCAACCGACATTAATGGTCATCTCGAACTTCGAAAGTCCTACATTGAGGGACTAATATGGTGCCTTGCCTACTATTACAGGGGATGTATTTCATGGGGCTGGTTCTTTCCCTACCACTACGGGCCGATGATCAGTGATCTAACGAATCTTCCCCACGTCTTCAATGCAATCAAGTTTGAGTTGGGACAGCCACTGAAACCATTCGAGCAGTTAATGGGATGCCTCCCCCCTGCATCATCATCTCTCGTGCCTCGGGTCTACCGTCAATTGATGTGTGGGCCGGATAGTCCGATAAAGCGATTCTACCCAGAAGACTTTGAGGTGGACATGAATGGCAAACGAAATCCTTGGGAAGGTGTGAATATCCTTCCTTTTATTGATGTCAAACTGCTGAAAGAAACCATTACGAAGTATTGTCCCGATAGCTTTTTAACTTCGGATGAGCGGCATCGCAATCGTATCGGGGATGTATTTTGTTATTCGTACGATGCGGCTGTGAACGACACCGTTCCTTCGTGTAATCTTGATATCGGCCTTCCAAATATTACCAAATGCAATTCACGTGTCCTTGTGATCCAAAATCACAGCACATCAACTGTGTCCTTCAAACCAGAGCTCATCCCTGGAACAAAGATTCCGTTCCCAGGATTCCCATCTCTCAATGTGCTCCCAATCGAAAGTGTTGAATTGCGTAATGCCGGAATAAATTGTTTCGGATTTGCATCTAAATACCCCAATATGATCTTGACAATGCGTGTCTTGCCGCAATTACCGGGTGCGTTGGAGCTTGCTGGTAATCTCATTGGTAAACATATCTTTGTGAACTGGCCTATGATGCATGAAGTCAAGATTGTAGCGGTGTCTGACTCAACATGTGAAGTTCGCATGGTGAAAAAAGAGTTAAAGACACAAAAGTGGAGCCATCCAGAGGTCCAACGTTGGAACGCCGTTTCGGCCATGATGTCAGATTCATATCTCGCAGGTGCTGGCTATCCCGGTTCTGGTGGCGTGTCAATTGGTGACGTTCAGATTCGACTTAAAGTTGTATCACTTCAAGGCATGAAAACATCTCCAATTGATGGCTCAAGTAAGAAGTTGTTCGGTAAGGAAGAGGCGGATGTACCCATTCAGATGGCTCTCTCTACCAACCCTGCCCTCGACCCTCGTTTCATCGAGCGTGGCCCTTTATCACTGAAAGAGCGCTTTCCTGTGAAGTGTCGTGTAGTTCTGACCAAAGGTAAATATCGGGGGTGTCTTGGCACTGTCCTGGGTATAGATGAGAGTGGTAAGGTCGGTGTGAAAGTGCAAGTCATACCTCCTGAACCACCCTTTGGACTTGCCATCGCAAGGGGTGTCCAGGAGTCATACATCTCAAGTAATGATGCGGCGAAAGTGCTACGCATGGATCCCAGAATATTCGGTAGAGTCACGGGTAGTCTTTTCTTTTCTCCTGGGAAGTATGACCTTGGATTGAATCTTAAATACAAGGATAAGCGTTATGTACTTGGCTACACGAGGGTGAAGAAGGACCCAGCCGATCAAAAGAACAAGAAAAAAGATGCAAAAGCATGGATAGCAGGAGATACTGTGCTGGTTGTGGGAAGCAAACGCATGTCGTCAAATACCGACGAGCCTGATACCACTGGGGATGAAAGAGTGTTTTGGGAGTACACGCCTAAGGCTGTTCGATTGGTCGCCGCGTACAAAAGTGCATTCCCCAATCTCTTCGCATCATTGGCTAAGGCGCCAGATGAACGATTCTATGATGCTAAAAAAGTCTTTGGTCCGAGAGGTGAAGAAATGTGCGGCAAAGTACTTGATTGGATTAAAGCCGCGGAAACCTCGGCAATGCCCCGTCTACCTCCCTCCACTGAAGCAATGCCCGTGGCCGCAGTTCATGCCGTTCAACGTGCTGCTGATGTGAGGACCTCTACTATCGAAAAAGATATAACAGAGAGCAATGTTAAAATTCCTCCTGCTGCACTCTACAGAGAAGCATCGACTGCCGCCACTGATATTTTGCTCGCTTCGGAGCACAGTGTTAGTGCTCCGCCTGAGCTTGGAGACAGGGTTGCGAATCTATGCGCGAGTGGCGTACCATTCGGAGCCAGGGGCACTGTTGTTGCCGTCCACGATCCAGCGGAGGGCTGTGTCGAAGTTGTTATGGACGAAGAGTTCATCGGTGGTTCGACCCTCCAGGGATCATGCTCCAACTTTCGTGGCAAACTTTGCGTTTGGAATCACCTGTTGAAGATCTCTGCTGCTGACAGCAAGGGCGTTGTGGATGAAATGCTTCCAACTGGTGCAGGTAAGACCGTTGTGAATCAGTTGATGAGCGACATTCTAGTGGCAGAGCCAATCCCCGTGGCAGAACCAATATCACAAAGGCAAGGTGCTTCTGCCGGTGAGCCTGGACGCGATCCTACCAATCCATGGGGCAGTCCCCCCAGGTCGGCTTCTGCGCCTAGATCAGGATCTGCACCTCGCGGTGGTGCGAAACGTAGTACATGGAGAGAGGCACTTGGGCCTCCAGAAAAGATAGTCGGCTTTACCAAATACCGCGAAACGAAGAGTGGTTATGACGAATGGAAGAAGATTGTAACTCAAAATGAACGCAAAGCTGCATCAGCAGACCTGAAATCGCTTCTTGGAGTAACAAGTCAAAAACCACCTCCATTACCACCTAAACCATCAGCTGCAGACGCATTCATGCAGATGATGATGAAGGATATCCAATCTATGCCACCTCCACCACCCCGAGTTATGCCTATGCCGCAATCATCTCGTCCTGCATTCAATTTTTCTTATGTGAAGGAAGGTGACGAAGAGATCAAGCAAGTTCTACCACCTTTTCAAATGATGAACCCCATGGTTACGATGCCTGCCTACATGATTCCACCTCAAATGATCCCACCTTACGGAATGATGATGAATCAGCATATGTCTGGTCCTTTTCCTCCTGTAGCAGGTAATGGAGCTCCACTTATGGCAAATACAACAACTGTGTCAAAATCTAGTATGCCAATGGTTCCATCTGTGGATGTCAAGTCAAAGAAGTAAGCTGCTGCACCTACCTATTTTTAAGTGGTACGACGCATAATAAGAATACACACACAACAGTCGCATGTTCATGTGCTTAATCTTAAAAAAATAAAGGCATTTATTATTGATGATGATTATGTTCTTCAAGTGTCCAGAGCCTGTACGCATCTGATACCTCATTCAAATTCTGTTTTAATCGTTCGGCGCAGGTTCGTTCTACAATCTTACTCCCGATAGCATTGAATCCTGGTGGTAATGGCAAGAATGGTGGCAAGGTTATTGTCAATGTGAGGTTCAATTTTCCCTCCAAGAGAAAATCCTCCTGCTGTAGCTCTTTCCAAGTAATAGTATTCCGACCTTCAAACTTGCTCTTTTTCATTACTGATGCAAGTGTATTGCCAAGCCGTCCACCCTCAACTTCCGATCTAGAATCAAGAAATGTAATAGTGACCTCATTCTTGGTAGTAGACCTTTCGAGTCGATTAGTAAACACGGGAGAGATTTGCATTCCAAAGAATGCTACACTTGCCTGTCGACATTCCCATAGCTCTCCTCCTCCTCCTACTCCTTGGTTTGTAGATGTCCCATCCTCGATTCTCGTACATGTTGACGTCTTCCCGAGTAGAACAGTGTCGGATGCGGCTGATGTCAAGAAGTTTGACAAAGATTTCCTATTCTCCTTGTAATTATTATCAACATTATTGATGATTGTTAGTGACGGTATGCTAAGGCGGGCATTGGCATTACCCACGAATTTGATTGTCCCACCAAGTACAAAGGCTCGATGTCGTCTGGACAGTTGCTTTGTAATGAGAGAAAAACGTCCATTGTTGTTGGTAGTAGTGGACGATTCGAAAGACGATACTGTAATAATGAAGAACGATGAAGCAGCAAGGACGATGATGATTACCACCAAGAGAAATGTTGATACCACCATCAACAAATCACTTGAACGTTAGACAACGATGACGACATAAACGATGACAAAAACGTATGGTAGTACATAAGTATGTGAGTAACGCTTCATCATCTCCGCTCCATTCTTTTCCACCACGATGATTACGATGAGGCATGCTACGGCGGTGACAATAATAGCGATACGATCGTCATTGCTGCTGCTGGTAGCGGAAGGTGGGTTGAACCTCGAAACTGCTTCGGCGTTCGCTTGGTCATTGTCAATGATACTGCCAAGAAGAATTCGCCGAAGAGACAATAAATTTATTCAATGCTCTCTGTCAAAGAACGATGCATTAATACAGTTGCTGGACCCTCCGTCGTTGACTTCCGTGACTATCGGTGGCCATGATAGAATAGAAGACGTTGAACTTAACAGCAAGGATTCCTCTGATGATAATGATAAGACATCATCAAAAATAATAGACAACAATAATCTTGTTGAATCGAAGAGTATTTTGACGACGACAACATCGTCGTCTCCATTCGCATCAAGGTCATTCGATCCAATAACAGGCCTCCCGAAACCACAACAGCAAACCTCATCGCGACGATCATCAATACCACAGTCACAACATCGTTTATCGAAAGCACATCAAAGCTTAATGGCGCGGTCATCCAGTATGCGACGTCAACGTTTCGTTACTGGACGGTACCCCCTAACAGTATCAGTAGTACGTAATCCCACACGTCGATGGATGGGACTGGCCGAAAGTCATGTATATTTAAATGGCACAAGTATAGAAAAAAGTTTGGCGAGTTATGATGCCTTTCTTTGGCATGAAGATGATGAACGACGTGAATTGCATACTGATTATGAATTTCTAAGTTTGGAATTGCTTGCCGAGATACGTGTAAAGCGGCCAGGATATGTTAACATCTTACCGACAGGGGGCGTTGGTACTTCATTTCAGACGATGGGAAATACTATCGATGCTCATCATGGAGGTGGAGCGTTTGGACGAACTTGGCAGAGTTGGAAAATGCGTAGTAATAGCAATAGCAATAGCAACAATGCTGCCTCGCCGTCGATGAGCAATATAAAAGACGATGAAACTCATGTCGTCGGCAATACAAAAGAGCGTCTTTGGGTAACGGGATTCTCATTGACAAATCAACGGGGGGAGCTATATGCATTAGATGTCGGGTCAGGGGTCATGTCGAATGCGAATGACAGAACGGCACGTGCAATCAAATGGCCAAATGAGGTAACATCTGTGCCTAAACATCTGTATGTGAATCATCACCACAACACTGATGACACTGGGAGTGTCAAGGAGGAGGAGGTTGAGCTTGAGGATGCATTACTAGTAACGGATGGTTTCCTGGTCCCGGGGAAGGATAAGGGTGGTCTTTATGTAGTTCGAAATCCTGGTAATGGCATATCCGAATGGTCAGATTGTCTTACCGGAACAACGAATTTGCGGGGTGCACCCATCGACGCCGATGGTGAGACGAGTGGTGATTGGTTTTACCACAAGGCAATGTGGATGGATTTGACGGGTGATGGTCGTCAATCAATCCTTTCTGCAAGGGCCAAGGTTGCCCCGTTACGTAATAATAACAAGAACATACATGACGAAAGTCGGGGTGGTGGTAACACATTTGGTAGAGGTCAATTGGTTTGGCTTGAATGTCCAAGGCCTCATTCGTTCGCTCCTGGCTCGCAGACTCCCCTGGACGTGGATGGGACTGTCTTCGATCCGTTTAGTTCTCGCAATACTCCATGGAAATTGAGAGTATTGGATGAAGGACCTGATGTCATGTTCAGTGTTGCAGACCTTGATCCGTCTGATGACACCATTGAGGTTATTGCGAGTCAATTTTTCTCGAAAAAAATCACACTGCACTCATTGAAGATTGGCCTAGAACCGAAAATAGTCTTCCATCGAACGATTGATGATAGATGTGGTGCTGCATTTAGCTCGGTCCTTGCCGATTTGGATGGCCTTGCTGCATATACGTCGAAACGATCAGGCGCACAGAATCAACCAACAGTGATTGATAGTGGTAGCACAGTCATTTCATTGACGAAAGGCGATGCATTCTCTCACCTATTGGTTACAAGCCACGAGTGCAGCTTTGCCGAAAAAGGCAGTGAAATAGCTGATATGTCTGCATCGGACTATGCGACAATTCCTTCTGGTGCTACTACTGACCAATCTATAACAACAGATGGAGGGTCATTATTTGCGTATCGAATACCCATTGGCAGAGTAGATGCATGGAAGACAATGATGTGGACCCGCAGTGTCGTTGCAACTGGGTTTAAGGTGGAGGGTCATATAAGTAATATGATAAATCCCGGTGCTCCCGGTTTCTGCTACACCTTCTTCCCTACGCGTGAGGGAGGGAATGTCGTTGGTAAGGATAAGAAGTGGCACCGGCCACTGATTGGACTATCTGGGGACTGTGCCCAGTCTGCCTATATTTTACGCCCCGTGGAGGTTGGTGGAAGTGATGATGACAGCGGCAACTCATCCTCTCGTGTTGTCAATGATGGGATTGATAAAAGTACCGAGTATTCACTCATGTGTGAGATTAAATGTCAGTCCACCGTTGGAAGTCTAGCCATTGGATATGATGACCTATATACCGATAACGATACATCCTACGATCAGCAAAGTGGATATGCAAAGATTTACGTGCCATGTTATGAGCAAGATAAGGTACTCGTATTTTCCATGGGTTCGGATGAAAATTTTCAATCGAAAGATGATGGATGGTGAACCTATCTGTCTTCACTGCTTTTAAAAGCCAAAAATAGTGTATAATTATGCCATATTAATCCAACGAACATTGCTCAGCCATTGGTAAATCTTTAGCAAACAGAATTAACTCGTCATCCTCCAACGATCCACTATTAATATCCTCTTTGGACAATTGAATTACTTCCGGCAACATTTCTCTATACCCCAAGCTCTCATACAGTGCAATGGCAGCATGATTAGTCTTGCGTACACGTAAGTAAAGTCT
>Ga0247843_1007513_pt1 | contig 13337 bp, 8 predicted proteins | sample LaCruzMarch2017__FD_192420 | JGI IMG/M metagenome (GOLD analysis project Ga0247843, IMG submission 192420) | Freshwater microbial communities from meromictic Lake La Cruz, Castile-La Mancha, Spain - LaCruzMarch2017_8m | ecosystem: Environmental > Aquatic > Freshwater > Lake | place: Spain...
TTTAAACACTTTCTATAGGTATGAAGGGGATCTGGTAAGAGTATGAAGTGGATCCTAGCCTTAACTTTGTCATGGTGGTGTGATTTGTACCCAGATAGGGGCACCAGGCCAGCACATGGCGGTGACGCACTATGGAGAGATAATGAACCCATATGCCTATTCACAGCAATAGAATGTGATTGAATACCTTCTATATATCTAATATAGGTGTGAGAGTGTTTCTGAAGTGGTCCAAGGCCACTACCACAGCATACTCACACGATTTGTACCTAGCTGGGTGCTGGGTGCTGGGATTTGGGTTTGGGTACAACTCACCCAAAAACAGTGTATATATGTCAATATTATGGCTTTACCTCAATGAAAATGTTATTTTATTGACTAATCATACTTAATAAAATTATATTGATAATTGATAATGATCAAAGTACCATTATTGAGGCACCAGAGGTATATAAGTCCACTACAACTCACTTCCCGAGTAGAAACCAACCACAAAATGTACCGGAAAAAAAATGTTGACTTTGACACCTTCAATGGACATGTTATGGTCAATTTTATTGAACCAAACTTCCAGGATATCATATTCACACTATGTACTGTAAGTTTGATCACTCAGAAATGATTTTCGGACCATTTGAAAAAATGACATTTTTGGGGGAACACCCCCTACGACTGGCAGCAACAGCAACAATGACGAGAAGGATGAGGATGAGGATGATGACCTTTACTAGGAGTCGGGTAACAATTGACTTTTCGGACTTAGATAGTTCCTAGAAAGTTCCTAGATAAACTCGATACTTCGTCGCGCGTTTGGTTGCGGTTGCCGTTATAGAGTTTGACGGCCGCCGCTGATATAATCTGATAGAGCATTGTCTTGCGCTTCTTTTGGTACCCCACTTTAGTCCATAGCACGCATGTGGGCGGAGATCGTCCATTCTCCCTTCGTCGAATTTGGGAGAAATCGGCGTGTGTCTGGGGGGTTTGAGCACAAAAAAATTTCCTCGCTTACGGCTCGGACACTATGATGCAGAGAACGTGTCAACCAGTCGCCCTGTAAACGGGGGGGCATATCAGGGCTGAACAAAGTATAGCTCGGGATGCTATTGTGGCATTACAGCGTTGTTGTGGGTAGTGCTGGGGTGGCGACGAGGGTGCGGTGATGTTGTGCTGTAGTGTCGGATTACGGACAACTGGCGTTGTTTGTTGGGATTTTTGTGCGGAAGGGGAGGAGATGGTGGTATGGTGGTGCTGGTTGTGATCTGGTGGTGGTAGCAACAATTACGACGAGGATGATTATGACACAGACAGATACGGTGTTCTGTGAAAGGAATGGCATCACCGGCCCCAGCATTTCGCCCACATGGCTAGCATATTGGGTATTGGATGTCAAATGGCACCGCCGCAACAATGCAGGGGATGTCAATGAAACAATTTGACCAAAATCACCTTAAATAATACCATGAGTTTTCGTCAGGGTGTTGACTTGGCGGGATCCATCCTCTGCACAAATGTGTGGGATTCTCAGGCGTAATACTACTACGGTCGTATTTTGGCATTAACATGAAGTTTGAAGTTGACTCAATTTATGGTAACTCTGAATGTTACTACTAAGTGTACATAATTCTACGTAGAAGCCTCACACAAAAGAGAGAGAGAAAAGACGTGCGAAAAATGAGACGACGAGACAGCATGACGGCGCGACGTCCTCCTAGTGTAGACGCAAATCGCTCGGCCTGTGGTTGTACGAGTCCCCAGCCAGGTGCATCAACGCCATCAACACACCATGGGTGAGGTTGTCTGCGCTTGGTTTGGGAAAATTCCTGTGGTGATAAGAGAAAATGGCGACGCCCGTACCCACCCATGGCCACACCCTCGTCGTCATCTGCATCAAATGATGCAGCGAAATCATAAATTGCTTCATGGACAGACTCCCTGTCGGACTCTCCTCCCCCGCCGCCGGCGGCGTCGGTAGCCGCATGGACTGCAGCAACATCCGACGTAATGGCTCCTTCCTCCGGTAGTCCTCCGGGCTGTTTCTACCACAGCGTTAATTGAAAAAAATGATTCTAATAGGGAGAAGAACAATACAAAGACAAGCAGCATGATGGGCTACACTAAAAATCCTAATAATTATGGCGATATTTTCGTCTGTATTTGTTTCCCGCCAAATCCTCAACGGGTTCGGATAAATACAATATTCAAAGAGAAGCGACTTTGTGGCTAGGGTGACCTTACGGGTTGCCTGTTTTAGTTACTTTATATATTTATGCTTGCCATGATATAGATATAACATGTACATTACATGTGAGAACCACCCACCCTCCCCATCCCAGGCTGGTCTGATATTGTAATTGTAATAAGCTGTGTACAAAAAAAGGCCAAAATGAGGTAGAGAAGACGCAGACTATCATATTAGTAAATGCAATAATTTATTTAATTGTATCATAGCTACTACTATTATTGCTATGGTATACTACAACTACCAGGTTTCACATACCCACCGTAGTAGTGTAGTACACAGACTACTACATTACTACTATCACTATTACTACCACTACTGGAGGACGTTGTCAGAGCATCGATTAGTATCAAAAATAACAACAACCCAACGCCTCAACCAAATGATATCACTTTGAGGAGGAGGAGGAGGTAGGAACTTAATTCGTGGATTTTGAGATCTAATGAGATAACTACCAGGTGTAATTTCTAATGGTGCATCAATTAATACATCATCCATAAATTTACATCCCAATACACTCAACAATTGTTCATTTCATTTGTATCACTATCATCATCATCATCATCATTGATATCATTTAGCAGTAAATTCCTACCCGGTGTATTGATACACTACTCACACTATTACTCATTGCATGATGTAACTTCCGCTTACTACTAGTGGGACTTTGTAATAGCATCCAGCCTACAATATCAGTAAAGATTGGAATGTATTGGTAGATTAATAACGCGTCGCTTCCATTGCTTTTTCGTCTTCTTGGGCTTACCCTCTGCTAGAACATTATTTTCATTCAAACCACTGACAGCGCCATTGACTAAGGTACTATATGCAAATGCAAGTTCTCCCTCCTCACCATTGTTACTGTTCACAAAATTATTATTATTGTTGCAGCCGTCCATTGTGATATCATTGGCAGTAGCAGTAGTAATATTCCCACCACCAAGTGACATTTTTGACATCATAATCATCGATGGGTCATACTGTTGTGTCTTTAGCTGCTGCTGCTGCTGCTGTTGTTTCCTTGGTAGATGCACGTAGGATGGTGGTAGCAATGATGATATAGACGTTGGATGTAATGGTTGTGATGATTTTAATTGTGATAGACGACGTTCTTTATGCAATCCACCGAGTATATGATTTAGAGGAGGTGCAGGTTGTAGTAATAATAGAGAGGAGTTGTCATACGTTTTCTTCCTATCATTACCAGTCTCTGGTGATATAAATTCCTCGTATGCAAGTTGTTGTTGCTGTTGTTGAAAATGACGTGACTGTTCTTCATGTAGTTGCGGTTGTTGTTCATCGCTATCCATTGTCATTTTCATACTTCTCCCTGCCCCTTCGTCTTCCTCTTTCTCCTCCTCCTTTGACAAACCAAATGATGATGCTGTCGTGGTAAAGATAGTAACTCCGTTGTTATTGTTGTTGCTGACGCTAATAGCACTTGGGATGCTTGATGCATCTTCATCATCTTCTTCGGTTACAGAACTATAGCAATAATCATCATTCTTGTTGTTGTTGTTGTTGTTGTTGTTGAGTAAACTACCTGGCTCGTTTTGCAATTGCTGATTTTCTTGTTGTTGTTGTTGTTGTTGTTGATACTGCTGCTGCTGTTGCTGCTGCTGATAATGCATGCCATCATGTTGATGACCTTGTGTATGATGTATGTAGAATGCATTCTGTGCCGCAACAAGCAGTGGATCTGGTTGTTCCAGTAGCTGTGGAGGACGGGGCGTTCCCCCTCCCCCAATTAGTAGTAGTTGATTATTCGTCTTGTTCGGCGTCTTCCTTCCTCGACTACTGCCACCAGAATGTCTCATACGACTATTATGACGATAATTGCTACGTCGCGATGATGACGACGGCGAAGCAATAGCTGCGGTAGTCATACCAGAGCATGTCGCATCGTCATCAATAATATCGTCGTCGTCATGGTCTGAGTAATCTCCATTGACGGCTGCACACGTTGCATCATCATCATCATCGCAATCGTCATAGTGAAAACCATCAATCTCTTCATCATCGACATCATTATCATCGTCGTTGCCACTCATACGATGGTCGCCTTCATCAGTCCCACCAGTTGCATTCGGAGATCTGCCCATTCTGCTGATGCTACTACCACGACGACCCTTTTTAGTCGTGACAAAGATACCACCAGCCCCAATGCCACCGAAATTCTCATTCTCATTGTCATCGTCATCGTTGTCAAGGTCCAAGTCAAGATCAAGATCATCACTATCATCGGAGGATGACGAAGTATCGGCAGCAAGCGACAATGACGAAAAATTATGACGTGCACTACTACTAGTATTATTATTGAGACGCATACGCTTAAACGACCTTCCTGTTGCTTTTATCAATAATCGACGTTGTTGTTCTTTCTGTCGCTGCTGCTGCTGCTGCTGCTGCTGTTGTTGTTCTAACATTGGAGGATGCGAAATATGAGTTTCCGAACACTCATCGTCGAGACCTGAAAGAGTGCTTGTCATTGACAATAATGAGGGCGAAGAAATGCCACGACGCTTTATTGATTTGCGTTGTTCTCCACCACCGCTCAAAGGCTGCTTGACTTCGGCAACGGCCGCGGCGCTGTCATAATCTTCCATCGTGCTACCACTATTCTTATGGCTTGATTTGTGTGCGAGGTGCGAGTTAGGTACGTTAGGGTTAGTTAGGGTTAAATACCCTTCAAGCGACCACCCAACAAAGACAAAAATAATACCGTCATCGGCGCTTTATCGCCTCGCGTTGGTCGCCCTGTTGGAGTTTGACGGCCGCCGGTGGTATCATTTGAAAGAGCATCGTCTTGCGCTTCTTTTGGTACCCGTATGAATAGTAATACCGTCGTCATCGGCGGCGATTGTATACGCAACAGGAGAAGGCAGTATTGCAACATCAATATTCTTATCGTCGCCACGACTATTTATTTCGTACTAGTAATGAGGTCCGTCGTCGGTACAGTTGCCACAAGGCGGGGTCATCAATTAATCATCACCCCACCAACCACTGCTCCGATTATATTGGCATTCTCGGTGGGGGGATCAGATGCCTACTATTCATCATCCATGCGACAAAGACGACAGCAACGGCAACGATGGTCGAAGCAGCTTGAGATAACGTCTTCTTCGTTACTTTCGACAATAGCAATAACGACACAAACGTCAACATATTATTACACTACTACTTCGGCGCTACAAATGGTCAATCCGAGGAAGATTGCCGCGCGAGTTGTTCGTGAAAGAAGGAAGGAGAGTAATAATCGTGGAGCACCATCAACATCTTCTCATCGTGGTGGCAGCAGTACTTCCATGAAAGGGGATACAACTTTAAAGACTTTGGAACAGCAGCAGCCGAGCTCCAACATGGCCAATACACGAACAAGTTCCGAGGCGATAGCGATTGACAATAGCGGCGGAGTCATGGAGGTAATAGAAAGCCATCCCTCCTCCTCCTCCTCCTCCTCCTCGACAACATCTCGTGCAACGACGACTGCTACTACCAAATCAATCAGTAGTAAGAAATCCAACACGGGCCGTCTACGACTACTACCGCCACTCCAACCGGCCGCTGAAATATTAGCACGTGCATCACGTCAAACCTACTACGAAATCAAGGATGATGCCACGGTTGCCAATGCCAAACGTCGGACGCAAAAAAAGGGTGCACAAACCATTGACCTATTGGCACAAAGGCTATGCGCGCCGTTACGCGAGGCGGTACGGACGTACGAACGTGAATTACGATACATGCACCCATTCGAGACGGTAGTTATGGAACTCACTGTACGTGCACGACAGAAGAAGGACGGATTGTCATTGTCATCATTATTAGCGGAGATACATGATGGACGAAAGGAGTTGTATCAACTGGCCAAAGATTGGATTACGAAAATTAAAGATTGTCCAACCACGAAGGACACATATGATTGTACGGAAGAGGCCAAAACTGCATTGGGTAAAACATTTATTGATTTAATTGACGTGCCCTGGACGGGAGTTATGGAACTACAGCGTAGTTTACGCAATGCACCCGTGGTACGACTTGATTGTCCCGCGGTAGTTCTCGTCGGTGCACCCAACGTCGGGAAGTCGTCAATAGTACGTACTATTAGTTCTGGCACGCCAGAGGTAAATAATTATCCTTTCACGACACGGGGTGTAACACTTGGGCATGTACGTGTATTTTGGGAGAATGAACGTGCCGTATCATTAGGACAGGTGGCAGGGGTGAGCATTCCTAGTGAAAAGCAATTAATACAGGAACGATTGGTAAAAGGACGGAAGGATAAGGATAAGAAGAAACAGACGAAAGATACGAATGATGATACAAAGGAAAAGAAACAGAAAAATGATGTCCATGACTTGGACGGTGATGACTTGCTACTAGTCGATGACATAAAAACTGCATCATCATTGTCGGTATCAAACAATAATGAGAGTATTATATCTGACAAAATATTTCCAATCTCGCAATTATGTCAAATTATGGACAGTCCAGGTGTACTACGTCGGCTTGACGGCCAGACACGGAATGAAATGGAGGAATTAACATTAGCGGCCATGTCTCACTTGCCCACGGCTGTCATGTATGTTATGGATTTAAGTGGTGGTGCAGGTGATAAATGTTCCAGTGTCGAGGATCAACTATTGCTACGGAAGGAATTGCGGGCGCGATATCCACGTCGACCGTGGATTGATGTGATATCCAAGGTTGACTTAGGCGTTGTGGATGGTGCAGTGGAACGACTTATGCAAATTATAGAGTCTGAGAAAAAAATGGGCAGTGGCATTGGTAATAACAATCACGAGCATGGAATAATAGAATTGAGTATCAAGGAGGGATTGGGTGTTGAGGAACTTCGTCAAGAAGTTATGCGTATGCTTGGTGAAGTCCGTGTTGTGCTTGATGCAATGTCTGCATTGGATGAACGGAGTGCACGTGCGGTGTAGTAGAGATAGAAAAATGTTGCATTAAATGTAATATCTTATTGCAACAGTATCTCATTTGTTCTTCTCATCTTGTGCAAATGATGGCATTGCAATAGGATCCTTGGTCAATCCCAGTTGTTCATACAATCCACGTAACTTGTCATCCATGACTTTGCCACTCCTTTCATACCCATCGCACATGGCATCGGCTATTGCATCATTCAATTCATCTATTGACACAATCCCACCATCGCTGCGATCACCATTATTGTTGGAGGTTGATGATGAGAAAAGAAATCGCGGATCCACCTCTACAGATATTGGACGTTGCTGTCCATTAAATGTAACCTTGACCCCGCCTTTTCGCTCACTTGATAATATTCCAGAATTCTTAGGACCAGCCTTACTCCGCCCCACCACAAGTGTGGATGATAATTCATCCATAATTATTGTTGTACGTTCGGATATTTCCTGAGAACGTTTATGTTCGTCTATTGTACGTGCTACCTGATACATTGCATTCACCTCCTTCGTCGTCGTCGTCGTCGTCGTTGTTGTTGTTGCTGAGGTTGTCTTTGTATTGTCATCACGAAATAATGGTGGCCACCAAGCCGCTTGGAGAACCGTCGTTTGTTTGTTTGACAATCTGTTGCAGAACGCCGTCGTCGACGACGACGCCAACGACGACGATACTGACAACCACGCGACGATAGCGGTTAGGAGAAGGAGGAAATGCATGAAGGGGTGGGTGGTTGCTACATACGGGTTATTTTAAAATGGGCGGGAGAACATATCTACCTTTGGAGACCTAAAAAATAGAGGAGAGATGCCACCATCAAAGAAAATTCAATCATGGCGACCCGCAGGCAGTTGGCTCATCACATGCTTGGTAATATTTGTATTTGTGTTTATGCAGCTATCTAATCGGCCGTTCAACTATGATCATCAGCAATATTATAATAATAGTGAATTGCTACAACAAAAACATGATGCTGTTGTGTCGCCTCTGATCCCACGGTTAAGTGAGTCAATCATCAACGAACCAGATGGGAAGGCACTTGCTGAATTCTACAAAACGCAAGCTTGTCCACAGTCATCGGGTGGTGGCGGCATAGATGCTGACTCGGCATGTATAATGGATTTATTATCCGATACATCATCAACCGAGTTACAAGCTCGTATTACCAATCTTCGACATTTGGCCAAGTCTATTATGAATAGTAAAAACATTACATGTGGACATCCAAAGATCCTTGGGAGAGACTATCAGTCGACTGATATGGAATTTTGCTTTTGGGATAATGACTTTGTATCCGACGAGGCCATGAAGGACTTCTCTTTTGAGGCATCTGATTGGCAATGGGTGGTACGTATGTTTAACAATCTCAAGGACGTCGTCAAACAGCAGGACCATGATCACAGTTGTCTAGCGTTCCTAGATGCTGGAGTGAATGTTGGTGATTGGGCTACACCGATTACTGGCTCCTTACCAAACGTTGCTTACTTTGGGATTGAGGGATCACCGCCAACCGCAGCTATTTCTTCTGCTAACATGCTTACTATGGTCCATAATCAGAAATATGGGGAACACAGTATTACTGATCTAGCGCCTCGCGCATTGGTACCGTTTCCTGTAATGTCTGAGCATAGCTTCATGGACGCCAAGAAAAATGGTGGTGTATGCTTCAATCAATTCGCCGACAATATTGGAGGACAGGGCATTACGAATACAGGAGCAGCACTACATTGCGAGGCTAAATCCACTGCTGGAGCTGCATACTTCCCATCGGTCCTGCTTAATCTTGCTCGTACATTCCAGCCTAATTGTGTACAAACGAATCAAACAAAGACTAGTCAACACTGGCCGAGTGTTTATATTGCCAAATTTGACATTCAAGGGTTTGAATTTCAAGCATTATCACCGGCTATTTCCTGGCTTGAAGAACGTCCACCATGCTATATAATGCTAGAATTTTGTAATCATGAACGTCAGAATTATGCATTAATGCAATTACTTGTCAATGTTGTTGGTTATGACGCCGTGTGGCGAAACTCGATATTCCAAGATGCAACAGTTTACGAGCAACCACCCCAGGCACCACACTGGACAAAAAGTGATGGCACAGAGCTATGGACTGTCTATGAAAAAGATATGGAGGGAAAGGTTGACTGGTCGTATATTAATTACATTTTCGGTTTCGTCGATCAAGAAGCATGTGTCAAGCGATTGCTTGGGTAAGCTGGAGATAATCACCAAGTCGAGCGAGACTGTGTGTTGCAGTTGAGTAGTATAAATGAATGTTATATGTGATGAAAATTGTTCCTATATTCACGGGACGTAACCAAACACGGAGATAATATCAGGATCTTTACAATCGAATGGCTGTACCTTCGTTCCACATTCATAGTATGCAAACGTCGTATCGCATGTCTCGGCACAACAGTCTCCGCCATCCCAACCACAAGCCTTTGTATTATATTCAGGATCACATCCACCATCACCAATCCATTCTCTATTCTCAGTTTTGCATTCTTCCTCATCTATGTATGCGTACTGTGGATCTAAACAGTAGAAACCGAACGGTCCAAACTCATCCCCTTCCTTCGCTGTGCAACCATACGTAGTGTCAGTGTCACACGTCTCCCGGCAGCAGTCACCACGATCATAGCCACATTCGGCTGTATTGTACGGAGCATTAGGATCGCATGCACCATCTCCCAAAAAGCTTGGATCAGGTACGCAACATCCCTTCAAGTCTTCAACAGCCAACAACCCATCTGGACAGGCTTGTGAGATCTCGTCTCCCTTGGATAACTTCAACTCATCTTCTTCTACCTCCTCACTAATGGTAGCACTTGCAAATGGCGTTATTTGGACTTGTGCAGCACTGGTAGTCTCTACAGGAGTGTCACATACAACATTGCCCCAGCAGAATGTACCCGTTGGGCATGGTTCATCATCATCGTTACATGTTGGTGGAGTATTTATTGTGCCACAGGTATCCTTTATTTCTTCTAAACTTAATGCACAATAATTTTGAACGACTGGATTTGAAGCTATCAATTTTACAGTTGAACCTAATGTAGGAGCATCCGATTCATTTAATGTTGGACTTGTTGTAGGTTCCAATGAAAGTCTGTGATCACCGGTATTAACAAATTTCAATCCATCAATCATCAACGTTCCAGGATTTCCTAAAGCTTCTAGCTCAGACACTGACAAGGACGATGGATTGGAAATATAAGTAAATATTACTGAATGATCTCCCGGAGGAATATCCAATGTAGATTCCTCCCAATCAGGTGTAGCACTTGTAACAGCCATAACTGGATTATCATCAATGCTAATTTCAAGCACTTCGATTGGTACATGCACATTCGAATATATTGAATAATGCAGCGTCCCCCCTAACGGTCCAGCAATTACACTAATACTCATAGCAGCCTTGCCATGGTAGGTTATAAGTCCTTTGGCATTGGCATGTACACCCCGAATTACGTCCCGTGTGGTAGCTCGCAAAACGTATACTTCTTCCTCCCAACTCTTATTATCGTGGAAGATCTCCCAGCTAACATCGCCCGATGGATGATTTAGATTCAGTGTAGTAACTTTCGAATTGTCATACAGCTTCTCTTTCAAGTCAGTGTTAGTGATGATGAAATTTCCTGATTCGTCGTTGTTGAAAAAATCACTCCTTGTTACAAGTGAAACAGTGGGTGCAGTCGTAACAGACACCTCGACATCAGATGTCGAATCAACCCCAGCTGCTGTGGTAGATGCAGTAGGAGCCAACGTACCACCAGCTTCAACCACTTCAGTCGAGGACAACGACGTAGAAGATCCTGTGGTTGAGGGTACCAACGTACTGATTATAACAGCAGGTGTTAAGGAGCTACCATCAGAGGCGACAGCGATAGTGGGAGCCATTGTTTCGCCGGAGGAATCTGTAGCTGAGGCGGGTGACGATGATGAGTTACTACTACTACTAGCACCATCAGAGCCTGCTTCCAATGATGACGACGTGGTAGAGGCCATTGTTGGCAATGGTGATGATTCTGCGGACGTACCAACACTAGTGGTGCTGCCAGCAAGTGATGGACTGAGTGTAGTACCTTCTCCAACCTCTGACATAGTGGGAGCCATTGTTTCGCCGGAGGAATCTGTAGCTGAGGCGGGTGACGATGATGCGTTACTACTAACACTATCAGAGCCTGCTTCCGTGGTAGAGGTCATTGTTGGCAATGGTGATGATCCTGCACCGGCTGGAGTGGACGTACCAACACTAGTGGTGCTACCAGCAAGTGATGGACTGAGTGTAGTACCTTCTCCAACCTCTGACAGTGTACCAGCCAAAGATGGCGCATTTGTATTGCTTGTACTACTGCCTCCTCCAGTGATTGTTGGTGCAGCAGTCGCAGTACTACCTTCAATTGTTGGCACTGTCCCAGATACCGATGGAGTATTTGTTGCCGTATTTTCTGAGCCCGTATTCCACGTTGGGACCTGGCGTCGAAAATCAATGTGGGAGTAAACAGCAAACAAGATTTGAGAATTCAATGATGTGTAAAACACAGATTTTCATTTCCAGAGAAATATTTGGATACAATGAAACACAAAAAAAACAATTAAAAATACTCACGATGCTACCCTCTACAGTTGGAGATGGCATAGCAGTAGTTGACGTTACTACTACGACAGGTGGTCCACTAGTACTACCAGTACTTGTCGTGTCCGTCGCAACTCCCGGAGAACCACTGGCACTACTATTAGAGCTTGTTACTACAGGAGATGGTGCTGGTGTTTCATTACTACCAGAGATAGATGCTGTCCCACTTGTTGCAGCTGTTGGCGAAGTAGTAGTGGTCGTACCATCCATTGTACTGCTACCACCTGTACCTGTTGTCGTACTAGCTTCACTCCCTTCCACAGTTGGGACTTCTGTCATCACCGCGGTGCCTCCTCCTCCACTTGAAGTAGGAAAGAAGGAAGATGTATCACCAGTTTCCTCTGCACCAGTGGACTCTAAAGTTGGTATCTCAGTGGTGATAATAGTTGATAATGTAGGAGTAGGAGCTATGGTGACAATTATTTCTTCTCCTCCATTGTTGCTTTCATTCCCTTCTTCATTATCGTCAACTTCCTCCGCTTCTTCTTCTTCTTCTTCTTCTTCTTCTTCTTCTTCTTCTTCTTCGTCGTCGTCGTCGTCCTTGCTTCCCTTGCTAGCCTTACTCTTCGAACTAACATTATTGTCATCATCATCATTCATTTCCTCCTCCTCTTCTTCAATTTCATCTTGCCTAACCTCCATGGCATATGATTGCATATCAAATTCATTCGCATTACATTCGTCGTAACTTGATTCGTTTTCATTAAACCATGCCTCACAGCATTTACTCTTTCGATCGAATAGGTAATGTTGTATCGTGCTGTCGTCACCAATGTCAGATTCAAAATCAGCATAGACGGCGGGTGGTATACCATAGACACAACCATTCTCGACATCGCTCCATATTGGATAATAGCAATTCTCCTCCGAGTGGTAGTAGTTATCGTTCGTTGATAATCGATTACCATCATTCTCCGAGTTCATAACGATAATATCATTCTCTCTATCGGTAGTATCTATCGTAGAATACTTGACGGGACCGTGCGTCGCAAGTAGCGGCGTAGTAGGAGACGGCGTCGGCCAATGCTTCGGCAAGTCCGTTAAACTCGGACCATCATCCACACGCACGACGACGTAGTCGCCGACCACGTCCTTCTCGTTGGATTCTTTCTCGTCATGCCACCAGTACGGCCCGAAGGCCTTTTCGTACCGAAGAGACCGACGACGCCGCAAACGACGCCGTCGTTGCCGGTTTGGCTTGTTACTGTATTGTCGCCGCTCCGCCGTTTCGACGTCGCTCCTTCTCCTCCTTTCCTCATTCCGACTACTGCTACTACTGCCACGTAACTTCGTGGATTCCGACGATTCCGCTGCATGCGCAACGGCAGCGGAAGAAATGACGATCGTGACCATCAATGTCGCCATCGTCATCTCCAACGCGATGCGTGCCATGCGAGTTTGAAGATATTATGGTTCTCTCTTAGGAATGGATAGGGAGTGTTCCTCAAGCACAGCCCAGAGAAAGGGGGCTTGGGTATTTTATTATCGTGGCTCACCGGGGCC
>Ga0247843_1007516_pt1 | contig 13335 bp, 11 predicted proteins | sample LaCruzMarch2017__FD_192420 | JGI IMG/M metagenome (GOLD analysis project Ga0247843, IMG submission 192420) | Freshwater microbial communities from meromictic Lake La Cruz, Castile-La Mancha, Spain - LaCruzMarch2017_8m | ecosystem: Environmental > Aquatic > Freshwater > Lake | place: Spain...
AGAAGGATTAGATCCTATTTTACAAATTCGGGCAGCTATTGCCAGCAACGATTGGGAGCAAAATTGGAGAACGGTGATTGCTTCTATTTAATTAATAACAACCATAAAAATTACACTTTTTATTATGGATGCATGGTATTCCTGCACCGTATCGCGCAACCCATCAGCACCATCCATGTGTATTATGGGCGAATGAATCATTATCTAATTGGATTTGGTTAAAAGAGTTAGCAAATGCTTTGAATAAGGAATATCAATATCGATTTAACCATCAAAAAAATCATAAATCGTATGATGTGATATTGAATCTTGAAAATCCGCCGCTAATTGATCTTGGTTTAACAAAACGACCGCAAGCTTTGCCTGAGGAATTTAAACAATCCGATCCTGTTAAAGCATATCGAGCTTACTACAAGGATCGTAAACGACATTTAGCTCATTGGACAAAACGAGCCGTGCCTGAATGGTTTATGAAAGGGTAGACAAAATTCAGGTGACGCCAATCGATTATTATAGATAAGTCCAATAGCCGATACTATTGGTGTCATTTACAGTGCTCGAAAAATTTAGTAATATTAGCAAATAGGCTTTCTGCAGCGGGCGCTGCAAAAAGCTCCTGTATTATAGATAGTAAGGGATAAAGGTTAGTCATACATGATAGCCCTTAATAAACTTAGCAAATATACATAAAACTTTCTGCAGCGGGCGCTGCAGAAAGTGAATTGGAGAGCCTTGTGACAAACGATATAAAGACTTCAAGTGAATATTTAGGGGCACTAAATCAAGTTAAACAAATAATATCTCAATCACAAGAGCAGTTTCTGCGAACTGCAAATCGTATCAGTATGGAAGTACGATTAAGTTTGGGAAAAATAATTAATGAGCACACTATTAAATATAATTGGGGTAAATCCGTTCTAGAAAATTTTTCAACAGATCTTTCTATTTTGTTTCCTGGAAACACAGGATTTTCGGCAAGAAATATTGCTTACATGCGGCAATTTTATAATGAATATTATCAGTACCCTGAATTATTAGATCTTGCTAAAGAAGTTAGTTGGAGAACGAATATTGTCATTATGACAAAAGTTAAGGCCCCGGAACCACGGCTTTTTTACTTGAAAATGGCTGCTGAATCTATGTGCAATCGTGATGTCATATCGGCTCAAATATCATCCAAAGCATTTGAGCGTGGATTTTTACAAGATAAAAAACATAATTTCAATGTCACATTGCCAGAGCTTCAGGCAATAAAAGCAGAAAACATGTTAAAGAGCAGTTATTTTTTTGAAACCACAGAAGCATTAGCCCTAACCACTCCCTTACTTGAAAGACAAATTGAAAATGATATGGTTCGTCGTGTTAAAGACGTTCTAATGATGCTTGGCAAAGGATTCAGTTTTATGGGTAATCAATACCCATTGCATTCGGGTGATAATAATTATCGAATTGATTTATTGTTTTTCAATAGAATCACTCAATCATTAATTTGCGTAGAGTTAAAAATGTCGCGATTCAAAGCCGAGTATGCGGGTAAAATGAACCTATATCTCAAATTACTTGATGAAAAAGTTAAATTGCCACATGAAAATAATTCGATCGGGCTGATTTTATGTACCGATAGAAATGATGTAGAAGTTGATTATATACTCCCGGAAATGAATCGACCAATGGGTGTTGCAGAATTAGAGTTGTTTAAAATACTCCCAAAAAATTTAATTGGTAAATTGCCTGATCCACAAGAACTGGAGCATGAGCTATTAAATACACTTGAAATTTTAGACGGTAAAGATAAAAGTAGTGATAAATGAAAATATCATTTCCTATACCCAAACCATTAATAGATACCTGCCAACATCTTAAAGAAAAGGATTGGCAAACATTTACACCGCCATCCTTTGCGCCACACGATTTAATTTTATGTTTGGATTTTTTGAAGCAGTATGATAACAACAATGCCACATTCGAATCATATCGGCGAGAAGTTGAACGATTAATTCAATGGACTTGGTTGATTGAGAAAAAATCCCTGCTCGACTTAAAACGACAAGACATAGAAAACTATATTCAATTTTGTCTTGATCCACCCAAGTCTTGGATTGGATTTAAGAAAGTATCACGTTTTGTTACACGTAATGATGCGCGCATTCCTAATCATGAATGGCGACCTTTTGTTGTTACTATTAGCAAAGCTTCCCATAAAAATGGATTAAAACCAGATAAGCAAAATTATCAATTATCACAAAAAGCAATTCGTGAAATTTTTACAGTACTTAGCAGTTTTTATAATTACTTGGCATTAGAAGAAAAAGTATCGATTAACCCGATTACCCTTATTAAACAAAAAAGTAAATATATTCAAAAACATCAGCATCAAGCACAAGTCATGCGATTGAGTGAAAAGCAATGGCAAACATGTCTTGATACAGTTAAAGAAATGGCAAACAATGCGCCTGATAAACATGAGCGTACCTTATTTATTATTTCCGCGCTGTATTTATTGTACTTACGCATATCTGAATTATGCGCAAGTGACCGTTGGGCCCCTGAAATGGGTCATTTTTATAAAGACAGCCAAAATTGTTGGTGGTTTAAAACGGTAGGGAAAGGTAACAAAATGCGTGATATTGCTGTACCTGATGATATGCTTTCGGCACTCAAACGATATCGTATTAGTATGCAGTTACCCCCTCTTCCCTCAATAAATGAACAAGCCCCGCTGTTACCAAAAGAAAAGGGCAAAGGGGGAATGACTAGTTCAAGGCACATTCGTCGTTTAGTTCAAGATTGTTTTGATAAAACGATGCAAGTTTTAAGATCAACGGGCTTTTCAACAGAAGCAGATAGCTTTGAGTCAGCAACTGTAAATTGGTTGCGTCATACCGGTATTTCAGATGATATCAATCTGCGTGGACGACCTGTTGCGCATGTTCGTGATGATGCGGGGCATAGCTCGAGCGCTATTACTGATAGGTATAATGATATTGATCTTATTGAACGGCATCAATCTGCTAAACATAAAAAAATAACCCGTCGAGGTCCGCATTGATTAAGATGCGTGACGGGTTTGGATGCTTACATTATATATCAAAAAGGAAAAAACGTAAGCTAGAGATATGGGTATAATTTCTGTCAGCACTACTGACAGTATTTTATTCTAAGTAAATTCCGCACAGGTGATGCGGAAATCTTTTAACAGCTATATTTGGGGTTCTATGCACAGCCCCCGCCAATGTTCCCAGCGTTTAAAAATTAATCATTACAACTTTAGTTTGCCTATTTATCAATCAATTCCATTTTTTGGCGTTTTAGATAATTATAAAAGGATGGTCTGCTAATTTCATAGATTTTACAAATTTCGGCAACAGTATTTTTTTGCTCATTATACATTTCAATCATGCGCTTAATTTGTCGGTTATCCAGTAAAGATGGCCTACCACCCATATGACCTCTGGCTCTTACTGCTTTTAATCCAGCATCGGTTCGCTCACGTATTAAGTCACGTTCAAACTCAGCTAATGCACTGAACATATGGAAAATAAGCTTGCCACTGCTGGTTGTGGTATCAATATTTTCTTGCAAACTCTTGAACGCAATTTTTCTTTCATTGAGCAACGAAACAGTATGAATCAAATGCTGAGTTGATCGCCCAAGCCGGTCTAATTTCCACACAACCAACGTATCCCCTTCACGAGCATAAGCCAATGCTTGATCTAATCCAGGACGTTGAGATTTAGATCCGCTCGCAATATCCGTGTATATTTCTTCACAGCCAGCGTTTTTTAAAGCATCTTCTTGCATGCGAAGATGTTGGTCTTTTGTAGAGACTCGCGCATAACCGACATTCATTAATCTTTTTCTCCATTTTCGAAACATGTTGTATTAAAACTCACCTACGCAATGTATATACTTAACATTGATTTCTATACAACATGTTTTACATGAATTTAAGCAAGAAACAGCTCTTTCATGTCAAGGCCAATAATGTACAAAATACGACCGTTTTCTAGACGGTAACTTATCAATTATCTTTATGTTGTTAGTCATATCCACGCATTAAAGTTCTAATAGAAATATCTTCATCAATCTTAGACCAATGCACGCCAATGCCATTACCAATAAAACGCCAATCTTTCCGTTCACTGTCATTGGCATCGCGTAGTCTTGGAAACCACTCCAGGGGGGCTGAAATTTCTCGACCATCAGCCAATACAAAATGCAGTGCAGTTTTAGTAAAACTAACGTCAACTGCATGATCGTCAAATTTAATTGCCAAAGTATTCATGCCATTTCTCCAAAAATAATTCCCTATGTTCAATAACAAGTAATCTAATTTTAGCTAATTCATGACTTCTAAACCCATATGAGCTTGCCAAATTGATTGGATTCAACCAGAATTTGCCAACTTTATCACCATGTTCAATATGGGGTTATTTAAGCATAGCCGCGGAATTGAATCTCCTGCAAGTGATTGAGCAAAACACAATCCACATAATTAATAATTAGGCTAATTCAGCTTAGACAAAAGAATGTCATCGCCTGATACCTCTCGGATAGCAGCACCTGGATCACAAATAATCGCCTATCTGATCGCAGATTATACGAAATCTCCTGAGGGAGTCAATTCCGCGGCTATGCTTAAATAACCCCTTATTGTGAGCCCAAGAGCAAATAATGTGAGCCAGGAAATTTATAAAGTCATTTAATGTGAGCCGAGATTTTCGGATGGAGTCAATTAATGTGAGCCCACTTTTTGCGATAAGTGCGAGCCCGTGTGTTTATGAAAGCGAGCCCTTACACCTACCCGATAGCCCTGAATTAAAAATGATTTAAATTTTAGGCATCTTTCTTGTCAAAGGACTTCTTTTGTCCTCGAAAAATCTAAAATTTAATTGGTGCTACAAATGAATTCACCGGAAGCTCCTGACGCTTTATGGTTAAGATTGACATAAAATTACACATAGAGTAAGCTTCATTAAATTTTCTTATAGAGGTAAACATTTATGCACCAAACTGATGAACTAAGAGCTGACAGAATTAATCGTGTTCTCAAGGCAGTTAAAAAAAATGGTAAGGATCTTCAATTCGCAGATAAATCACTTAAAAACGATGCTTCATTTTTTTGGCACATTTGGAATATTCAAAAATCAGAAACAGGTGATGATTATCGAAAAGATTATATCAACCAATATCTGTTAAAAGAAACCGCTAAGATTTTGCTTGGAGCAGGTTTAACTACTTTTTCATATATATTGTGTTGGTCTCTATATGCTTGTGGGTTGGTGGGCACCGGAGTAACTCATTTCCAAGCATTAGTATTCTTGATTTCAATCCCAGCTACATACATTGGAGCGATTTATACTTTTTACAAAGTAGCTGAGCATGGATATGGCTTTTTTAAAGCCAAATATGAGCTTTCAACGTCCCAGACTGAGAATGTATCAGCTTTGTAAGTTAGTTGTTAGATGTGTAATTTCGGGCTTGGGGAGCAATGGAACAGCCAACAGACTTAAGGATTTTAAATCTAACATAGCGGCTCTTGACTCCCCATGCTGTGCATCATCATGCATTTCCTATATTGAATTTACTTCCCAATGCCTTCTTCAGCCATGCGGGCACTTGATCCGTCTTCATTTCCAGCAAGTGGCCATTGGTAATCTCTGCTAGCCAGATATGCTCATAAGTTGAGTTGTCAAAAATATAAGCACGATTAGTGAACTGGATAGCTTCTATTAACAAATCAAGAGAGCGTTGATATCGGCTTACAATCTTATCCTCTGGAACGGAATGACCGCCCATTTTCACCCTATATCGAACGCGTGAAATATTGATGACCGGGTCTTCGGTAGCCACGTAGTATAAGTAGGTTCGATAGCCTCTTGATTGCGCCTTTCGGAGAAATTCAACTTTATCCGTAAAAGACATCACAGTCTCAAATGTAAAAGATTTTGAGTGCTCAATGAGTTTATGACGGATAAAATCTGCTGCAACTGAAGCAAAATACGCGTTTACTTCCACATTGAAAAAACTCAACTTGCCGTCATTAAAACGTAAGCTATCTGCCTCATCTAATAAATCAACAGTTTTTAGAAGCGGTGAGTTGGTGAAAAAATCTAGGACTTCTTTTTCTGTAGAATTTACTCGGTAACTTTCTAGGTCTAGAAAATCATATTTCTGAATCTCTTTCTCTATTTCATCAGGATTGATATATATTCCAAGTAATTCTGGACGGATGATGGATTTAAATGTGCTTTTACCTGAACCATTCGGACCTGCAAACATCCGTAATCGAAGAATCTCTTCCCTCATAGATGTCTTTCCAATTTTTGTCCACGAATCACTGGTGTTGCTGGAGGTAAATGTTTAATGAATTTATGCTTTCCATCAGGAAATACCTCTACTAAGTCCCCATTTTCACTGACAAGCACACTGCAGCCTGATGCAAGGGTTGCCCAATAAGCTTGCTTAAATGCTACATCCGCTAGTTCGGGAATGTGCTCTTCCAAAAAAGTCATTGCCTCTTCACTAAGTGCCATTGTTAACTCCTTTGTTGTGTTTTATTTTTTGTTACAAGATTCAACAATCTTGCAAACGATAAATTGTTGCTTTGTGAACATTAAATTTTTTCGCAATTTCATTGACAGATTTATCTTCTTGCAATAGGCGCTTAGCCAATAACTTTTGCTCATCATTCATTTTTTCAGGTCTTCCAAATCGAACACCACGTTTTTTAGCCTCTAATCGACCAGCACCAGTACGTTCACGAATCAAATCCCGTTCAAATTCAGCAATACCAGCAAATACTGTCATGATCATCCTTCCTGATGGAGAGCTCGTATCTGCCCATGGTTCAGACAGTGAACAAAATGATGCTTCCGCTGATTTTATTTGTTCCGCTAACTCTAACAAATTTTGTGTAGAGCGAGCTAGTCGGTCTAATTTCCATACAACAACAACGTCATCAGGACGAAGTTGATCCAATAATCGTTGTAACTCTGGTCGGTCAATTTTTGCTCCAGAAATTTTTTCTTGAAAAATTCGGCCGCATCCTGCTTCTTTAAGTGCGGCTAACTGTAAGTCTAAATTTTGATCAGCAGTTGAAACTCGAGCATAACCAATTTTCATATTTCAATTCCTTGCTATTTGTATTGCAAATTATACCGCAAAAGAATAGACTTTTGCACCTGATATTTGCAACGAATTTAAGCCAATGAATCCGCGGCGCCAATTTTTGCTGCAGAACTTAGAAGTTTTGCAACACGACCCTCTCTATATTGGATAAACATGCCTGTTAGTTTTCTCTCCGCAGTACAATGTGACAATTACGCCAAATATCCTACTGACCTACCATTAGATATCGTAGATAGCCTTTTTTTCCTCGATGATCATGATCTTGAATGGATCGCAAGTAAACGTGGTGACTTCAGCCGGTTAGGCTATGCATTACAACTTACAACAGTTCGATTTATTGGAGCTTTTATTCCCGACCTGAGTAAAATTCCTCATGTGGTGATTGATCGAGTTGCTGCTCAAATCAATATTAATGATCCTGAAAGTTGCGTATCAATGTACATGGAAAGTGAGCAACGTTGGCGCCATACTGCTGAAATTCGATCGCGTTATGGCTATATTGAGTTTATCGAAAAAGGTAGCCGTTTCCGTCTTGGCCGCATATTATGTGCGCTATGCTGGACTGGTACTGATAGACCAGGTGTGCTTTTTGACCATGCAGTCGGTTGGTTATCTACCAACAAAATATTGTTACCTGGTATTACCGTCCTTGAGCGTTTTGTCGCAGAAATTCGTTCAAGGATGGAGTCCCGCTTGTGGCGAATGTTGATTAAAAATTTAAGTGTATCACAACAGGAAAAACTGAATGACCTCTTGGTGGTAGAGGATGACGAACGTCTGTCATTACTTGATAAACTGCGCAAAGGCCCGATTAGCGTCAGTAGCACAGCTCTTGTACAGACACTAAAGCGAGTTGAGTCCGCCCGCAACATTAAGGTTAAATTACCACTGTACCGCATACCAGCCTGTAAAATAGCAATACTTGCACGTTTTGCTAATACGGCAAAAATCACAGCCATTAACCGCTTACCGTTTGAGCGTAAAATGGCGACGCTTGTTGCATTTGCAAACCATTTTGAATCAGATTCCCAAGATGATTCGCTAGACGTACTCAGTATGGTATTGCGCGATTTATTCTCAAAGGCCAAGCAAGAAAATAAAAATACACGATTACGAACCATTAAAGATCTTGATCAAGCCACAGCCACATTGGTTGAAGCATGTAAGTTACTACTGAGTACAGAATTCTCTGATCATGAAGTTCGAAATACAATTTATACAACAGTAGGACATGAAGAGCTTGTCTATGCGGTTGAAAATGCCAGTGCCTTAATCAGGCCGCCAAGTAATGTGTTTTATCATGAGCTTGAACAAAAAGAAAAAACCGTTCAGAAATTTTTACCTTCGCTGCTTCGAGTGATAAATTTTGATAGTAATCAAGCAGGAAAACCTCTTCTGGCCAGTCTTGAGTGGTTAAAGGGAAAACAAGCGGATGAACCGCCAATGGAGATTATTGGAAAATCATGGAAACGTAACATTGTTATTAAAGATGAATGCAGCGTTATCAATTGGCCACAAGACGAACCACGCCCCACTTATCGTGTTATAAAGAAACTTGTAGAAACCCAAGATGGTATCATTTTGCATAATGATACACTTTTGTATGCTGATTTGATTAATAAAAAAATTACAGCCATCGTTATACCAGAGAAAAAACAACGTCAGGTTGAGAAATTGAAAAAATCCATTTTAAACATGGAGGAAGTTCAAAAAAAAGCGAATGATAAAGAGCTTGCACTAATAACATCAATAACTGGCCGTGATAGCAAAAAAACTACGATTAACCGAACGGCATATACATTTTGCGTTCTTGATAAATTACAATCGGCCCTGAAACGTAGAGATGTGTTCATAAGTCCGAGTTGGAGGTACGCCGATCCAAGGGCCAATCTTTATTCTGGCCCAGAATGGGAGGCAGTACGCCCTATGATTTGCCGCTCATTAAATCTAACAATTGACTCAACATCAACCATCACAAGCCTTGCAGATGAGTTAGATCAAGTGTACCGGTTAGTTGCTGCAAATATTGATAATAATCCTGCTGTTCGATTTGAAACAGTTAAGGGAAATGAAGAACTTATTTTAACTCAGCTGGATGCGCTTGATGAACCACCATCATTAAAAGCATTAAGAGCCGCTGTAAAGGCAAAATTACCACGCGTTGATTTACCCGAAATGGTCCTTGAAATAGCCACACGTACTGGATTTGCAGATGGGTTTACCCATATAAATGAGGGAAGTGCTCGTGTTGATGATCTGTTAATCAGTTTATGTGCTGAATTGCTTGCTGAAGCTTGCAATACTGGACGAGAACCATTTGTTCGTGAGGATATACCTGCTTTAAAAAGAGATAGATTGGTATGGGTTGATCAAAATTATATTCGAAATGAAACAATAATGGCGGTCAATGCCATATTAGTTTCCGCTCAAAATAAAATCCCATTAGCTAAAAAATGGGGTGGAGGAGATATTGCATCGGCTGATGGAATGCGCTTCGTTGTTCCTGTTAGAACAGTGCATGCTGCTCCAAATCCAAAATATTTTAAATCAGGTCGCGGTGTCACTTGGTACAATCTAATATCTAATCAACGAACAGGCTTAAATGCTGTAACTGTACCCGGTACTTTACGTGATAGCCTAATATTGTTAGGCGTTGTTCTTGAGCAACAAACTGAATTGCAGCCAACGCGTATCATGACAGATGCAGGTGCATACAGTGATATTGTGTTTGGATTATTTCGTTTGTTGGGACTTCGATTCAGTCCACGATTGGCTGATATGGGTGGTGCTCGATTCTGGCGGATTAATCCATTGGCTGATTATGGAAAACTTAATGTACTCGCAAAAAGTCGAATAAATATAGATCTTGTTCCACCTGAGTGGGATGATATTTTACGTTTGCTGGCTTCATTAAAGCTCGGGAGAGTCCCTGCAGAAGGCATTATGCGCACCCTTCAAGTCGCTGACAAACCAACCCGTTTAGCCAAAGCGATCGCTGAAATTGGACGAATTGACAAAACTATCCACATGCTTAATTACCTTCATGATGGGTCATTCCGTCGTCAAACTTTGGTACAATTAAATTTAGGTGAAGGCAGACACAGTTTAGGTCGCGCTGTTTTTCACGGTAAGCGAGGGGAACTTCATCAACGGTATCGTGCAGGGCAAGAAGATCAGCTGGGTGCTCTTGGTCTGGTATTAAATATCATCACACTTTGGAATACCATTTATATGGATGCTGCCATTAATCAATTACGACAAGAAGGGTTCCCTGTTTACGATGAAGATGTAGCCAGACTGTCCGCATATGGATATGGTCACATTAATATGCTCGGACGATATTCCTTTGCCATGCCAGAGGAGGTAAAACGAGGTGAGTTAAGGTCATTAAGAACGACAGAAAAGCCTTAAGTCAGTTGGCTGTTCCATTGCTCCCCAAGGCCGATATAATAGAGCTTCGTGGGGCACTCTAAAGCCAACTTGAATTTTGATTTGGTTAATTTGATAGCCATCTGCTTTTCTAAGTAGGTATCGGCATTATCTAAGTGTAGCAAATGATTATCTAAAATTTTACCGTACCTATCTGCAATTATGCACACAGTGTCGGCACAATTGACCGTGCCACCGGGAAAGCTAAGGAAGAAATGCAAAAATTCATTGAGGAACAAATTCTGAAAGTTGGTTATGAATAATAATGCGGCCTAGTACTGCCTAGCACCGCAGTGACGAAAACGTGCCGTAGTAGTGTACGTTTGTAGTGTGTTTGTGGCAGTTCTAGGCAGTTTTTAGATGATTTGATGCATCGTAAGACGTTGATTTATAAAGTCTTCTATTAGGCGGCATCTTACGGTTCGTGCTTCCTGCCGCCAGAAGAGCCAAATTTATTCCTAAATGGGTGAGGAATGTCGGGTCGGGGTCGGGGTCGGGGATTCGCTTTCTTTTTTTGGTAATTCTCTAGCTGCAGAGATACTCCTCCTAAATTCACTTGTTATATTACTCTTCAATTGTGTGATATCAACCCTCGGTTCTAGGATAGATTGTTTATATTCCTGCAGCATTTGTAATGCTCCATCTCGAATGACTATAAGTTGCGGTTTTTTAGAACCAGTAGATAATTGTTTAGGCGTTTCTAAACCATTTAAAATGCTAACTAAATTTTCAACGTCGGTTGCGCCGCTTATTTTCTCTATCAAAGCTATCGCTGCTTGTTTTTTTTTCGGGGTAACTGGTGATAACCTTGAAAATAAGCCTGCCCCTCCAGGTCCTTTTTCATCAAAATGAGACAAATAATCCTCTACCGGTTTAATCAATATCTCTTTTAAATAGTCAAAATCGGTAGATTTAGATAAACCATCAATCATCTTTCTATGACTAACAATTACCGCCATTCCACCTGATCTCATTATCTCATCGTATTCTTGTTGTGCTTCTATAATCATCCGATCCACATTTTCTTTTGTTAATAATGCTCGGTAGTTTTGAGTTAGTTTACTATACTCATCCAACGTGTCTAGTTCGACTGTTGAATCATTATTCATCTTTTTTTTAATCGTTTTTAAGGCCGTTATTGTATCATTAGTTCCACCTATTAAACCTATCCTACCACTTGCTTTTTCTGTTGTATTTATTGCAATCTCAACCCTTGGTATAGCAGCTTTTTTTTCGACATAAAATTGAGGGTCTCTAGTTAGCCGTCTAGCCATTTCGTTATATTCATTTACTAAAGATTTTGTTTGTTCAGATATTAATGAATTAAGTTCATCTCTATTGAGGGTTTTTTCACCAAGTTTTTGACAAATAGCATTCATAATTATTGTCGATGAATTATAGTCCCCCATTTGCATTAATATCTTACTAATATTGGATAATTCATCAATTTTTTGTGCCTGTTCCTGTGTGTTTCCCTGCGCTAAGGATTTTTCAAGAGCCTCTAACAAATGTTTCGTAGTAAATATATAGAAGTCCGTGAAAAGATCATAGTGTTGTTTATTTTCTTGATTAATTCTTTGTGTTATTTGTTTAGGTCTGTAGCCCAATTTGTCCGTCTTGAATAAATTTGAACTTCTTGTTTTATCCCCAGATTGTTTTTTGTATAAGCAAAAGCCTGCTATTTGTTTATTCAATTTGGCTAAAGTTGGAATATCAATTGGTTCTTCTGCATTTATGTTGTTGATTTTTCCTGAAAGTAATTGTGGATCTATATCATCGGGAATTTCATCAATTTTTTCTCCTTTGTATTTGGCATAGGCTTGAATTTGCCGATTTAAATCTTGTATATCATACTTGGCCGGATCAAATCTAATTATTGGTTCTTTTTTTATGTTATCCACTATTGAGTCTAATTCAGCCATACTCGTCTCAGCTGATATAGGTGAGAATTGTTCGAGTGTGTTTCTGTATCGATGATAAGACATTAATTGTTGATTAATTTTCTCGACATCAATAGGATAGACCGCATCGCCTTTTTGCGGAAGATATCTAATCTGTGCTTTTTCAAAATAGTGCTTTGATAACCCGAATAAATGAAATGCTGCAGAGGTTGAAGGCTTCTTTAATGCCTCATTAATAGATTTTATAAGTATCTGTTCTTCTGTAGCATTCATATTGGTTCCTTAAACTATATAACCTACATTTTAATTATAGCATATTAATCAATATGATGAATACTAATACATTTTGTCCGAGTTTACTCATAAAAAATGTTGCCGAAAGTAAGAAATTATTGATTCGTTGCCTCAAAATTAATGTTACCGAAGGATAAAAAAGGGACGTTAAATGGTGAAGCTATCAATAGATCTTTATTTAAACAGTCTGTCAAAACGCTATCGGGCAGTAAATAAAATAGAGAAAGGTTGAATATTAGATGAACTGCTTTTAAAAAATCAGCTTGATTGATAATGTAACCATGCACTTTGAATTTGTCTAATCGCCAATCTGGGACGCCAAGTGCAAGAAAGGATAGAAGTGTATTGTAAAGTGTGTAAAATGAATTGAGCTGTGCCTGCCCATTATGACGAAGCCCGTGTTTGCTGGAAGTGTAATTTTTATGGTTGACTTAAAGCGATAAAATGACTACTCTAGCTTCAATTGAAATTTGTTAGGGGCTTTAGTGAGCAAGTATTATCGAATAGTATTTGAGGAATATGATATTAAGCCCTCCGGCGAAATGCAAGAAAATATTATTTTAGAGGGCGAAGTGTCGGC
>Ga0247843_1007517_pt1 | contig 13335 bp, 9 predicted proteins | sample LaCruzMarch2017__FD_192420 | JGI IMG/M metagenome (GOLD analysis project Ga0247843, IMG submission 192420) | Freshwater microbial communities from meromictic Lake La Cruz, Castile-La Mancha, Spain - LaCruzMarch2017_8m | ecosystem: Environmental > Aquatic > Freshwater > Lake | place: Spain...
TCCTGTGAGCGTCTTATTACTGCAATATTGGTAGAGACAGCTGATGAGTGGCTGGGTACAGATAGAATTTATTTAAAAATGAATGAATAAATACTAAGGCTATTTTCAAAGAATGGATTAAGCCTGCATTTTTTAGATAAAGCAGCAGTATCGCTTTATCTAAAAAATGCAGGAATGAGGGATTTTTAAACTAAAATCAAATTTTTATTGATTTTGAGAAGGATTCATTTAGACTGAAACACAAATTAACTAATCATAGTTAATTTTTTAATCACAATCGTCAAATACTCATGAAGTAAAACAGATTTTACAGAAGAAACGACGCTCTATCGTCCGACAGGGCTTTGAGCTTACTTGGGGTGTCTGAAGCCACACAGGGGCGTCATGAGGGCAATCAAAGCGACGGCTCACAAACTGGCATAAATTATTTATAATATGCTGCGTCATGGTACTGATTATATTGAGGTAGGCTAGCAATACAATGAAGAGCAATATCAAGTTCAATCCTAACCATTCACCACAATGATTGGACTTTGGATTGCGGTGTAAAAAAATAAGCTTAATTTATCTTAAATTCATCACGCGCAGTGTGTCATGTTCTAGCGGATAAAAATTTCAAGAAATTTGTAAAAAAATGCGCGTATATATATCAAAAATTAGTTGACATGATTTTTAGTTTTAAACAATATGAAAATCATGCCCAATTTGTTATTGCTGGTGTTGTTTTCTCTTTAGGGATATTACTACCAACTTTGGTTCTCAGTTTTTAAGTCATTGGATGGCTTGCTATGGTTTGTTTTGCATTTCGTTAATCAGATAAGTTTAGCTCTTGGTCATTTAGCTTTAAAAATTGATAGATTCTTTCGACCAAGTCCTACAGAATAATTTTTTTAATGGGGTAAGAAATTTTTTGGGTTTTATATAATCTCTGCACCTCGAGATTAGTCATTTTAAGTTTAATAAAAAAAGCCTTACTTGTTTTACAAACAAGGCTTTTAATTTGTTAGCCTAAGTGATATGCATTAAATGCTTGCAAGATCAACCGAGAACTGGCACCAACATTTTTTGAGACCTGCTCGATAACGCTCATTTTTTCAGTATAATCGACAGCATCTTCAATTTTAATTGTATTGCGCATCAACTCCCCAGAACTCGCAAATCCATCAATTAATCCCATTTGCTTAGCTTCTATGCCAGTCCATGCCAAGCCTGAAAATGTATCATCATTGATTTTTAAGCGTTCTCCACGCCCTGCTTTCACTTTAGAGATAAAAACCTCATGAATTTGTGCCAGCATTTTTTGCAAGTATATTTTTTGAGCATCTGACTCAGGGGAAAATGGATCTAAAAATCCTTTATTCTTACCAGCGGTAACCATTCGACGCGTGACACCTACTTTTTGCATCAAATCATTAAATCCAAAACCATCGTAGATAACACCAATGGAGCCGACAATGCTAGAAGGATTGGCGTAGATCTCATCAGCAGCCGAGGCTACATAATAAGCAGCAGATGCACAAGTATCCACACAGACGGCATAAACTTTCGTTTTAGGATGTTTTTGTTGAAAAAACTTCAAGCTGTTATACATATAATCGGCTTGAACGGGACTACCGCCTGGGCTGTTAATGCGAATAATTAAAGCCTGCATCATTTGATTTTTATACGCATTATTTAAAGATTTGCTGAAGGAATCTGAATTGGTGGTATTGTTTTCTCCAATTTCACCTTTCACATCAATCAATCCAATATGAGGCTTGGAACTCAGTTTTGTATCTTCAAATTTTGCAATTATAGTATTATAAGCCAATACTATAATAAGAGTGATATAAATCAGGCGCTTTATCCATAGCCAAAAACGCTGATGTCGTTGTTGGCGCATAAAGTCATGCACCAGGCGGTTCAATAAAGTTTGAGCTTCTTCGGAGTTTGATGATGGGGACATGAAAATATCACTTGAATTTTTTGAAATATAATCCATTTTAATGATAAGACCTTATAAAATCAAACTAAAGAGAGAAATATCATGCGATTTGATCGTCTCACCTCATCTTTTCAGGCTGCTCTTGCCGATGCACAGTCACAAGCTATCGGGTTCGACCACTCCGTAATTGAACCCGAACACTTACTTAAGGCGATGATTGATGATCCACAAGGGACATGCCGGCCACTTTTAGCTAAATCCGGCGTTAATATTGGCGAACTGAAATCTAAATTACAACAGCGATTATTAACTTATCCCAAAGTGACTGGCGGACAAGGAGATATTCATCCTTCCAATCAACTCATTCGCTTGCTCAATCAGACGGATAAACTGGCGCAACAACATCAGGATCAATATATTCCCAGTGAATGGTTTGTCTTAGCAGCTGCTGAAGATACCAGCGTGCTTGGCACGCTGCTTAAAGAATGTGGTGCTAAACCCGCTGTCATCAAAAACAATATCAATACTTTAAGAGCTGGTGAACATGTAACCGATCCCAATGCCGAAGAAAGCCGTCAAGCTTTAAATAAATACACCATTGATATGACTGAACGTGCTGAACAAGGCAAATTAGATCCAGTCATTGGGCGTGATGATGAAATAAGAAGAACCATTCAGGTTCTCCAAAGAAGAACTAAAAATAATCCAGTACTGATTGGTGAACCTGGTGTTGGGAAAACTGCCATTGTGGAAGGTTTAGCCCAGCGCATCATTAATGGTGAAGTGCCTGAAGGTTTAAAAAACAAACGTTTATTGTCTTTGGATATGGGTTCTTTAATTGCCGGGGCTAAATTTAGAGGTGAATTTGAAGAGCGACTCAAAGCAGTTCTTAGTGATTTGGCCAAACAAGAAGGACAAATCATTCTTTTTATTGATGAATTACATACCATGGTAGGTGCTGGCAAGGCTGAGGGTGCGATGGATGCAGGTAATATGTTAAAACCCGCACTTGCTCGTGGAGAGTTGCACTGTATTGGTGCGACCACTTTAGATGAATATCGCCAATATCTTGAAAAAGATGCAGCCCTGGAACGACGCTTCCAAAAAATTCTTGTTCAAGAGCCAAATGTTGAAGACACGATTGCTATTTTAAGAGGCCTTAAAGAAAAGTATGAAGTGCATCACGGTGTTGAAATTACCGATCCGGCCATTGTTGCTGCCGCTACCCTTTCCTATCGATATATCCCCGATAGACAGTTGCCTGATAAAGCCATTGATTTGATCGATGAAGCAGCCAGTCAAATTCGCATGGAAATTGATTCTAAACCTGAAAGTTTGGATAAACTCGAACGTCGCTTAATTCAATTAAAAATCGAACGTGAAGCTTTAAAAAAAGAAACCGATGAGGCCTCTAAAAAACGCAAAGCAGATTTGGAACTCAATATTAATGACTTGGAAAAACAATATGCGGATCTTAACGAGATTTGGAAAAGTGAAAAAGCCCAATTACAGGGTTCAACGCATATTAAAGAATCACTCGAAAAAGCAAGACTAGAACTTGAAAGCGCTAGACGTGCTGGTGATCTTACCAAAATGTCTGAATTACAATATGGAAAAATTCCAGAGTTGGAAAAACAACTCAATCAAGTCAATAACCAAGAGCATCAAGAAAATAAATTAGTTCGCAATAAAGTTACTGAAGAAGAAATTGCTGACATTGTAGCAAAGTGGACAGGTATCCCGGTTTCCAAAATGCTAGAGGGCGAAAAAGAAAAACTGCTGCACATGGAAGAGGCTTTACATCAACATTTAATTGGTCAAGATGAAGCCGTCAGTGCGGTTTCCAATGCCATTCGTCGCTCGCGGGCGGGACTTTCTGATCCCAATAAACCGATTGGTTCTTTTATGTTCTTAGGACCCACAGGTGTTGGTAAAACAGAGCTTTGTAAATCTTTGGCGAGTTTTTTATTCGATACTGTTGAGGCGATGGTACGAATAGACATGTCTGAATATATGGAAAAGCATGCCGTAGCCCGTCTGATTGGCGCCCCTCCCGGTTATGTCGGCTATGAAGAAGGAGGGTATCTCACCGAAGCCATTCGTCGCCGTCCTTATTCCGTCATCTTATTTGATGAAATTGAAAAAGCCCATCCGGATGTCTTTAATGTTTTATTACAGTTATTAGATGATGGTCGCTTAACAGATAGCCAGGGGCGCACTGTTGATTTCCGAAATACTGTTATCGTCATGACCTCTAATTTAGGCTCACACCTCATTCAAGAGATGGGGCAAAAAGAAAGTTATGCGCATATTAAAGAACAGGTCATGAACCTGGTTTCCAAACACTTTAGACCTGAGTTTATTAATCGAATTGATGAAAGTGTTGTGTTTCATGCGCTAACTTCAGGACAAATTAAACAAATTGCAAAAATTCAGATTGGTCAATTAGAAAAACGCTTGGCCAATCAAGAAATCCATCTAGAAATGAACAATGACGTTTTAAATTATCTTGCCGAAATTGGCTTTGATCCAACGTATGGTGCACGTCCATTAAAAAGGGTCATTGAACATACGCTTATTAATCCATTAGCACAGGAAATTTTAAGTGGTCACATACCACCGCATTGCAGGATTTCACCGAAACTGGAAGGTGGCAAAATTTGCTTTACAATTGACAGGAAAAAATAATTTTGCCTAAACCATGGCTTCAAAGCGTTGAAAATCATCAAGGATATTAATATCCTGGCCAGGGGCACAACATGCCTGTTGCATTTGTATTTGCATCCCCAAACTTAAGGTGCGCAATTGCTCTAAGGACTCATATTTTTCCAAGCTCGATGGCGGAGCTTGTACCCAACGCTGTAAGCTTTGCATCCGATAAGCATATAAACCAATGTGTTTATAACTTTTGGGCAGAGTTTGATGATATTCTCGATTAAAAGGAATTGGACTTCTGGAAAAATAAAGCGCTCGCTGCTTGTCATCGAGCACCACTTTAACCACATTGGGGTTTAAATAATCATCAATATTATCGATGGGCCAATATAAACTGGCCCAATCGTTAGAAATCACTTGAGCGACTTGGTGCACCAACTCCGGAGGAATTTGCGGCTCATCCCCTTGAACATTGACGATTACTGCGTCGTGAGGAAGGCCAAGCACTCTTGCAGCTTCAGCAACTCTATCAGTGCCACTGACATGATGCATATCGGTCATTACAACATTTGCTCCAAACCCTAAAGCCAGCTGCTGTAGTTGTTCGCTGTCGGTCGCAATAGTTATAGACTGTGCTGAAGCAAGTTCAACCTGTCGATAAACATATTCCAGTATACTCCTCCCTGCCACGGTCATTAATAATTTTCCTGGCAACCGGGAGGAGCGTAATCGTGCTGGAATGATAATATGGTATGGCTCACTCATCGGGTTTCCCATTCTTCTGTGCTCATCGTTCTTGCGTCTTCAGCCAGCATCACCGGAATATCATTCTGTATAGGAAATGCAAGCTTATCAAAATAGCAAAACAATTCATGCTTTTTTAATGTTAATCGTCCCTTACATACAGGGCATACTAATATTGACAATAATTTTTTATCCATTTTTTCCTCCATGAGTCACTTGATCTCGAATGTATACTGGCTCTACTGCAAGCGCTGAAATCGCTGGAAATTTTTGGGTTTCCACCATCTGTATCATGGCACTGGCATGGGGTCTTAGTTCTAGTTCAGCATCTACTTTAATTGAAGAAGGTAACATTGGTCGATAATTTTGGAATTGATGCCCTGCTAAAATAACTGAACTTGTTTGATGTACAGCAATTTCTGAAATACAACTAACATGTTCTTGTGCCTCGGCCAATACATCTGGATAATAAGCCCAATAGACTTGCTGCATTCTAGCATCAATGACACTTAAGATTGCGGTATTGGGGAAAACCTGGGACGCCATCCAGGCAATAACACGAAGATTACTCAGCATATATACGGGAATTTGTCTTGGATATGCCAAACCTTTTGCAATCGAACTTGCAACTCTTAGGCCAGTAAAACTACCCGGTCCTTGACCCAAAATTACGCCTGATATATCGCTTAAATGAATACCTGCTTCATTGAACAAAGCATCAATAGCTGGTAGACTTTTTTCAGCATGAGTGGTCATGCCAGTCAATTCTTGTGTGTAAACTTTATTGTTCACTTTTATCGCAAAACTTGCGATATCTGTTGATGTATCCAATGCTAACCAAGCCATATCATCAAGCCCCCGCTTCTTTAGAAAATGTCGCCATAAAATTTTTCAGTTTGGGTAAACTGCGTGTCCAATTCATCGGTGGTAAACTATTGCGAATTTGTCCACCATAAGGCCGGCCAATTAAACGCGGATCACCGATAATGACCACACCTTGATCTTTTTCAGTGCGCAGTAAACGTCCAATTCCTTGTTTTAAGCTTAGAATTGCTCCTGGAATCAAATAATCATCAAATGCCGACTTACCTTGAGATTTGATATACCTAAGCTTAGCCGCCACTAAAGGTTCACCTATATTGGCAAACGGTAATTTATCGATAGCCACACAAGAAAGCGCTTCACCGCGAACATCAACACCTTCCCAAAAACTTCCTGTGCCTAATAATACAGCATTCCCGAGCTGTCTAAAAGAGGCTAGCAACATCGCTTTATCTTCGCTACCTTGTACTAATATTGGATACGTGCATCGTTTTGGCAACTCTGTTGCCACCCATTGCAAGGCGCGATGACTGGTAAATAATATAAAGGTCCTACCACCCAGATGCTCTATCACAGGTAAAACCTTATCGATAAACTTTGAATAATAAGATTCATCATAAACGTCAGGCAAGTCATGGGGAATATATAACATCGCTTGTTTTTCCCAATCATAGGGACTGTCCCAAAAAGCCGTTTTGGCTCTAGTCAGTCCCAATGCCTGTTGGAACCACTCAAATTGTTGATTGGTTCTCAATGTGGCTGAGGTAAAAATTAAGGTTGCAGACAAGTCATTAAGCAAGGTTTCTACTTGTTTTGCGACATCAAAAGGTGACCACTGAAACCGAATATGGTGTTTCAAGGGTTGCAACCAAGACACCCCTGTTGGTTGCGTCTGTGCACACTGCTGCATGGTCTCCAATAATGACTTTAAGCGCTGCGACCAACGATCGGAATCTACCCCCAAACCCTCTACAGAATCTAATAACAACCCAAAACCTTCTATCCAGTCGATTAAGGGTAATGTTTTTTGTGCAAGCATTGTCTTCATTTCCACTGATTGGACAATACCTTGTGTATCTAACAAAAACTTTTCAACAGAGTTTTGCAAGGCCATACTTTGGTTTTTAATTCCTTTTGGATGCACACCACTGGCTGTATCCAATTCACTTATTAAACGTAACATCTGTGAGGATGTAAATGCTTGACTATAAAATTGGGATGCAATATCTAACAGCTGGTGGGCCTCATCGAAAATAAATATTTCAAACACGGGAAGTAATGCACCAAAACCATCAGATTTTAACCGAGAGTCTGCAAAAAACAAATGGTGATTGACAACCACACAATCTGCATCCATCGCTTTTTTCCGGGCTTGATACATAAAGCACTCTGACTGCATCGGGCATTTTGCAGCCAAACAATTATCAGTGTGTGCCGTTAACCCATTCCAAAAAACAGCATCTGGTGGAATATGACGGATTTCACTTTTTTCACCGACGACAAGTTGGGGCAATTGCTCATAGATTTTTATCAGATCTGAATAATAAGGAAGCGATCGGGCCTGGGATTCACTGAGAATACGGGTAATATGATACTTACACAGATAATTGTCCCGACCTTTTAAATTCTGTACGGTTCTTGCAATACGCAATGCTGAAATAATTCGGGGTAAGTCTTGTAAAACCAATTGATCTTGTAAGGCTTTAGTAGCGGTTGCTATCAAAACTTTTTTGCCGCTTAATAATGAAGGAACCAAATAGGCAAAGGTTTTACCAGTGCCGGTAGCCGCCTCGGCAATTAACCATTGCTTTTGCTCGATAGCCTCATCCACAGCTTCTGCCATATGCAATTGCTGAGGACGAGATTTAAAATGAGGGATGTTTTTGGATAGCTTGCCTTCTGCACCAAAAATTTCAAGGTAGTTCGAATTACTCACTCGGCCATTCTTTAATCAAATATTGTAATTTGTTTTCGACATTTTGCCATTGATCAGAATCAGCAAGTGCATCTTTTTTAGCGGTGATATTCGGCCAGGTTTGTGATAATTCTCGATTTAAATCGACAAACATCTTTTGTTCTTGGCTTAAATCATCTTCAGACATAATGGCATTGACCGGACATTCTGGTTCACATAAAGCACAATCAATACATTCATCAGGATTAATGACTAAATAATTTGGACCTTCATAGAAGCAATCCACTGGACAGACTTCAACACAATCTGTCAATTTACATCGAATACATTGTTCGGTAACCACAAATGCCATAATTTCTCTCTATTATATTTAAATATATGCTTGATCATATCAGGTTTGCTAAGTGAGGCAACTGGATATTTTAAGCGGCGTCCAACTAAAAAAACCTGGATATTTTTAGTTGATAGCGGCATAATTATTTTTTTAAACAATATGCCGGGGAAAAATTATGCTTGATCATTGCTTAAGCTTATTAAATGAAAATTCTAACGAATTGGTTATTGAAAAATTAGAGTTGGTCAAATCCAAAAATCAGGATTCATTTCATCAGCTTATCACTATGAATGACTACCAACTTTTCAATAGAGCTATGCAATTAGGTAGCAAAAGTGTTATTACGTATATTTTATCATCATATGGTGATCATCAAGCCTTGGTGAGCTCCAAGGATTTTACAATTTTTTCTACTCTGACTGAGGATAAAAGATATGATATTTTAAATATCATATTTCGCCATATTAACTTAGATTGTAGAAATATGTTGTTTGCTAAATTTGGTGAGTTTCAGATGTCATTGTGGTGTGTTCAAGCAGGTTACATCAAATTTTATCGTGAAGCCCAGCACTTCTCCTATTTTGAATTTTTAGAAATCATAAAAGCTGCCATAACGGGGGGAAATACAAAAACTTATCTAAGCTGGCTCACCCTAAATTTTGGTCGTCATACATGGGCTGAAACGGATTTATTAGATTGCCTAAGGATTGCTATACGTGTTGGAAATTTTGAGGCTGTAAAATTAATAGAAACTAAAAAAAATGATATTTGTTGTGAATTGTTACTACCCGAGCATTCCTTTGCTTTTGTTGAGGCTGGACGACATCAAAATTTATTTTCCTATCTACTCAATCGACTATCTAACTATACTGACCAATTAGAGCATATATTTATGGCCAATGAATATGCCTGGTTACATGAAGTGGTCAAAATCTCCAATCGTTCAGATATTCTTTCAATGGTGCTTGGCATTTTTCAGGACCCAACTTCCAGAACTTTAGCCATAACCAGTCGTGATAACGCACTGTATGATTTTGCTTATTTGAAGGAAAATAGTGACTTAATGGAGGTATTGTTAGCCGAAAAAACTATTTTTGATTATGCACTTACACATTATAAATGTCCTAAATACGAGGACACATTACCTCCAACAAGTCATCTAAAACATCTTCTATTGGAAAGTCATATTTGTTTAGGTCATGGTGAAATTTCAAAAGCAAATATTACAAGTTTACTTTCATTCTTAAATTTGGAACAAAAGTGTAATTATTTTAAACTGGCTCTTGAGCATAAACATTCTTTGGTATTACATGAGTTGTATTCATCCATACAAACTGATGCCTCTCAAATCTTGTTTTCTGAAATAAAGAAAGAGATTGCAGAAAGTCGAAGTTTACCTTTAATTAAATTTTTAATGGAATGGCGTGAACAAACGGTCTTAGATATCTTAGGATGTGATCTACCAGCATTTTTCAACCATTCAATTTCTAAAAATCGGACCGATCTTTTACGGTTTTTAAATCAAAAATTTCCAGAACAATTTAAAGATTTTTTTAAAGATTTGACGCATTGGCAAGAAGTTGTTTCTCATTTTTCATTAGATGTATTTGAATTGTTATTTACAATTATGGGTGCTGAGAATATCGAACCAGTTCTGAAACAGAACAACTATACACTGTTTTTTTCCATTTTAGAAAAAGGTTTAGCCACAAAAAATCAATTTGGTAACTTAACAATGCTCAATAAAATTATGGATAAATTTCCACATTTAAGATTAGAAATGGTGACATCAAAACACTGTGTTTCAGCAGCCTTAAAGGCTGAAGATCCTGTAGCAGTGAGAACTTTATTATACCTAGATAACACTATTTTTTTCGCTGTTATTCAGCAACTGTTTCAAAGCCACAAAATAGATGAGGTTAAATTATTGCTTGGCCTGATTCAATCAGACCGACACCATTACTCGGAATTAAATTCTAAAAATCCTAAGCTTCTTGATCCACAATACCATGATGAATATAGAGAGATATGTAAAAATTCCAGTAGAAAACGCCTAAGAGATGTTGATGGTCAACTTGAGCCAACTTCAGCTCGGCCATAATAATCTAAAAATTTAAAACGACTTAAGGCTCTCAGCTTTCAGTCGTTTTTCAGCTTTATGACTTAGGGCGATAATCGCTGAGATGAATCTGACTGGAAGTGAGATTCTACAAAAGCTTGTATCTTACCCAGAAAAGAATGTAATTGCATGACTAGCTTTTCTAAATAAACCAAACCATGACTCTTTGAAAATTGTGTGTACTTTAAATGCAATTCTTTTAACCTATCTAAGATTTCTTTAAAATCTATTTTCTTTTCTAAGCCCTTTGTCGTGGGAGCAGCCGACAATTTTTCATACACACTCTTTGCCTCTTCAATAATTTTATCAATCAATATTAGATCATCCCAAATACAAATTAATTTTATTTGTTCAGGACTAGCGGCGACGCGAGGTTGTGTAAGAAGCCAATGAATTATTTCCTTACATCTAAAATCTATAGCTAGAGACAAAGTTGTTTTATCGTCAACTACCATTTCGTCAAAACTTCCTCCTAATGTATTTTGAAGTTGCCTAAGATTAGGTGGGTGTCCTGATTGAATTGCCGGAATCCATATAGAGTTTGGGCCTGTTAACGAAACACCTCTTGCGGCGCCATTCTCAAGTAAAAGTCCCACCATATCATCTTGTTTATTCATCATAGCCTGTACAAGAGGGGATGGTCCACATTTTAGATTTGCCTTAGCCCCTCTTTTTAGTAAAATTTGAGCGATTGTAGTGTTTTCTAATAATACAGCAATAAAAAGTGGATTACATTTACCTATAACGAGATTTGAGTCCCCTCCCTTGTCTGATAATAAATTAACCAATTGAATATTTTCATCCTCACAGGCAAAACTAAGAGCTGAACATCCTTTAGAAAGCGCGTTGACCTGGACATCTTCATATTCCAACAACTTACTTACGGAAGAGACACATCCCCGCCGAACAGCAAACATTAAAGGCGTTAACCCTTCATGAATAGTTTGATTTAGATCAACCCCATATTTCACCAACAACTCCAAAATTCCTACATTTTCTTTGCTAAGTGCGAGCGATATAGGATAGGAGTCGTTTAAAGACTTTTCATTAAGGTTTGCCTTAGCTTGTAAAAGTGTATCAACGACCATAATAGCATCATTTTGTATAGCAAGCATTAATGGCGTTGTTGAATTTGATAAACGTTTAGTATTCACATCTGCTTTATAAGCAAGAAGAGTATTAATTAGCTTTGAACCATTGGGATTTCTTGATGCCATCATCAACGGCGTGATGTTATCAGAAGTAGCCAAATGAGGATTTGCACCTTTTTTTAAAAGTAATTCAGCAAATGTGTCAAGGTTTTCTTGGGCTGCGAAATTTAATGGACTTACATTTTCAACATGGAGCAAATTTGGATCAGCACCATAATCAAGTAAATGTCTTAAAATGTCTAAATTACGAAATTCACATATAGTTGATGATAGATAAGAGTATTGGTCAGGTCCAAACAGAATGTTAAAATTAACTCTGCGTGTTCTACATATCATCTTAACAATGATTGTTTCACCGTCTTCTATGGCACAAAAAAGCGGCGTTTGATCTCTTTGATTTATATGATTAACATCGACTGTTGAATTCAAGACATGATTAATAATTTCAGGGTTCTTTGTTATCACTGCTAGATGCAAAGCATTATTTCCAAGATTATCTAAACTATTCGGATTAGATTCAAAATCCAACAATAATTTCACCATGTCCGGATTGCGACACATAATCGCATCATGTAATGGAAAGCTATTTCTTGAGCCTCCAGGAATATTCGGATTAGCCTTATGATTTAAAAGAAGACGAACAAGTTCCGTTGATTCATTCTCATACACGAGATAGCCCAGAGGGGTAGAATCCAAAGGCTCTGTTATCAGGTTTACATTAGTACACGAATGATTCAAAAGCTTTTTTATTATTGGTATTTTTTGCGGACTTACACTCAAAATCGCAATGGTTAGGGGGACATATTTTTCTCCAAAATTTGGATTTATGGTCGGTTGCCTTAAAAGAGCTTCGACAATATCCAATCTATCTGAAGTAATGGCTCTTGAAAAATGTGTTATATCATTATCATTGATGCCATTGGGTTCGAAACCTGCATCTAAAAGATATAATATAATGTCTAAATGACAATTTTCAGAAATAGCTAGCGTCAAGAAGGAAAGTTTTTCCTTATCATAAAATCCAATACATGTAGCATCTTTTTTCACTAACAATTTAACGATCTCAAGTTGATTCTTGGATATTGCATAACCCAATACTGAATCCCTTATATCAAGAGTTGCATCCAACTTTGGCTGGCCATATTTAAGGAAATCATTGATCAACTTTAACTTTTCAAGAAGTGGAATATTAGAGTTTATTACAACATGAAAAGGTGTCATACCATGACAATTATGTGCATTGACATCACCCCCCAATTTAAGAATTTTAGATACTTTAGGATATTCAAGGTTTTTTTTATCATGCAATACCGTGTTATTTTTTTCAGGGGATTTTAGGTTAATGTCCCCTCCTAACACACAATATGAATTAAGCAGTTCATCCCAATTCCGAGATTTCATCAGCTGATGAACCAGGGGGATATCCATAACATATTTTTTTTCAGTTATACACGCGGATCGAAATTCTTGAAATGACTGCCATTCAACTAATGAAAAATCAAATTTTTTATGAAGTTCAGTTAAAAACAAGTTGGTATGATTGACAGCAGTTCCCGCCATTAAAAAATATCCAGCAAATTCGCGGATCATAGATGATTTAGAAATTAATTTTTCGTAAACTATTGTCACGCTATTATTTACTTAGGAAAGTAGTTGGGATTTGTACGGAAA
>Ga0247843_1007518_pt1 | contig 13332 bp, 8 predicted proteins | sample LaCruzMarch2017__FD_192420 | JGI IMG/M metagenome (GOLD analysis project Ga0247843, IMG submission 192420) | Freshwater microbial communities from meromictic Lake La Cruz, Castile-La Mancha, Spain - LaCruzMarch2017_8m | ecosystem: Environmental > Aquatic > Freshwater > Lake | place: Spain...
TTCTCTAAATAGGTCACTGTCTTTTCGATTACTTGGCCTGTTGCATCCTCAATTTTTATGGTTGCTTTTAGCATGATTTTGTAGTTTAGTCCAAATTTAACTATTTGCCACCTTTATTTACAGAATGAAATTTTCTCAAACGCCTCAAAATCTTGTATCGTCAAATAATTAATCTTTGACGGTAAATGGAAAGTAACGCCTTCAATTTTACCAGTAGGCAATATCATTAAGGAAATGCTCATCGGGGCTTGTAAATTCAAATTCAATCTTTTTTGCTTATTCAGATATGCCTTTATATTTGTTTTAATTTGTGTTTCGGCCATCTTATAATCTACCCCTGATAGTGGTATTTGGTCCGGAGCTTTAGTCGTCCTTACGCCCTTCCATGGATTTATTTCATTATAAATCGCCACTCCTGATGCGAACTCTTCAATCTTGAAAACAGCCTGCACGCCTTTGACTTTACCTCCCTTGTACGTTTGCTGTGCATTCACAATAGATACACATAATGTAAAAGTCAAAGAAAGAATTGTTAAAAATGACTTTTTCATGATAAAATGGTTATTTTGGACATGGAGAACCTTTAGCTATAACTTATTAAAGCCGCAGGAAACAGAACAAAAAAGGGGCACTTTTCAGCGCCCCTCGTTTGTTTTTACCCGTTTTGTTCGGCCATTACTTCGGCCAAGGGTCGAAATCCTGCCTGAACTTTTTGTTGTTCCTCTTCGGGTGAATATGGATACACTTCCAAGATAGGCGTCAGGTTTACGTCCGTGATTTCGTAAGGAATCAGCATCGTAGCCAAGCTCTTTTCAATGCGTTCAATGGCTTGTTTGGGGCTGTCGGCATTAACGAGCATGTAGCTGATGATTTTCTTCTCTTTAGCGTTAGCGGCGCCCTTACTGTCATCAATGGAGACGTAAAACGTTTTGCATTTAAACCATTTATCGCCGCCCTCCTCTTCGAAATGAAACACATCTGAAAGCTTCATGCGGGTAAGACTGCTGATTTGAAAGTCGGGCGTATTGTCGGCCACAATTCCGTAAAGGCGTGCTTCGGCGTCGGTGTATGAAACTGCATCAATCAAATACGTTTCCGAAAGTGTCTTGAGCGCACCGTTTTCCTGTTCCTGTTGATATTTGATTTTTCCTAAGTACCAGCTGGGCATATCTAATGAGTGAATTAGTGATTTGTGAATGAGCGAATGAGTGATTTCTGATTTCTGATTTCTGATTTCTGATTTCTGATTTCTGATTTCTGATTTCCGATTTCCGATTTCCGATTTCTGATTTCCGATTTCCGATTTCCGATTTCCGATTTCCGATTTCCGATTTCCGATTTCCGATTTCCGATTTCCGATTTCCGATTTCCGATTTCCGATTTCCGATTTCCGATTTCCGATTTCCGATTAAATTGGGGCATCAAAGATAAGACAATTCTATTTGAGGTCTTTCAAAATCTCTTCGATGGCGCGTTCAAGTTGCGGGTCTTTGTCGTTCAGTCGGTCAACGAACGTTTGTTTGACGTAAATATCGGGTGCAGTACCTTCTTTTTCAATGTTTTTCCCATCCAATGTATAGCATCCCCACGAAGGTAGGCGATAGAATGAGCCGTCCACAAGCCCTTTGCCCGACGTAAAAATAATCCAGCGGTAGGTTTCCGTTCCGATGATTTTGCCGAGCTTGAGTGCCTTAAAACCTGTAGCGGTCATCTCAGCGTCAGACAGGGATTGCTCGTTGATCAGCAATACAATCGGTTTGGCAGCGACCCCGAAATTGGGCTGCGGGGTCAGTGCTCCTTCGCGGTATTTCCATTGCAAATAAGGTTTTTGGGCTAAAAAGTTTAAGACCAAATCGTGCACATTACCGCCGGTGTTGTAGCGTAAATCAAAAATCAGCGCGTCTTTTTTGTACCAATCGCGGGTCATATCCTGTACAAATTTATCGAACTGTCCCGTGCCCATGTCTTTCATGTGGACGTAGGCGATGCGATTTTTTGATTTATCGTCTACGTATCTTTGGTTCCAATCCATCCATTCATCGTAAAAATTGCCCGAAAGTGACCCCTGCGGATGCACCCTTACGGTGTAAGCCGTGTCGGCACCTTTTCGACGAAACGTCAATTCTAACTCACTGTCATTGGAAGGCTTGGTAAAATAAAAATCACGATTTTGGAGCGTATCCACTGCTTCTCCGTTGACGTGTGTCAGCAAATCTCCTGCTAAGATTTTTTTGCCATGTTTATCGGCTGCGCTCCGTTTTATAACGCGTTCAACCACGTAAGCACGCTGATTGTCAAACAGGATGCCCGTTTCCATTGTCTGCGATTTGTAAAACACATCTTCTTCTTTTCCGTTGGAATAAAACCCTAAGTGAGAGGCATTGAGCTCGCCCAGCATATCGTTAAAAAGTGTTCGGAAATCTTCCCGACGATTGAGGTAGGGAAGGAATTTGGCGTAGCGGTCGCGCAGGCCTTTCCAATCCGCCCCGTGGAAGGTTTCATTGTAAAAATTCTCTTCAACTCCCGCCCATGCTTCGTAATACATCTGACGGAACTCATCCTCCAAACTGCGGCGAAAAGTATAATTGTTGATTTCAATCTCTTCGGCTTTGTTGCTTTCAAAATTGAGTTTTTTGATTTTCCCGTCGGTCAAAACATAATATTTATCACCGGCTTGTACGATTTCATAATCCCCAGAATCATCAGCCTTTTCGGTTTTGGTCTTTTGAAAAGGTTCATAGACGGTCCGCCACAGTTTGTTGTTGCCCTCCTGATGGTCGGAGGTGTAATAAACGTAGGTTTTGGTCTCTTTTTGAATGACAAACGGGGCGCTTTGTTGCCCGAAATTCGGCCCTACTTGCTCGATGCGCTCCCAAATATCTGCCAAATCCAGTTCAATCGGTTTCTCTTCCTTTTTTGGTTTTTCTTCCTTTGGTTTTTCCTCTTTTTTGCCTTTCTTCTTTCCCTTATCATCTTCTTTTTTATCCGTGGCAGCATCCCTTTTTTTCTCTGCAGGTTTGAACAAATCGTCAAATTTTTCGATACGATACGGGTCGTCGATTTTGGTTAGCGCCAAGCGGTAGAGCTTCTTTTTTCGAGAGCCGAAAGGGTAATTTGGGTTATTGCGGTCGGAGGTAAAATAAATGTATTTGCTGTCGGGTGACCAAACGGGCTCTGATTCGGAAATGCCCGTATTGGTCAGGTTAATGGTTTCATTTTTCTTGAGATGATGCAGGAAAAGGTCTCTCTCAAAGTCACGGTAAGCGGTAAATAATACGTATTCGCCATTCGGAGAGAAATGGGGCGAGTCATTGTAAAAGCCCCAAAGTTCCTCTTTTACAATGGTTTTGCTTTCAAACGTTTTGAGATCCATTGTTTTGACTTCGTTGCGCCCACTGAGGTAAACACCCAAACTTCGGTCTTTGTTGAAGACGATTTGACGATTGGATTGGCTGTCGTTGGTCAATTGTTTAAGGGTTCCTTTTCCATCGGCCTTGATTGTAAACCAGTTTTGATATCCGCCTACCGTTTGGCCAATCAACAGTGTCATGGTATCGGCGAGCCATCTAACTTCCATTACGCGCTCATTTGGCGTGGTTTTCAGTTGTTTGATAAACTTCCCTTCTACGTCAGAAACAAATAATTCGCCACGAGAAATAAAGGCCATTTTTTTATTGTCGGCGGCTACGTCAAAGGTGGAGATGTTACCGCTTACCTTAAAATCCTGCCATTTGGACAGCGTAAAATTGCGTACTATGTTGAGTTTGATTGGCTCGGCCACTTTGGACGCAACGTCATACACCCACGGTTGGTAGTCTTTTTCAAATACCACTTTGCGACCGTCAGCGCTTACCTGCGGACGTTTGATGGATTCTTTAAAAGACGTTAAAGCCGTTTTTTGACCGTTGATGAAGGTATACAAGTTGTATTCTCCGTTGGCTTCATCCGACACAAAATAAATAGTACCGTTTCGGTCAACGGTTGCCCACATGTCTTTGCCTCGATAGTTCGTATAGCTCTTATAGGCTTTGGTTTTAGGATTATACGATTGTATATCCGGGTTAAAATCTCCTTTGTAGCCTTTTCGCATCGCTTGGTTGTCGCTTTCCCAAGTATCATTGAAAAACAACTCACCCGAAGGGCTTTCAGCGACGTTGTGGATACGGTTGAAATAATGCTTGAATACGCGCTTGGGCGTGCCGCCTTTGATGGAAAGGGTAAAAGTAGTCCCTCCGTTTTGAGTACCGGATTCAAAATAAATTGTTTGCGAATCCCACGACCAAGCTTCCACAAAATCGTAGGTGCTGTGGTAGGTGAGTTGGCGAATGCTACCCCCTTCGAGCGGCATGAGATAGACGTCGGGGTTATTGTTTTCGGTTCCGCTGAACGCAATCCATTTTCCATCCGGAGAAATGCGTGGATTGGATTCGCTTCCCTGCATGGCTGTAAGACGTGTGGTGAGGCCCGAACTTAAATCCGTTTTCCAGAGGTCGGATTCGTAAGCAAAGACGACGGTTTTGGCGTCGGGGCTAAGCGATGGCTGAGTTGCAAAGTAGATGTTAGATTGAGCTAAAGCGGCAGAGGCTGTAAGGAGTAGGGCTGTAGTGATTTTTTTGAACATGGATGAAGTTGTTTAGAGTCCAAAAATAGGTAAGAATAGTGAATTGGTTTCTATGGCTTTGGAGGCAAATTTTGCTTTGGAACAATGAAGGAATAGCGCAGATATTTTTTACCCGCAGCCGCGGACGGTCGCATATGTCGGGGATTTTAAACCGTAGCCGCAGATATCGGTGATTTTAAAGCGCTGATTCTGCGAAAATCTGCGCTGTATTTTAATCTGCGCTCATCTGCGGGAAAGAAGAAGGCTACGACCGTCCGCGTGTAAATAGAAGCATTTAACATGTTTGAATCTGAAAAGCGAAAATTAAATTTTGATGTCGTTTGGTATAAAAAGTATATAGTGCCATCTTTAAAGGTGTTTTCTTCACAGCTCTTTTTCTTATCTCAACCTAACACCTATGCACTTCAGAAATCTACGAAAATCGTTCGCTATTTTGTGCTTTTTAGGCTCGGCGGCTTCGCTTCAGGCGCAGCAGATCGACGAGTCTTACAATCAAAAAATAAAGGAATTTACCACCGACCCCAGATTTTTACCCTCGTCGGTGTTGGATTTGGTCACCGACCCTAAGATTCCCTCGCCTTTGAAACAGTTTGGCCAAATCGTCGGTGCGCCCGGGACATTGCACCATACGGCGGATATTTATGGGTATTTTAAACAATTGGCGCAAACGTCGCCCAACATTGTGACGGAGCAAATTGGGACGACCGAAGAAAATCGCTCCATCCAAATGGCGGTCATCGCCAATGCGGCCACCATTAAGCGACTCGACCATTACAAAAAACAACTGGCTCTCCTCGCCGATCCGCGCAAAGTGAGCCCCGCCGATGTACAAAAAATTGTGGGCGACAGCAAAGTGGTGTATTTCCTGAATGGCGGAATGCACGCCTCGGAAACCGGCTCCCCCGAAATGCTTATGGAATTGGCGTACCGACTTGTAACCGGTCAAGCCGAAGAAATCAAGGCCATTCGGGACAACCTGATAGTCATTATTAACCCCGTATCTGAACCTGATGGTTGGGATAAAATGGTAGATTGGTACAACCGTTACACCAAAAAACGCACCAATTTTGAGGACGGAATGCCTGCCTCACCACCGTATTGGGGCAAATATGTGTACCACGACAACAACCGCGACGGACTGCAAGTGTCGCAAGCCATTACGAAAAGTATTTTTAAAGCGTATTTCGACTGGCATCCAACCGTCATGCTCGACCTGCACGAGTCAGTACCGTTGTTATATATTTCGACGGGAACGGGGCCGTACAGCGAGGCCGTGGACCCCGTAGCTATCGGCGAATGGCAAATCATGGCCGATCACGACATGACTACGTTGGCGGCACAAGGCTTACCCGGCGTATTCAATTGGGCGTTTTACGATGGTTGGTACCCGGGCTACGGGATTTGGGTAGCCAACAACCATAATTCTGTAGGACGTTTTTACGAAACCTACGGCAACGCAGGGGCCAATACCTTCATGCGTGACTTGGCCAATGCCAAATATGCGGGCGACAACGTTACGAGCCGCGAGTGGTATCGTCCATATCCTGCCACCGAAAAAGTGTATTGGTCGTTCCGAAATAACATCAACTACATGCAGGCGGGGGTGTTGGCGTCGTTGGGTTACGCCGCGGCCAACAGTAAATTGTTATTGAAGAATTTTTACACAAAGAGCTTCAATAACCTCAACAAAGCTGCCAAAGAAACGCCCAAGGCGTTTGTGATCGGCAAAGACCAACGCGACCCTGCTATGGCTGCTTATTTGGTGAATCAGTTGCGGATGCAGGGGATCGAAGTCCACAAGGCCGAATCGGGCAAAAATCAGGGAGATTACGTGGTGGTACTGAACCAACCGTATCGCAATTTGGCGGTGTCGCTGTTGACCAAACAAAACTACCCCAAAGAAGCCAAGTTCCCTCCGTACGACGCCATCGCGTGGACGCTGCAGTACCTCAACGGTGTGACCGTAACGCAGCAAGACACCCTCAAATACGACCTTGCCGACCTCAAAATACTCACCACCGATGCCAAATTTGAGGGTAAAGCAGAGGGGGAGGGCAGTCACTACGTACTCAATTACAAAGCGCAAAATACGGTTTTATCGGCGGCTTATTGGATAAAATCCCAAAATGCGAACGCTAAAACCATCGTTTTGGATGCCAAAACCACTCTCGAAGGCCGAAAAGACACGTTGGCGCAGGGGGCAGTGGTGTTTACGGGCATCACCGCTGACCAGGCCAAGCAGATAGCGGCAAAATTTGGTTTTGATTTGATACCCACTAAAACGCTCCCCACCGTGAAGCAGCACGAAGTAAGTCTGCCCCGCGTGGCAATTTACCATACGTGGTATCAAACGCAGGACGAGGGTTGGTCCCGTTATACCTTTGAACAACGCGGTATTCCTTATACGTCCATCCACAAAGATCACCTCAAAAAAGGCAACCTGGGGGCGCAGTTTGACGTAATTTTAGTGCCGCGCGTGGGTGGTACAGGGGCCAATTTCCTGCACGAAGTGGATACCAAGTTTGGCCCGATGCCCTACACCAAAACCGCCGAATTTCCCGCCCACGGAGCGCCCGATGCCACCGACGACATGACGGGAGGCCCGGGTTTTGAGGGAGTGGCCGAGTTGAAGAAATTTGTAGATGCCGGTGGCGTATTGATTACGCTGGACAATTCTTCGAGCATCATGTCCGACCTCGGCATTGTGCGTGAGTTGAAGCGCTACGAATCCGCCACGCTGTTTCATCCGGGTTCGATCGTGCAGGTGAAAGCCCGCAACCGTAACCACCCGATCATGTACGGTTATCCCGAAGTTTTTCACGTGTTCAAAGGTCAGGGCGCACTGCTCCAAACCGAAAAACGCGACCGCGACATGATGCTGATGCAGTACGGTACCAAACCGCTCAAAGAAGAAGAAGAATACAAGGGCCTTGTGATGGGGATGCCCGATAAAAAAGAAGTAAAAGACGCCAAGCCGGCAACGCCCAAACCCGAGCCGCCGTACGTGATGTCGGGTATGGTGCGCAACGAGCAGACCATTATTGGCCACGGCGGTATTTTCAACGTACCCGTAGGCAAAGGACAAGTGGTCGCCTTCACGTTTGACCCGCTTCACCGCTACCTCAACCACCACGACGCACCCATGCTTTGGAACGCGATTCTGAATTGGAACGCGTTGCGGTAGAAAACAAAACGTCGGCGAGGTTCAGAACGGGGGCGCCCAGCCCTCGCCGACGTTATCTCAATTAACACGACGCACCCATGCTTTGGAACGCGATTTTGAATTGGAATTTGTTACCTTATCATAATTTATGTGGGCTAAAATGTTATTTGTATTTATCTCTCATAAATTTAGGATTCTAAATTACTTTTTATATGTTTGATAAAGCAAAATATTCGTAACTAATTGAGAGAAATAAAAGTTAAAAAAGATAAAATCGAAAACAATATAAAAATAATGAATATGAATTTCGTAGCATTAGATTTTGAAACGGCAAATTATAAACATACAAGTATTTGCCAAATTGGAATTGTAGTATTTGAAGATGGAGAAATTGTTGACAAACTTTCTTTATTGGTAAAACCTACACCAAATTATTTTGAAAATTTACATATTTCAATTCACGGAATAAAACCAGAAAAAGTTAAAGATAAACCAACATTTGATGAATATTGGAGTAAAATTCTGCAATATTTTGAAAACAAAGAAATTGTAGCTCATAATGCCTCATTTGATTTAAGTGCTTTAAGACATACCTTGCAATATTTTAATATTCCTTTTCCAAAAACGACATATCATTGTTCAATGCAACTGTCAAAACGAATTTTAAAAGGATTAATAAACTACCAATTACCAACAGTTTGTAAACATTATAATATAGATATTGAGCATCATGACGCTTTAAATGATGCAATTGCAGCAGGGAAAATAATTGTCAATCTTTGCAAAGACGAACAAGTTACTTCAATACAAGAATTAACAACTAAATTAAATTTTAGACCAGGTAAACTATTTGATAACGATTATCTTCCATTTTCTGGTAAATCAGAACGTAAATCTAATTGGAGTCATAAAATATTATATGACAATATTTTGCCACAAACAGCAGAATTTAATGACGAACACCCATTTTATGAAAAATACATTGTTTTTACAGGAGCGTTATCAAATTTAAGCCGTGTTGATGCAATGCAAATGGTTGTTAATTCAGGAGGGTTTATAAAACCAGATAGTTTAACTCAAAAAACAAACTATTTAGTCGTAGGAAACTATGATTTTAAACAATATGGAGACGGTTATAAGTCTACAAAATTGCAAAAGGCAGAACAATATATTCAAAAAAATCTTGATATAGAGGTGATTTCAGAAAACGATTTTTTTAAAATGGTTCACTCTGAAAAAACAAAATTTGAAATTACACCAAAACAAATTGAAAAAGACAGCGAACTGTTTTTAAATCGTAATAAATACAACGAATTATCAAAAAAAGATGTATTTTTTACGTCTAATTTGTCAATAGAGAAAATAGAAGTATTTCAAATGGTTGGTAATTGTAGCGGATACGGGCATGACTATGATTTGTCATACGAAACAAATTATATCGTTATAAGCAATTATACAGTTGAGAAATTGAAACAAGGAATGAAAACAGAAAGTGTTTTAAAGGTTGAAGAATTAAGGAATAAAGCCCAAAATCGTGGGGAAGTTCAAGGGATAAAACTAATAGATGAAATAACTTTTTATGAGTATATGAAAAGACAAGAACAATTCCAACGTAAAGAAATTCAAATGAATATAAATGAGTCAGAAATTGATGAAGAATATAGGAATAAATAATTGATAATGAATAATGTGGGCATAAGATATTATATTCTATAAATGTTGGATTTCGTGCAACTTGAAACTTTGGTACTTTTACGAACCAAAGTGCTAAATTGAAATGAAAGTGCTGTGAATTTGGAAACTATGGCTATCATTTTTCGTTTAATCAAAAAAAACTCACATTGTGCCGTAGTCTTCCAACGGGAGACTGCGCACGCAGATAAACAGAGTGTTTGTAACACGGTAAGTGCCGAGCGGCACCGATTATAGTTTAGCCCACAATATCCAAGCCGAAAAAACTATATCTTTGTTAGGTAATCATAAGAAAATGAGCGAGATGAGAGAAAGATACGTCAATCCTTTTACTGACTTCGGACGGTTCGGTGCGCGATTTAAGATGCAGTTTGGAGAAGACCCGAACAAGGAATTGCTGTCTTACGAGGACAGTTTGAAGTATTACCGGGATTTAAAAAACTCGTTGGACACGGCTTTTGAGGAAGGTAAAATGGAAGGAGAAGCATCAAAAGCCATTGAAGTGATAAAGAAAGGACATTCAGAAGGGCTTTCGATAGAAGTACTTTCAAAGTTGACCGGATTGACCGTAAGTGAAGTGAATCAAATCTTGAACCAGGACTGACGCAAGTCGTTAAATCAATACAAAAAGCATTTTCCCTGCCTGAGTGTAATGCGTCTTGGCATACGTAGTAAAGAAAAGACGCATAGGGAACCGTCAGCAAAGCGAGGCCACTCTTTCCAAAACCTTCCCGATTTTATCGCAAAATAATCCCTATTTATCATCAAAACCCCTCCAAATGCCTCTGAAAGCATTCGATTTTCCCCATTTTCTTTTTACTTTGTGCGGTAAATTAGATAATACGTCAACTCCCGTAACAACAAACTGAAACCTGAATGAGAAAACTACTCCCTCTCTTTATCCTCTTACTTTTGTGCAACATGGCATGGGCACAAATTCCTTCTCCCAAAGAACATTTTGGGTTCAACATCGGCGATGACTACATGCTGGCTACGTTTACCCAAACGGAAGCGTATTTCAAGAAATTGGCCACTTCCGATCGGGTTAAACTGGTCACTATCGGCAAGACCGAAGAAGGTCGTGACCAACCGATGATGATTATCACATCGCCGGAGAATCACAAAAAACTGGCGCGTTTTCAGGAAATCTCCACCAAACTTGCCCGTGCTGAAGGTTTGACCGATGCCCAAGCCAAAGCCATGGCCGAAGAAGGCAAAGCCGTGGTATGGATCGACGGTGGTATTCACTCCAACGAAACGGTGGCGTGGATGCAGCTCATTGAAACCGCTTATCAGTTTACTACCCGCAAAGATGCCGAAGTCATGCGGATTTTGGACAATGTGGTCATTCTCTTTACCCACATCAACCCCGACGGACAGGAGTTGGTAGCCAACTGGTACATGCGCAATCCAACACCTGAAAAACGGTCATTGGATAACTTGCCGCGTTTGTATCAGAAATATGCCGGTCACGACAACAACCGCGATTTCTTCATGCTGCAATTGAAAGAGACTCAAAATGTGGGTCGTCAGTTGTTTGTAGATTGGATTCCGCAAGTCATGTACAACCACCACCAACGCGGCCCGGCCGGGTCGGTATTGGCAGGGCCACCGTACCGCGATCCGTTCAACTACGTATTCCATCCATTGATGATTACGGGAATTGATGCCTTGGGTGCGGCGATGATTAATCGCCTGATTGCCGAAGAAAAACCCGGTTTCACCCGTTTGGGCGGCTCGGTGTTTTCCACTTGGTACAATGGTGGTTTGCGTACTACGACCCACTTCCACAACCAAATCGGACTCTTGACCGAAATCATTGGCGGACCTACTCCTGAAACCGTTCCGGTAGTGCCTAATCGTTTGATTCCGAACGGAAATACACCTTTTCCGGTGTTGCCCCAAAAATGGTATTTTAAACAATCCATTGATTACTCGGTGTCTTGTAACTATGCGGTGTTGGACTACGCCGCTCGTCACCACGATGAGTTGTTGTACAACATTTATATCATGGGCAAAAACTCCATTGAGCGCGGCAGCAAAGATTATTGGACGCTTTCTCCCAAACGCTCGGAGGCCATTACACAAGCTCGTAACAATGACCGCTCGGCTAAACCGGATTCGAACAGTGCTGCCAACAACCCTTTCGGATTGGGGGACGGCATTGCACAAAAATATTATGATGCAGTACTCAAAGACCCTGCCGGGCGCGACGCGCGTGGCTACATCATTTCGGCCAATCAACCTGATTTTGCGACTGCGGTGAAATTTGTCAATGCCTTAGTTCGTACGGGGATTTTGATTCACAAAGCTACGGCTGAATTTACGGTAGAAGGTAAAAAATATCCTGCCGGTTCGTACATTGTTAAAACGGCGCAGTCGTTCCGTCCGCACGTGTTGGATATGTTTGAGCCACAAGATCACCCTAACGATTTTCCATACCCTGGCGGCCCTCCAACGCGTCCGTACGATGCAGCCGGCTGGACATTGGCGTATCAAATGGGCGTACAGTTTGACCGAGTTATCAATGCATTTGACGGCCCTTTTGAGCGTATCCCTTATGGTGACTTACAAAGCCCCGTTGGTAAAATTGACGCCGCGGCTCCTGCCGGTTATACGTTGAGCGGTCGTGCCAATAACTCGTTTATCGCCGTCAATGATTTATTAGGTGCCGGTATTCCGGTGTTCCGTTTGCCACAGGGAAGCGGTAGTTCAGAAGCGGGAGCGTTTTATGTGCCTGCTTCTGCCAAAGCCAAATCGTTGTTGGAAAAATCAGCTAAAGACTTGGGACTGGAAGCCTTGGGCGTAGCTAAAAAACCGATGGGAGCCATGACAAAGGTAGCTCCTATGCGTATTGCATTGTGGGATACCTACGGTGGCTCAATGCCCTCGGGTTGGGTGCGTTTGTTGATGGAACAATATCATTTCCCCATAGAAGTGATTTATTCACAGGCGATTGACGCAGGCGATTTGAAGAAAAAATACGATGTTATAATTTTTGTAACGCGGGCAATTCCCGCCGTAGGTACCGGTCGTCCGGTAGGTGAGTATGGAGGATTTTTAAGAGAGCCTAAAGTGGAAGAAATTCCTGATAATTTCCGCCCTTCGTTGGGACGAATTACGGCGACGAAATCCATTCCGCAAATCAAGAAATTTTTAGAAGAAGGCGGCAAGGTGGTAACCATCGGAAGCAGTGCTAACTTGGCCTATCATTTAGGACTTCCCGTTCGTAATGCTCTCGTCGAAATGACCAATGCGGGAACCGAGCGTCCATTGCCTGCTGAGAAATACTACATTCCGGGCAGTATTTTGCGCGTAACGCTTGATTCTACGCAAACCGCTACGTGGGGAATGGCTTCGCAAACTGACGTTTATTTTGATTCCAGCCCGGTGTTCAAATTAGCCCCTGATGCCATTGCCAAAGGACAGGTGAAACCCCTCGTATGGTTCTCGACCAACAAGCCGCTTCGCAGTGGATGGGCGTGGGGACAAACCTATTTGCAGGATGGTATCACTGCTTTTGAAGCGCCGATTGGAGCTGGTAAATTGACCGTAGTAGGTCCTGAAATTACCTTCCGTGCGCAGTCGCAGGGAACGTTTAAGCTGTTGTTCAATCAATTGTACGGAAGCAATTAGCAGTTAAAAGACTGATTTAATTCTTTTAGAACGCCGGGCAAATGAGATTTGCCCGGCGTTTGCTTTTGGGATGGTATAAAATTTCTTTAGTAAAAGGTGATTATTTACTCGCATAAGCGATAGTGATAAAATTATACCCTTGATGGGTATTTATGAGTTCTTTGAAAACAGATTGTGATTGTTTACGAGTCGAAGAGATGAAAGATTGGATACGTGCAAA
>Ga0247843_1007521_pt1 | contig 13323 bp, 12 predicted proteins | sample LaCruzMarch2017__FD_192420 | JGI IMG/M metagenome (GOLD analysis project Ga0247843, IMG submission 192420) | Freshwater microbial communities from meromictic Lake La Cruz, Castile-La Mancha, Spain - LaCruzMarch2017_8m | ecosystem: Environmental > Aquatic > Freshwater > Lake | place: Spain...
AGAAGTACGCGAAGATGGAGGAGACCTATTTCCGCATCGCCCCGCAGGCGAAGCCGCTGATGCTGCAGCATACGATCGACGCGGTCGTGGACTAGAGGTTCGCGAACGAGCTCTTCGAAAAGAAGCCGCGCAAGCACTCCGTCGTGAAGGACAAGTACTGGAAGCGCTTCTCTGCGGAGTGCGAACGCGAAGCCGCGCGAAAGAAGGGGCTCGACGAGCTGCGCGGCGATCTCATGACCTAAGAGCGCGCCTTCGGTCCCGTGCCGGGATCGCGTAAGAGCCGTATTTTCCCGCCGGAGGAACCGCTGGCCGGTTCCGGCGCTCATGTATGATGCCTACCGTTCTCGTCTCAGCCGGCGTCGTCGGCGTGCTCTTCGTGCTCCTCGATCTCGCGTGGTTCGCGGTGTCACGGGAGCGGCTGTACAACCCCGAACTTGGGGTGCTCCTGCGTGCGAAGGTCGATTTCGCGGCGGCGGCGGGATTTTACGTCGTGTACGCGCTCGGCATGGCGGTGCTGGTCATCGCGCCGTCGGTCGCGCCAGGCGATGCGCAGCGCGCCCTGTTCTATGGCGCAGCCCTCGGTCTTACGGCCTTCGCCACGTACAACCTCACCAATCTCGCCACGCTTCGCGGCTGGTCGGCACTGGTGACGTTCGGCGATATCGTGTGGGGCACGTGCGCCACCGCCGTCGCCTGCTGGGCGACGACGATGGCCTTGACGAAGTTCAGCCCGGCTTCCTGAAGCGCAGCGCGAACTGGTCGGTGCGGCCACGAATGGCTTCGTCGAACACATTGCCCGTGCGGGGATCGGCGGGATTGGCGAGCGCGATGAGTTCGCCGTCGAACACGAAGCCTGCAGCGATCACTTCCGCCTTCACCACCGACGCCTCGATGCGGTGGATCGTCTTGGTGCCGGAAACACCCGCACCGGCGACGGCCGAGTGGTCGATGACGATGTCCGCACCGCCCGGCTTCAGGTAGTTGAACACCGCGCGGTTGAACGCAGCGGCGGCCTCCGCGCCGAAATAGCCGTGGATGTCGTGATAGTTCTGCGCCGTGAAGTAGACGTCGACGGGCTGCGAACTCGACAGTGTGCCCTCGGGCGTTTCGACGTAGACGTTCGTGTACGCTGCATTCGAAGCGATGGCGCGCACGGGATCGATCTGTGGCGGGAAGGTGATCGCCGACGCTGGCACGAGCGAGATCACCTTGCCGTTCGGACCGACGGCCTTGGAGAGAGGTCGCGTAAAACATCCGCCGCCCGGCAGCGCTTCCGCCACCGTCTGCCCCGGCATCACGCGCGTGAAGGCGAGCGTCTCGGTCGGCTTGCGCAAAGTGTCCTTGGCGACATCATCCGCAGGGCGGTTGGCATCGTTGACGGCCATGTCGTAGTCGACGGTCGCGTTCACCGTGCCGACCGGCGGCGCCTCCGTGGATGCGCATGCAACGAGCGCGATCGCGGATGCGGCGATGAGCAAGGTGCGCAGCATGAAGTCCTCCCGTTGTTTTGGTTGCGGCGTTCGAACGCGCGCGGCTACACCGCGTCCACCGTTACCCGTCGCATACGCCGTCGCTGGCCGGGATAGTCGTTGAGTGCGAAGTGCCAGACGCTGCGATTGTCCCAGAAGGCGATAGAACCGCTGCGCCATTGGAAACGGCACGTATGGGCCTCGAAGCGTCCGCAATTGAAGAGATAATCGAGCAGGGGTTTCGACTCCCGCTCCCGCCACCCCTCGAAGCGCAGCGTGAAGGCAGGGTTCACATAGAGGGCTTTCTTTCCAGTGACCGGATGCGTCTTCACCACCGGGTGCGTGAACTCACCCGCCATGCCTTCAGCGTCCGCCACCTGCATGGAGCCGCGCTTCTGCGCCGATGCGCCCTGGGCGGAGTATTCGCGGTTCGCTGAGTGTACGGCGCGCAGACCCGCCAGCGTTTCCTTCAGACCCGGCGAGAGCGAGTCGTAGGCCTTCGTCATCGACGCAAACAGCGTGTCGCCGCCATGCGTCGGCACTTCGATCGCATGCAGGATCGACCCGATCGATGGCGTTTCGAGGAACGACATGTCCGAGTGCCAGCCGCCGCCGAAGTTGAGCTTGTCGATCGGCTCCTTGATGATCTCCATGATCTCGGGATGGTCTTCCATGCCCTTAACATAGGGGTGGATGTTAAGCGAGCCGAAGCGGCGGCCGAAGGCCTTGTGCTGCTCGGGCGTGATGTCCTGGTCGCGGAAGAAGATCACCTCATATTCGACGAAGGCGAGGTGGATGGCGTCTAATGTCGGCCCGTCCAATTCCTTCGCGAGATCGACGCCGGAGATTTCCGCCCCCAGCGCGCCCGCCAGCCGCTTCACCGTGATCGCCATCGGCGCTCTTCTGTTGTCAGGCCGACAATACCGCGTACGGTTCATGGCGCGAAGCGAAATGCACCCTGCGCGAGTGAGACGAAGATGCGTCCTGGATGCCTCCCCGCATGACCGCTTACGGCGACGAGAACGGCCCGGTCTGGTCCCCGCCCGTGCGCGGCGCCGCGCCGCGCGGACTCTGTACCGATTGTGGCGTCTCGCGGATGGAAGAGCCAAAGCTGTGCGGGCAAGCATGCCAGTTCATCCAGCCGCACTACCCCGCGCTCGAAGCGCAGGTGCACGGGCGCGCGCGAGATCCAGGGAGGGCGGACGAGCTATTCTTCGGACCCTTCAAGCGGATGGCGCGCGCGAAGCTCACATCGCCACGTCCTGGCGCACAATGGACGGGCATCACCACGCGCCTCGCTGAGCGTCTGCTCGAGACCGGCGCTGTCGATGCGGTGCTCACCATGGCGCCGGACCCCGAAGATGCATGGCGTCCCGTGCCGGTGCTCATCACCAAGGTCGAAGGCATGGCTCAGGCGCGAGGCATGCGCATGGGTTACGCGCCGCTGCTCGCCTTGTTGGAACCCGCGCGCGCGCGAGGCTACAGGCGGATCGCTGTCATCGGCATTCCGTGCCAGGTGCATGCGCTGCGCGTGCTAGAGGCCGAGCTCGGTTTTGATCGCTTCTACGTGATCGGTACGCCGTGCTCGGACAACACGGAGACGGCGCGCTTCCACACCTTCCTTGAATTGCTCTCCGACCAGCCCGAGACGATCACCTATCTCGAATTCCGCGCCGATTATCGCGTCGAGCTGCGCTTCACCGACGGGCGCGTGCAGGAGATCCCGTTTCTGCAGCTGCCGATCTCGAAATTGCCGAACGACTTCTTCCCGCTGACCTGCCGCACCTGCGTCGACTACACCAACGTGCTCGCCGACATCACCGTCGGCTATATGGGCGGGCAAGGCGAACAATGGCTGCTCGTGCGCAATGAACGCGGCGAAGAACTGCTTTCTCTGCTCGGCGACGAGGTGCAGCTGTCGGAGCCCGGCAGCGCCGGCAAGCGCAAGGTCGCGGTTGCAGGCTTCATCGAGAATGTCGTGCGCGCGGCGGGCGGCTTGCCGCTTCGCCGCATGCCGGATTGGGTGCGTCCCATTGTCAGCTGGCTGCAGCCGCGCACGGGTCCGCGCGGCCTCGAGTTCGCGCGCGCGCGGCTGGAGATGAAGGCGGCGGAGACGGTTATTCACTTGCGCCGCGAAGAACCGAGCAAGATGAAGAACATGATTCCAGCCCACGTCTGGGCGCTGGTCGCCCCGTACGGATTGAAACCCGAGGACGGCGAACGGAAAGACGCTTAGGGGTAAGGGTAGCACTCTTCGCGCGCGAGACCGGCGCCGATGCAGTGCGCGAGGGCCCTGATCGCTTCGCCGTGCGCCGCGAGCGGATCGCTATTGGCGGGACCGACGATGATCGTGCGGAAGGCGCGACCCTGCGGGCTGTTTTCCGGCGCGAGCATTGCCGTGGCGAGCCCAGCGCCTTCGTGGTCGCGCAGTGTGAGAAAAATCGGCATCGATCGCGCGATGAAATCCTTCAGGCCGATGTCGCGCTCGACCGCCGGCGCGGACGCGGGTGGCGACCACGCTGCAAGTGCGCGCTCGCGCTCGCGCCGGAAGAATTTCGCCACCGCGTGGCGCATCAGTTCGGACTCGGCGTCCGCTTCCGCTTCGGTCTCGATGCGGAACCACGTCTTCCCGCCCGGCGCGTCGCACACAAATCTCATACAAGCAGTTTAAGAGCGCCCCGCCGCAGCGGACAAGCGCCGCTAGCAGGCAACCCGGCGCTCCAATGTCACATACCGGCGGGCGTAGGGGTCCCAGGTCTGTTGCTGCTGCACGCAGAGCTGCGGGCCTTGGTCGTAGTATCCCTGCGCGCCATAGCCGGGCGGCGGGCCATCATAGTAGCCGCCGCTGTAACGGGGCTGCGGCGGGGGCGGATAATACGCCGGCACCCGTTCGCGGCGCGACTCGCTGAGCGCGCTGCCGATCACCGTTCCGATGACGAGACCCACTACGCCGGCGGCGAGCGCGTCGTTGTTATCGCGGTCACGATGCCGATAGCCGCGGCGGCCGTCGTAGTAGCCGCCGCGATGATTGTCGTAGTAACCGCGGTCTGCGCCGCGATGGCGAGGGTCTGCCGCCGCCACAGAGGGCGCGAGCGTGGTTAGGGCGAGGACGGCCGCTCCGATAAGGGCGGCGAACTTCCTGGTCATTGGGTGCTTTTTCCGTGCGCGTTTCGTGGGCCGGCGCAGGAGGGTGAAGCCGCGCGCCGTTCAACCTACACCATGCCCCGTCTGCGGCTGAACCTTTGCTGAACGGCGTTTAGGTCGCCGTGGGCGCGGTCGGTCGCGCCGGCAGGGTGGCGACGACGAGACAGCCCATGCCCGCCACCTGTGACACCGAAAGTGTGCCGCCGTGCACGGTAAACACGCGTCGCGCCACGGGCAGGCCGAAGCCAAGCCCGCCGCCGTGTCGGTTCAGCGCGTCATCGCCTTGCTGGAACGCCTCGAAGCAACGCTCGAGTTGCTCGGGCGCCATGCCCTTGCCGCGATCGCGGATGGCGAAGGCGACGCCGCCGCGCTCGGGGGTCGCCATGAGGTCCACCGCGCCTTTGCCGTGCTCGATGGCGTTGCGCACCAGATGGCGCAGTGCGCGCACCACGAGGTCGCGGTCGCATTCGAACCGTGCGCCATCGGAGCCGTCGACGCCCCGCAGGATGACCCCCTTTTCCTTCGCAGCCGGCGCTTCCGCCGCCACCACCGCGTCGATGATCTGCGCAGCGCGGCACTCGTCGAGGCGCAACGTGAATTCCGTCGTCAGCATCTGCGCGGAGATGAGTTCGGTCACGTTTGTGGAGAAGCGGCGGCCTGCGCCCGCGATCAGGCCCGCAAACTCCGCGACTTCCGCTGACGTCGGGTGCTGTTCGATGTGCTCGGCGAAGCCGACGATGGAGGTCAGCTGCGTGAGCAGTTCGTGCTGCACGAGACGCAGCACGCTGCCCTTGATGGCGTGCGCCTGCTCGACGCTCTCCTTGGCGATGCGGACTTCGCTTTCCCGATGGTACGCGCGCAGGACGTAGCGGAGCTGGTAGCTCAGCAATCGCCAGTTCAACGGTTTGACCACGAAGGACGTGGCGCCTGCCTGGAAGGCGCGGTCGATCGCGGCCATGTCCTCGCGGCCCGTCACCACCACCACGGGCACATGTCGCAACGACTTGTGCGCGCGCATCCGGCCGATCAGCTCGAAACCGTCCATGACCGGCATGTCGAGGTCGACCAGCACGAGGTCGAAGTGGCTCTCGAGCAGCTTCTGCAGCGCCTCGGCCCCGTCGCCGGCGGTGTCGAGCGTTACTTCCGGCGTCGCCAGATGCACGCACGCGAACTCGCGCAGAATCGGATCGTCGTCGGCCACGAGGATGCGGGCCGGCTCGTCGAGCACGAAAAAGAAACCAGTCTGGTCGAGACGTTTAGCGAGCATGGGAATCTCTGAGCATTCTCTTAGGGCGCCCATCGTTAATAAATCGCGGCTCTGGGTGGTCAGAGATCGTTAACTTCAGTCGTTTCGCGTGCGGAAGGAGCTAGGGTTATCAACGTGAAGGCGGTGGCGCTCATCCGCGGCAACGGCCCGTCGATCGCGGGAAAGTTGCAGGCGCTCGTACTTGCGGCGGTCGTCGCTGCGACCGCGACCGTGGGTGGCTTGTCGCTGTGGACTGAACTAAGTCGCTATGCCGACGCCAAGCGCGAAGCGCTTTTGTCCACCGCACAGGTTTTTTCTTCCGTCGTTTCGAAGTCCGTGGCGACCGCTGACCGGCAGGGCGCCAATACGGTCCTGCGCGGTGTCGCCCGCATGCCGGATATCGCCTATGCCCGGGTGGAAGACGCCAGCGGCGCGACTTTCGCGGAGATCGGCACCGGCGTACGTCTCGATTCCGATGTGCGACTTGCGGGCGAGGAGGGCGGTCTCGGCATCGGCCAGCTGTTGTCCACCCGAACCATCGAGACATCCACCGCCATCATGCAGGGCGGGCAGGAGGTGGGCCGGTTCGTGCTTGTCGCGCGCGCGACCGATCTGAAGGACCGGGTGCTGGGCATCCTGTTCCGGTCCTTGCTCGCCTGTGTCATTGCGCTGGCCATCGGTCTGTTCATTGCGTCGCGGCTGCAGAAGGCGATCACAGGCCCGATCGCCCGTCTCGACGCAGCGGTGGCGCGCATTCGTGAATCGCAATCGTTCGATGCTCCGGTGGAGGCGACCAGCAATGACGAGGTCGGCCGTCTGGTCGAAGGCTTCAACGCCATGCTCGGGGAAATCCGCGAACGCGATGGACGGATCGAGGCGCACCTCAAGGGTCTCGAACGCGAAGTCGATTCGCGTACGAAGGATTTGCGCGTGGCGCGCGACGCGGCGGAACACGCCAACCGCGCCAAGTCCGACTTCCTCGCCACCATGAGCCACGAAATCCGCACGCCGATGAACGGCGTGCTGGTGATGGCGGAGCTCCTTGCGGGCGCGGGGCTTGCCGAGAAGCCGCGCCGCTATGCCGATGTCATAGTGCGCTCCGGGAAGAACCTGCTGGCGATCATCAACGACCTGCTCGACTTTTCGAAGATCGAGGCGGGAAAGCTCGAACTGGAATCCACGCGTGTCGATCTCGCGGAAATCATGGACCAGACGGCGTCGCTGTTCTGGGAGCGGGCGCGCGGCAAGGGCCTCGATATGGCGGCGTTCCTCGCGCCGCACACGCCGCGCTACGTCATCGGTGATCCTGTTCGCCTCAGCCAGATCGTCTTCAACCTTGTCACCAACGCGCTCAAATTCACAGAAACCGGCTATGTTCTGGTCACCGTCGCGCGCGATCCAAAGCGGCCCGGCGTCATCCGCTTCGCGGTGCGGGACACCGGCATCGGCATTCCGAAGGATAAGCTCGCCGGGGTCTTCACCGCGTTCACGCAGGCCGACCAGACGACCACGCGGAAATTCGGCGGCACCGGTCTCGGTCTCACCATATGCCGCCGTCTAGCGCAGGCCATGGGCGGCGACATTGGCGTCGTCAGCGAGGTGGGCAAGGGCTCAACCTTTGCGGCGGACCTACCGCTCTGCGTCGCAGATGATGAACATGTGTGGCCGCAATTCAGCGATCCGCAGACTGCGGTCGTTGATTGCGCGCTTCCCGCGACGCGGCGCGTGCTGACTCAGTATCTGCGCGCTGCCGGTTACGAGATCGCGCCCGAAGGCGATGCGAAGTGCGCGGCCAATCTTCTGATCGCCGACCCCGAACGCTTCCGCAATCATCCGCGCCGCCAGGGCGCACAGCGGATCGTCTTGCGTGCGCTCGGTGACTCCACAGCCGATCAGCTGCTTGAAGCCCGCGAAGCGGATGCGGCGCTCGATCTTCCGCTGCTGCGCGCCGATGTGGAAGTCATACTGGGAGAACTGGTCTGCGGCGGCGTCCGTCGACAGCACGCGCGCACCGTGGCGTCGGCGGTGCAGGCGCAGTTCAAGCATCGCCTCGTGCTGGTGGTCGACGACAACGCGGTCAACCGTGAAGTGGCGATCGAATCGCTGTCACGCTTCGGCGTCGCGGCGGAAACTGCCGAGAACGGGCGCATCGCCGTGGAGATGGCGACGGCGCGGCTTTACGATCTCATCTTGATGGACGGCAGCATGCCGGAGATGGACGGTTTCGAGGCCACCGCCGCCATTCGCAGGAATGAGGCCGGCAAGGGCTGGCGACGCACGCCCATCGTGGCGTTGACTGCAGACGTACTCGGCGCTTCGTCGGATGCCTGGCGGGAAGCGGGCACGGACGGCTTGCTGCACAAACCATTCACGATCGCCGCCCTCGGCGCGCATCTGGAGACCCACTTCGGCCCGCCGGACGAAACGACCGAGGAGGACATCGCAAAGGCTGAGGATCTCGCGAACGCTCGCGCCGCCGAAGGGTTTGCGCACCTCGATGCGCTGGGTGCGCCGGACTTCGTGCAACGCGTCGTTGGCCTGTATCTCGACCAGGCGCCCAAGCGGTTGGCGGAGCTCGTCGCCGCGGTGCGCGCCGACGAACAGGATGCCGCCGCGCGCGCGTCGCATGCGATCAAGTCGATGAGTCTCAGTCTCGGCGCGCAGCATGTCGCCGATCTATCTGGCGACGCCGAGCGACGGGTGCGCGTCGACGGCGCGGCGATCACGGATGCGGACGTCGCAGCCGTCGCGGATGCGCTGGAGAAAACCACGCAGCTGCTCGCGCGCAAGATCGGACGAGGCGCCGCGCCGGCGCCTTTCGTCGGCGGGCGCACGAATATCGCGGTCGAACTCGAAGAGGCCATCCGCGCGGACCGGCTAGCGCTGCACTATCAGCCGATTTTCGATCGATCCGGTAAGGGCCTCATGGGCTTTGAAGGTCTCGTGCGGTGGTCGCGAGACAATGGCGTGCCGATCGGCGCGCAGGAAATGGTCAAGGTCGCCGAGGACTCCGGGCTTATCGCGCTGATCGGCGACTGGGTGATCGACCGTGCGGCGCAGGATGCGCGTGACTGGCATGGCGTATTTGTGTCGGTGAATGCCTCACCCACCCAACTGCGCGATCCCGAGTTCGACGCGCGCGTTTTCGCGACGCTCGAAAGGCGCGGCATGGACCCGAAGCGCTTCGTCATCGAGATCACCGAACAGACGACGCTGGAAGCCGATCCCGAGGTGATCGATCTCATCAAGCGGCTGCGCGCGGGCGGCGTGCAAATCGCGCTCGACGATTTCGGAACGGGCTACTCATCGCTCACGCACCTGCGGCGGTTCCCGATCGACAAAGTGAAGATCGACAAGAGTTTCGTCACCGATCTCGGCTCCGGGCTGGAAGGGGCGACGATCATCCACGCGGTCGTGTCCATCGGGCGCACGCTCGGCTTCCAGATGGTGGCCGAGGGCGTGGAAACCCCCGAGCAGCACGCCTTCCTGCGCGCTGCGGGCGTGCATGCGCTGCAGGGCTGGCTGTTCGGCAAGGCGATGCCGCCGGCGGAAGCCTCCGCACTGGTCGTACGCCACGCGGTGGGCGTGGTCTGAACGACGGACTTCGCGGGAGGGCGCTTGCGTCGTCGCGCCCGCCATGCTTGCGGTCCCCCATCAAGACGATGCGGGGAAGCAGCGTGAGCACGACAACGGACGCGGAAGAGATTACGCCGCACAAGCTGCGTCTGGTCGTCGGCGCTTCGGCCGCCGGCGCCATCTTCGAGTAGTACGACTTCTTTATCTGTGACGCGCTCGCCTAGATCATGGCGACGCACTTCTTCGCCAATTTGTCGGACGCGCAGGCGCTGCTGTTTTCGCTGCTGACGTCTTCCGTTGGCCTCATCGTGCGTCCCATCGGCGCGCTCGTGATCTTCGCGGTCGGCGCCAGCACTCTACGGCCCGCAGGCGGCGGCGCCTGTGGAGCTCTTTCCCCCGCGCATTCGCTACACGGCGTTTTCGCTGCCCTACAATATCGGCGCCGGCTGGTTCGGCGGCCTTGCGCCAGTCAACGCGCTCGCCATCGTCACGGCGACCGGCAACATCTATGCGGGTTTATGGTTCCCGCTGATCGTGACGGCGCTGGCGGCTGTGATCTTTTTCTTCCTTTGGCCAGATACCGAGGATCGCGACATCAACGCCTGATTCAGCGCCGCCTCTTGAGGCTTCATCCACATTAAAGCCGGTTGCGGCGCCCCTCGGCGTTGTGCGAGCGCGACCGTCGGGGTAGGGACGTGGCTCCGCTCTGATGGATGTTCCGATGATCGCGTTCGCCGCGGCCGCTTCGCCCAGCTTTTTCCGGCCTATCGCGCGGCAGGCCGAGGAGGCCTTCTGGGCGTATCCTCATGTTTTCATGGGCTTTCTATCCGTCGGGCTCGCGGCGCTTCTGATTTCTGCGTTCTGGATGCTGCGCGGCGCCGGCAAGGCGACTGCCGCGACCCGCCAGGCCCTTCGCGCGCAAGGACTGAAGCGCCAGAAGGACCACCGCGCGCTAATTCTTGTGGGTAATATCGACGGCGGCGCGCGCCTGCGTGAGCAGCTTATGGCCGCCATCGAGACCAGCTTCGGCGCTTTCGCGTTCTCCGCACCGGTACAAGTCGAGCCGTTCCCCGTGAAGCTCAAGATCCCCGGCGCGCGCGCGCACCCCGAGCGCATACGCCGGATCGGCGTGCAGGCCGCAGACGTGCTGGAGCGGTCAGCCGGCGATGTCATCGTCTGGGGCCGCCGGGGCGTCGGCGACAAGGTCGAACTCAAGTTCGTGGCCTCGCCGAACTATTCCCGCCTGCCCGAAGTGCATACGCTCGAGTTCAAGCTCCGCAAGGGGCACATGGAGTCCGGCGTCGAGGAGGCGATCGCCTACGCGTGCGCGCGTCGCGCCCGCCCCGTGCTCAACCGTCCGCAGGACTACAAGCCCGAAAAGCTCCAGGCGATTGTGGAGGCGCTCGACAAGCTTGTGCAGGATCCGCCGGAAACGCTGAGCGACGCCGCCCAGCTCGAAATCCTCGGGGACTTCGCTTCTGGGGCCCTTTCGCTCGGCGAACGGGGCGGGGGCACACATTGGCTTGAGAAGGCGCTTGAAGCCCGCAGGCAGTATTTGGAGAAGGTCGACCGCGATCTCGATCCCGGAACCTGGGGCTCGGCGCAGCAGGAAGTCGGTCGAGCGCTCGCCGCGCTTGGCGAGCGCGAAGGCGCCCGCGACAAGCTGGAAGAGGCCGTCAGCGTCCTCAAGATGTCGCTAGACGCGCTCCGCGCCGCCGACAGCCTGCAGGCCGCCGAAGTCGGCATGCGCGCCCTGCAGCGCGCCGAGCAGACGCTGGCGCAGCGCCGTCGCATCGGACTGCGCTGGCCGGCCTAGACGACGGGCCGCAACTTCTTTGGCAGCTTCGCAACGATGATGCTATACGCCTCTGCGAGGCGCTCGCGTAGCTTGACGTCGTCCATGGCCTTCAGCGTCACCAGCTGCACCCATTTGGCGCGCGCGAGATAGGGCGCGGGGATGATGCCTTCGCGCTCGATCACCATTTCGTACGCCACTTCGCTGACCTTGAACGACAGGCTCGGCGCTTTGCCGCCGCTCATAGCCGCAAGCATCTTGCCGACGACCTTGTATACTGGCTGGTCATAACCCCTCGGGAACGAGACGCTCGCGCCCGGCAGCGCAAGTGCGGCTTTGTCCACCGCCTTCGGCGTTATGCTTCGACGCCGACATCAATGGGGCAGGTCACGCCCGTGCCCCCGATGCCGCAGTAACCCGCCGGGTTCTTGGCGAGGTACTGCTGGTGATAGTCCTCCGCGTAGTAGAATGGCTGGTTGGCGCGCACTTCCGTGGTGATGGCGCCGAACCCCTTGGCTGTGAGCGCGGCATTGTAAGTCTCCATAGCCATATCCACGATCGCAGCGTGAGCGGGTGTCGTGGTGAAGATTGCCGAACGATATTGCGTGCCTACGTCGTTGCCCTGGCGCATACCCTGCGTTGGATCGTGCGCTTCGAAGAAGACCTTCAGAAGCGCAGCAAGCGACACCTCCTTGGGGTCGAACACGACGCGCACCACTTCCGTGTGCCCCGTGCGCCCCGAACAGACCTCCTCGTAGGTGGGATTCGGCGTCAAGCCGCCCGCATAGCCCACCGCTGTCGTCCAGACGCCTGGCGTCTTCCAGAACACGCGCTCGGCGCCCCAAAAGCATCCCAGCGCTACGACAACCTCTTCCAGCCCCTCGGGCAAGGGGGGCGCGATCGCGCGGCCAGTCACGAAATGGCGGTTCTCAAAGGCGACCGGCCGATCGCGTCCCGGAAGGGCCTCCGCAGCCGTCGGCAGGTCTAGCTTCTTCTTCGCAATGAACATTGGAAACCTCCGTCGACGTTATACGTAGGGCGCCGGGGCTGGCGTTACAGCCTGCCTTGACGGCGTGCCGTTCGCGGACATTGTCTTTTACCCCGCAACACGTCATAAGCCCGCCCTCCGGACAGGTGGCCGAGTGGCTGAAGGCGCACGCTTGGAAAGCGTGTTTAGGGGCAACTCTAACGAGGGTTCGAATCCCTCTCTGTCCGGGAGCGCCCTATTTTTCCAACAGTATTGCAACGCTGTAACACACACCATGACAACGCAATACGCGTTGTGCTCCAAGGGGTATCGGCCAAGCGCTCGCCGCCAAATCTAGTCATCGCTGCGCTGGGATGTTATCGTAGTGCATCCTGTTACCGCGCAGATTGTTGGCAAATTGTTGACAGGGTTTGGGGTGTGTCAACATGGGCTCGAAACCGCTGACCGAGACATCGATCCGTGCGCTCAAGCCGGCAGCCAGGGCGTTCAAGGTGAGCGATGGCGGAGGGTTGCATATCCTGGTGACCCCCGCAGGGTCGAAAATCTGGCGTCTGGTGTACCGCGCAGGCGGTCGGCAACGATGCATGACGCTCGGGGCGTATCCGAAACTGACCCTGGCGAACGCTCGAAAGCAGCGAGAAGACGCAAAGGCCGTGCTGCGGAGCGGCTCCGATCCGGGGACCTCAGCCGCGACGCCGGTCGGCGAGAAGACCTTTGCCGAAGTCGCTCTTGAATGGCACTCAGCGCAATGTGATCGCTGGACGCTGGCCTATGCACAACAAGTGAAGGCTCGGATCGAGGCGGATCTCTTTCCCGAACTTGGAAAGCTGCCGATTGGGAGCATGGCGCGCAGCCAATTGCTCTCCGCGCTGCGCAAAGTCGAAGGCAGAGGCACGCTTGAGACCGCCCGACGCCTGAAACAGTACGCGGGGGCAATCTTTCGCTATGCCGGGGCCGAGGACGACGCGCTGAACGATCCGACGCCCATGCTGCGGGGAGCGCTCAAGGCTCCGCCGCGATCACGACACCATGTGGCGCTAAAGCACGCCGAAATCGGCGCCTTCATGCGCGTGCTTGGAGCGTATGATGGCGAGACGACGACGCG
>Ga0247843_1007524_pt1 | contig 13320 bp, 9 predicted proteins | sample LaCruzMarch2017__FD_192420 | JGI IMG/M metagenome (GOLD analysis project Ga0247843, IMG submission 192420) | Freshwater microbial communities from meromictic Lake La Cruz, Castile-La Mancha, Spain - LaCruzMarch2017_8m | ecosystem: Environmental > Aquatic > Freshwater > Lake | place: Spain...
CGCGTTTTCCGCTAACGCGCTTGAGGCGTTCGCGAGCAACGCGCGTCTTTAAATCTCCGACCTGAACAAGAATCATCGTCTTGGCTTGGACATCAGCACGAGGCGCTTCGACAATTTCGCCCATCCCCAGGCCGTCAATTTCGACGAGCGCGCCCGCCACGAGTTCCGAGTTTTCAAGATCGCGCGTCTGGCCCGAATGACTCAGGTCCTGCACCTCGCCGACCTGGACGCGCATCTGCGCCGAAGTGTCTGAAATTTTCTGGAACATTTTCGTGGCACCTGATTTCAACTCGTCGCCTTGAGCGTTTTTGACTTCGAGCGCCAGTTCGTCGCGCAGACGCGAAAGATCTTTGATGAGCTTTTGAGACTCTTCCGAAAGCATAATCTTTTGTTTGAGGCCGTACTCCTCGACCACGCGCTGAGCCTGCTCTTCGCGTTTCTGAGTGCGCTCGATGCGGTCCGCGAGTTCTTGCTCCTGCGAGAAAAACTTCACGCGCGCAGTTTCGAGTCGTTCGAGAGCCTGCGACAAATCCTTCGAAGGTTCACCGCGAAGGACACGTGCTCGGGTGAGAACATCTTCCGGGAAACCCACGCCTGCCGCAGTTTCAAACGCCGACGACTCGCCGGGTACGTCGAGAATCAGCTGGTAGGTAGGGCGACGCGATTTGGAATCGAAAGCCATCGAAGCGATTCGGCAGCGCGCATCGGCGAGCGCAAACTGCTTGAGCGCTCCGTAGTGCGTCGTCACAAAAAGGCGTACTTCGCGGTCCAGAAGTTTTTCGATAAACGCTTGAGCGAGAGGTTGGCCCTCTTCGGGCGAGGTTCCCGTCGCGATCTCGTCGACGAGCACGAGGTCACCCGATTCGGAATTCTCGTACATCTCCGAGAGCATCTTGAGATGCGCCGAAAACGTCGAAAGATTTTCTTTAATGTTCTGCTCGTCGCCAATGCTTACGAAAATCCTCTGCAAATCCGCGGGAACCGCAGCCGACTTAGCAAACACGGGCAAACCCGCACGCGACAGACATACGGCCAGACCCACGGCCTTCAGAAGAACCGTCTTGCCGCCCGTATTGGGACCCGTCAGAATAAATGCCTTCTCCCACGAGAAGGTATTCGAAACCACGCCACGATCAATCGCCAGGAGCGGGTGCGTGAGCGCCTCGAAGTCGAGCTTGGGAGCATCCACGGCGATTGCCAGAGGAAGTTTGACGTCGATCGCTAGCTGCACGAAGGCCGAGAGCAAATCGACGCGCGCCAAAATCTTCTGATGAGCGAAGAATGCTGAGACGTGCGGCTGTGTCTTGACGACGACTTCGGCGAGGATACGCTCGATCTCGTGTTGAATTTCTTTCTCGGCGACCTTCAGCTGATTATTCCACTCGACAACGTCTTCGGGCTCCACGAACAGCGTCGCCTCGGAGTTAGAAACGTCGTGGATAATCCCCGGCACGCGGCCTTTGAAATTCGACTTGATCGGTAGCACATAACGGCCATCGCGAAGAGTGATGTAAAAATCCTGCATGAGCTCAGCAAGCTTGTTGCTGCTGAGATAATCTTCGAGACGCTTGCGAATTTTCTTGTGAAGCTCGCGGGAGAGTTCGCGGAGCGCCGCCAAATCCTCGCTCGCGTCGTCTACGATTTCTCCTTGGGGATCGAGGAGGAGAGAGTGTTCGCCAAACCAAGTATCGAGTCGATCGATACCGCCCGTGAGAAGAGAAAGCTGCGGAGCCTTCGAAGCGTAGCGCCGTGCAAACTGCGTAAGATCAAGAACACTACGGTGGAAACTCAGGAGACTGCGGAACTCGGCCGTGTCGATCTGACCCGATCGCGTGATGCGCATGAGCACATCGTCAAGGACCGGCGTATCGCCCGCAGGGGGCTGCACGCCTTCGGCATTCTTCAACTCAAAAAGTTCGAGCGTGGCTTTGGCCTGCATGCGAGCTTCGTCGAGCCCAAGGAGTCCCGGCTCCCATTCGTTGCCGAGCCGCTGGCCGATGGGACTGCGCGCACGCGCGCTGAGTTCGAATTGCAAACGCGACCATTCCAAGGCGCGAAGTGCTGAAGCGGAAGCAGAGAGAGAGCGTTGTTTTTCGGAACTCATGCGTTAGAGAAAACCTATCAGGTCTTGAGCCATTTTTCGAAGGCTTCGTCGATGTCGGCCATGCGCGTCTCGGAACGACCGATAATCAGCGTCCCTTCTTGCCCCTTAGCAGACTTGAGATGACGCTTTTCGGTGATATCAACGACCCCGTAGCCAGAGTGTCGCGCCTTGGAATTGAACACGGCAAGCTGACAGGCCCAGAGTTCGAGATCGTCCCGAAGCGCGTCGTCTTTGGCGCCGAAAAGTTTCTGGCCCCGCGGAATCCAAACATGTCCTCCGCCCAGACCTCGCACGTGAAACCACAAGTCGCGCGATCCCGCCTCGCGGTAAAGCGTCGCATTCTCGCGACTATTTCTGCCGAGCCGCGCGCGCAGTCCTGACGGATGTTCGAGCCATTGTCCGATCGCTTTTGCGACTTCTTTCGATGCGCGGGATTTAACGGGCTGCTGCTGACGAGACGCCGGCTGGGATGCGCTGTCGCGGGCGCCGACCTTGGCGTCGACTTCGATGAGACGCTTCTGGGCGCCCTGTAGTTTTCTTTGATAGCGCCGTCTCAGATCGTGAATGATCTCGAGCGCCTGAGCACGCGTATTTCCGTGGAAAGCAGGCAAGCGAGTTTCTTCGCGCACCCAAGCGAGCGACGACAGCGCCTCTTTGCTCCAAGCCACTTCGCGTCCCCACGCGAGAGGGTCGCCATCCAGAAACGCGCAAAGTTCTTGCAACGCCGTCAACCCTTCCCGACTGGCATCGACATCGCCCTGAACTTTTTCAAGAAGTCTTTGCTCTTTCGAGAGAAGTTTCTGTTCATGGGCCCTCTCAGCCGCGGACGCTACGATGGCCGCACTTTCGCTGCTCTCAAGATCTTCGCCGTGTTCTCGTTCGCTTCTCAGGGTGCCCAGCTCGAAACTACGCGAGAAGTCCTTCTCGCCAGGCCGCAGCACCGTGAGCTTCACGCGCGGCCCCTGAGCCGTCTCACGCTCCCAGATGAGCCGCACGCCCGTGGCCAACTGCAGCTCCCAGGCTGAGCCCATAGCGCCTTCGCGACAAACGACAGCCTCGATGCGGGCATTGAGAGCATGGGCCCGTATAAAGAGCTGCACGGGATCCTGCGAGGCTTCGAGCCCCTCTTTTCCGTAGGCGACATCTTCTGAGCTTTGAAGCTCCACCAGGGCCCAATCGCTCTCATCGGGATGCCAGCCGAGCAAAAACCCCTTCTTAGGCCCTGGAAATACACGGAGTTCATAGACCCACGCCGCTGTCGAAGTGCGCCACGCCTTGAAGGTCTGCAACTGAGAAGCCTGCAGAAAGTCCTTGACTTGATGCGTAATATGCTTAATAATTCGGGGTTTAAATAAGTATTCCATTGACAGTATCTTCGTCAAAACGGGTAGGACAAAACGATGGCCGCAAAAAGCAAGAAAGCTAAACCTTCCAAAACCACTCCAGTCGCTAAGAAGGCTCCAACCTCTAAGAAGCCCGACGCCAAGTCAAGCAAGGTCAAGGCCGCAGCCCCTGCTAAAAAAGTTCCCGCAAAAAAAGCAGCAGCTCCCGCAAAAGCGGCGAAGCCTGTCGCAACCGCAAAGACCACTTCGAAGACCACCGCAAAAACAACGGCGAAGACCGCAGCTCCTGCAACCAAAACAAAAGAGACCAAGTCCGGCCTCAAGCAGGAAGTTTCCGCAAAAGCTAAAACCGGCAAAACCAGCGCTAGCGATTCACGCCGTACTCAAGCAAACGCGCTTATCGCCGCAGCCCTTGAAGACGAAGAAGAAGAAACCGATAGCGATGACGACGAGGACGAATTCGATCCCGAAGCCTTCCTCGCAGCCAGCGGCGGCAAAGGCCTCATCCGCTCGCACACGATGCGCAAAGAGCGCGTCGATTTGAATTTACCTGTGCGCTACCGCCACACCAAAGGACCGATGGTCTACAACGCCATCCTTCTCAACTTGTCGAAGACGGGTCTTTGCCTCGAGAGCAAAGAAAAGCTCAAAGACAAAACCGTTCTTCGTATCGAGATCCCCCTGCCCCACACTTCGGAACTTTTCGCGATTCAAGCGGAAGTCATTTGGTCCGAGAAAGCTCCCGAGTCGGGCGCCGGCAAAAACGCTACGTACCATCTCGGTATGAACTTCCTCGTGATGTCGCTCGCCAAGAAGACCGTCATCAACAACTTCATCCAGCAACGTCGCGACGAAATCGTCATGGCGAAAATCGGTCTCGATCGCTTCAGCGAATCCGTTCCTGTCGCGGGCCTCGACTAAAGATTGCCGATGAAGTTCAGAACACTCCTTGTTGCCGCTGCATTCACGTCGTCCTTTTCTTTCGCGTCGGAACTCAGAGCCCTTCGTAGCTTCGACTGCCAAGGTCGCTTCAAAGATCTCGCCACTTCTGGCACAGGCCCCATCAGCGGCGTCATGACCGACTACGCCATTGAGGGCTCCGACGAAGGCACCAACATGGATGACTTCATCGGGCACTTCGATATCGATGCGGCCTTCCTCCCCTTTCGTCCGGCACATCTGCAGACAGCAGAAGACTCCGAAGACATCGAAAGCGACCGCGACAGCGAAGAGCGCGATGCTTGGGGTGGCTTCGCCATCTACGGGATGATCCTAAAGGGCACGATTGAAGAACCCAAAGAGAATCTCATCTTCGCCATGAAAGCCGACAAAGAGCAAATCGGCGCGCGCGTTCGCAGCTACAAGTTCGTCGCGCAAAAGTTGATCGCAGGCGAAAGCGACGACGACATTCCCACGGAAGTGTCTCTCGCCGAAGGCACACTTCGCTGCACTCAAAAATAATTTCAATATCAAAAACTTAAGCGTTTAGATTGGGAATCGTAATCCCGCGATCCAAAAGAGTCTTCGGCACGCCCTTGGGAATCGCACTCAGAAGACGCTTCGTGTATTCGTCGCGGGGATTCTTGTAGATCTCCTGCGCATTCGACATCTCAACGACCTTGCCCTTGTTCATGACAAGAACGTCGTCGGCGATGAATTTCACGACTGCGAGGTCGTGCGAAATGAAAATGTAAGTGAGATTCATCTCTTCTTGCAGATCGAGCAGCAGGTTCAGGATCTGCGCCTGAATCGATACGTCGAGCGCCGAAACGGATTCGTCGCAGACGATGAACTCGGGCTCTACGGCAAGCGCGCGCGCGATACAGATACGCTGACGTTGACCGCCCGAGAACTCGTGAGGGTAGCGCGAAAGCGCCTTTGCAGGGAGTCCAACTTTTTCGAGAAGAGCTTGTGCTCGCTCGAGACGCTCCGCCTTGTTGCCGTGGATCTTGTGAATTTCCATAGGCTCGGTGATCGCAGCGCCGATCGTCATACGTGGGTTCAGAGAAGCGTAAGGATCTTGGAAGATGATCTGCATCTGGCGACGCAGTTTGCGCATCTCCTCAGATCCAATGTGGGTGATGTCCTTGCCCTTCCACAGGATTTCGCCCCCGGTGGGCTCTGTGAGACGCAGGATCGTGCGACCGAGCGTGGTCTTGCCACAACCCGATTCACCGACGAGACCCAGTGTGCGGCCCCTACGAACGCCAAAACTCACGTCGTCAACGGCTTTGAAGTTATCGACAACACCACCGAAAATGCCACCACGGATTGGGAAGCTCTTCTCGAGATTCTTCACCTGAAGGATCACCGGGTTCTCAGTCTCAGAGACGGGACGGACCGGATTGATAAACTCGATCTTGGGAGCGACTTTTTCTTTGCCATCGGCGGTCATGTAATCGCTAACGGTTACGAGACGGCGAGGATGTTCGGTGAGCGGGGGACGGCACGCGAGCAGCCCCTTAGTGTAAGGATGCGTCGGACGCATGAAGATTTCTTCGGTCTTGTTCTTCTCGACGATGTCACCGCGGTACATGACCACGACTTCGTCGGCGATGTCCGCAATGACACCCAGATCGTGGGTGATGAAGAGCATCGACATCTTGTATTGTTCTTGAAGCGAAGCGAGCAGATCGAGAACTTGCTTTTGGATCGTCACGTCGAGAGCCGTGGTGGGCTCGTCGGCAATCAGAAGGTCGGGTTCGCAACCGATCGCCATCGCGATCATCACGCGCTGCTTTTGGCCGCCGGACATTTCGTGAGGGTAAGAATCGATTTTCTTCGAAGGATCGGGGATACCGACTTGGTTCAAAAGATCGAGAGTCTTAGCTCTAGCCTGAGCCTTGTTGAGACCTTGGTGCAGCATGAGCGTTTCAGCGATCTGATAGCCGACCGTGAAAACGGGGTTGAGGCTCGTCATGGGCTCTTGGAAGATCATGGAGATCTTGTTGCCGCGGATTTTGCGCATTTCCGCTTCGGAGACTTTCAAGAGATCGAGTCCGTTGAAAAGGATCTGGCCGCCGGTGACTTCGCCGGGAGGATTGGGAATGAGGCGCATCGCCGCAAGCGACGTAACGCTTTTGCCCGAACCCGATTCGCCCACAAGACCAACGGTCTTGCCGCGAGGAATGTCGAAGGAGACTTTGTTGATCGCCGTGATCGGACCTTCGCGCGTGGAAAACTTGACCTCAAGATCCCTGACGCTCAGAAGAATATCGCTTGTGCTCATCTCAAATAAACCTTCTCAAAACTTTCTTTAGGTCCGTAGCTTCGGATCGATCGCATCGCGAAGCGCATCCGAGAAGAGGCTAAAGGCAAGAACGATCGGGAACATCGCTGCCGTTGCGCTCGCAAGACCCCACCAGACGCCTTGAATCAGCTCGCCTGTGGCGTCCGCAATCATGATACCCCAGCTGGAGCGCTCGCCGATTTCGGCACCGAGACCCAGGTAGGTCAGGATCACTTCGGACTTGATGCCCGTTACGAATCTGAGACTAAAGCCGATGATCACAATATGCAAAACGTTGGGGAAAATGTGCTTGATCATGCGGCGCATATGACCGCCGCCCAGCGCCTGTGCCGCAAGGACGTACTCGCGATTCTTGTGCTTCATGAACTCGGCACGAATCAAACGCGCGATACCGACCCAGCTGGTCACACCGAGCGCGATACAGACTGTGGTTGTTCCTTTGCCGAGCGCGAGTGCGATCGCGATCAGAAGGAGGAACTCAGGGATATTGGAGAGAGTCGTCGAAACCCAAGTAATAAGGTCATCGACCCAACCGCCGAAGTAGCCCGCTAGCGCTCCCATCACGACACCAATCGGAATCGCGATCAAAGAACTCACCAGACCGACGTACATCGCCGTGTAAGCGCCTTGGATGGTTTTGAGGAGTACGGAACGCCCGAAGATATCCAGGCCGAGCCAGTGGAGCATGCTCTTAGCGAGATCGGGCGCCTCACGCGAGCCACCGATGGTTTCCTGCCAGTTGCCAGCCACAAGATTGAAGCGCACGAGAAGAGCCGTCACGACGTAAATTACGATGACGACAAAACTCCAGGTCGCGAAGGGATCGTTGAGAAGCCTGCGGAGCGCGTCGCTCCAGAGTGAGTTGCCGTTTACTTTTTTCGCGAGAAATTTCATATTCCGCTCACTTCAACTGAACACGTGGGTCGACAAGCGCGTAGAGAATGTCGGAAAGCAGGTTGAAAATAATGTAAGCGAAAGTTCCGAGAACCGTCATGGAAACGAGAACGGGACGATCGTTGTTTGCGATCGCTTTGACAATCAAATCGCCCAGGCCAGGAATCTGGAAGAAACTCTCGATCAGAACCGAACCAAGAATCAGGAACGGAATCGTGATCACGAGATTCGTAAGGATCGGAATCATCGCGTTCTTAAGCACGTGGCGAAGCAGCACGGCCTTCATCCCGAGGCCCTTGGAGCGCGCCGTACGAACGTAGTCCTGGTACAGCTCGTCGAGGAAAATCGTGCGATAAAAGCGAAGTTCAGGCGCAACCGACAGGAACACGAAGATCATGATCGGAAGCACGAGGTACTGCCAACGTTGGATCATGTCGGGATCGTAGCCGCTGATCGGGAAAAGGCTCCATTTGTAAGCAAGAACATACTGAGCCGCGAGGATGTAAACGAGAAGACTCACGCTCTGAGCCGCGACCGAAAACGCAACGACCGTCTTGTCGAGACGCGAGCCGCGATAAAGAGCGATAACGAGACCCAGGATCAAGGAGATCACGGTCGAAATCACGAATGCGGGGAAACCGAGCGAGAAACTAGCGCCCGCGCCGTTCCAGATCATGTCTGTGATCTTTTGTTTGGTCCAGTAGCTGCGACCAAAATCAAGGGTCACGAGCTGTTTGAGCATGTCGAAATATTGTCCGTACCAAGGCTTATCGAGGCCGAGTTCTGCACGAATCGTCGCTATCACTTCGGGCGTGGCGTGTTTGCCGGCGAGCTGAAGTGCAGGGTCACCCGGAACGACGTTGAAGAGCAGGAACAACAGGAACGTCGTGCCGAGCAAAATCGGAATAGCGTACAAAAGGCGTCGGACAATATAAGCGAACACGTTTACTTCGCTCCTTGAGCCTTCAGCTCTTCATCAACACGCAAGAACTTTCCGATATGACCGCCCATGAAGCCGCCTTTGTAGTTCTTGAGCCACTTGTGGCCGACAGCAAAGGTGACGCGGTGGATGCCGGGCAGCCAAGGAAGTTCGGTCGCAAAGATTTCCATCATGCGGTGAATTTTCGCGCGACGCTCAGGAGAGTCGGTCATATAGCGCATTTCTTCGAAGAGCTTGTTGTACTCGGCGTTGTTGAAGTTCGAACCGTTTGGGCCGGGAGCCGCGTTCGGGCCGTAGAGAAGTTGCAGGAAGTTCTCGGCATCGGGATAGTCCGCGCCCCATGCCACGCCCCACATCATCGCCTTTTTCTGGTCGATTTTGGAGAGGAGTTCAGAGAACTGGTTCACGTTGATTTGAACTTTGATTCCGAGCTTAGCGAGGCGACGCTGGAAGTCTTCCGCCATTTGACGGCTTTCGGCGCCTTGGCCGATTTCGTACTGGATAACGGGAACGCCCTTACCTTCGGGATATCCTGCTTCAGCAAGAAGCTTCTTCGCCGCTTCGAGATCGAAACGCTGGAAAGGATTGATGAAGTTCTCATCGTAGCCCGCGAGACCAGGAGGAACGGGGGTGTGCGCGGGGATACCACGGTTGTTGTAGAAAACCTTCAGAGAATCGACGGTGTCTTCGGCAAGCGCGATCGCGTGACGGAATTTAGGACCGGCTTTTTTGAAGAAAGGATCCAGCATGTTGAACGCCGTGTAGGTCACGTCCGCTCCGGGAGTGATGGTCAGAACGATGCCTTTATCGAGGAACTCTTTTTTGAGTTGGCGAGTGTTCACATCGATAATGCTGTCGAAGTTGTCCTTCGGAATTCCCGCTCGATCGAGCTGACCGCTGAGGAAGTTCAACCAAAGAGGTTGGCTCTCGGTAAAGATCTGGATTTCAAGACGATCCGTGAAAGGAAGCGCTTTGCCAGAATCCGCGAGCAACGACTTGTCGTCGGTCGCTTCAGCCTGGGTTGGGTAAGTCGAGTGAGTGTAGTTAGGGTTCCTCTTGTAAGTGATTTTCGAACCGCGTGCCCAAGTATCGAGGATGTAGGGACCGGTACCCACGGGATTATTGCCGAAGTCTTTGCCCAGTTTTTCGACGAGTTCAGGCGCCACGACCGAGCTGTACGACATCGCGAGAACAAAAAGCAGCTGGGGGTAAGGATTCACGAGAGTGATCTGCAACGTTGAATCGTCGAGAGCCTTGAAGCCTTCGGGACCGTTTGCGTAATCGACAGCTGCCGCCGCTTTGTTCTTTTCTCTCCACTCGTTGAGGCCTTTGATCTTGCCGTCGAAAATCCAGAAACCGCCGGAGTTGATCTTGGGATCTGCGATACGAAGAAGCGAGTAGACGAAGTCATTCGCAGTGACGTCTCGGCCTTTGCCACCTTCGAAATGGGGAGAGTCGGTGAACTTCACGCCCTTCTTGATTTTGAAGGTGTAAACAAGACCGTCTTTGGAAACTGTAGGCATCGCCTCGGCGAGCAAGGGACGAAGCTCATGGGGACGCTTGAGATATTCGTATTCAACAAGACCTTCGTAAATCAGCGACACCGCTTCGTTGGTGTAGAGATCATCCGCCATTGCAGGATCGAGCGCCTTCGCATCCGCGACCGCAGGCAATTTCAGAACGCCTTTTTCTCCGCCTTTGCCAGTACATGCCGACATCGAAACAAGGCCGAGGACAAGCGCCAGACCCGAGAGATAACGTGTGGTTTTTGAGAACGAAATTGACAACATAAGGGTGCTAAAAAACAGTAATGGGCTCAGGGTGTCAACTTTGGAGAAACCTTAATAATCTTGTACTGTCGTTGACGCAGTGGGTTGCCACTGAAAGATCTCAGGTCCCCGGTCTTTAATGGGCTCGGCTTGCACCCATTCAAAGCTCCACAAAGGTTCTCCGCGAGTCGTCACTTGTAGGAGTGTCGGAAGGGTCGAATAGCCCTCGCCTTTCAACTGAGAATAGAACAAATCCCACTCAGAATTTGCCCATGAAACGTCTTTGTCGTCGAGCAGTTCGGACTTTTCACTCATGCGCGTTTTGTGATGAAGCGGAAAGAAATATGTAGGGTCGATATCGACCCGGTGCCAGCGGTTGTGATTCCTAATTTCAGAACGCGCCACAAAGAGCAAACGATAAACATTATCGCTTTCAAGATAAGCACAAGAGCGCAAAGAATTTTCGCCCCCCGAGCTCACATAGCCACTTCTTGAAAGAGCTAAATCAAGAAAAAAGGGACCCGGGATATGAACGGGCAGAATTTTCAGGAAACGTTCGCGCCTTTCGCTGTTCTGCGCGAACTCGGCGTAAGGCAAGCGATGAACGAGTTTTTTGCGAGCATCGTAGAACTGGACCCAGTCGCCGTTGATCTGAATCAGCCCGAGACGAATCCCCAAAGGCCCCGTCACTTCGGCACGCAGGTACGCGGGACTCATAAGAGCAAGATCGAGTTCCGTGCTGTCTGTAGCGCTCGAAATACGCACCTGTCCACGGAGCGAGGTAAAGAAGCGCTCACGAGCTTCGATTCGAGTTGAAATGCTTTTGCAGTCCTTAAGGATCTGAGTGGGGCGTGCTCGCGGGCGTTCTTTGAGAATCTGCGTCGAAGTGCATCCGACTAGCGTTGCAACGAGGATTAATGAGGCCCGTGCAGAGGTCGTCGAGGCGACCCATGCGCGCGTCAGGCGGAAGCCTTGCATCGACTTGCTGAAGCTTTGTCTGAACTTTTGCGAGCATGTCGAGGTGATCGGGCTTGAGGCGCAACGCTTTGGCATAATAGTCCCGAGCTTCGCTCAGGCGTCCGAGTTTGACAAGAATGTCGCCCAAGTGTTCGACGATCACAAACTCCGTGGGGACTTTGGCGTGAGCGGGAGTGAGAGTGTCGTACGCTTCTTGGTAACGACCCTTCTGATAATAGACCCATGCGAGCGAATCCGTGATGAACGGGTCGCCCGGTTCGAACTCGAGAGCTTTTTTCACAAACTTTTCGGCCTCGTCGAGATTCTTGCCTTGCTCAGCCCAGGTGTAACCGACGTAGTTAAGTGCTCCGACGTGAGCCGGGTTCACAGAAAGTATCGAAAGCATGATTTTGATGCTGTCGTCGTAGCGACGCATTTTCTCGAAGAGCATGCCCTTTTGGAAAAGCAGGGCTTCGTCGCTTGGAAATCTCTTAAGCGCGGATTTTAGAACCTCTTCGGAACGCGAAAGTTCTTGCAGCTCTGCAAAGTACTGTGCGACGACGCGGAAAAGGGCTTGGGACTTGTTAGCATCTTCGGCCTTCTGAGCGAGGGTCGAGGAAGCCTCGAGACTTTCGAGCAATTCTTTCTTGCGATCGAGCTTATGAAAAGCTTTCAAACGCAGGGGCATCGAATCGAAGTACGCCGTCGAATCGCTCTCAATAAGCAGATATTGGTCGAGAGCTTCAGGAAAACGCGTTTGTGCCTCGAGAAGCATTCCGAGCATGAGACGAAGGGTTCCGTTTCCGGGATCCATCGCAAGAAGTTCACGGAACTTCTCTTCGGACTTGGCGAGATCGCCCACCTCGATCCATGCTCGCGCCATCTGAAGAAGGCTGTTCATGTCGCTGGGCTCAAGTTGCAGAAGGTTGTGGAAGGCTTCAATCGCCTTTGAAAAATCTTTGCGCTTCATAAAGAGACTCGCGAGCTTACGATGATAGAGCGCATTGTTGGTGAGATGCGCCAGACCTTCGTAGAGCTCCAGAGCGCGCACTTCGTCGCCCTGCTCTTCGCAGAGAATCGCGAGATAGGTCGCGGCTTGATAGTAGTTCGAATCGATCGCCAGCGACTTCTCGAAAGCTTCGCGGGCCTCTTTGTTCTTGCCCATATCGCGGTAAACGCGACCCATTTTGTAATATACGAATTCGGGGCTCGCCGAATCCTTGAGAGCACGTTCAAGTCGCTTCAAAGCGACCCAGTAATCGTCCCTTCGGACATCGATGGAAATGGCGAGATTGAGAAGTTCTTCGTCGGCAGGAGTCTCATCCAGAAGCTTTTCGATATGCACATAAGCCTCAGGAAACTTTTCCCGAGTGGCGAGAACGTTGGCATACTCACGATGAACCTCGCTGTTCTTGGGGTCGAGCGTGAAGGCCTGATGAATTCTCTGCTCAGCGGCTTCAAAATCACCAAGACGGAACGCCTCGCGCGACAAAAGCATCTGCAAATGCGCCGAAGCTGGATCTTGAACTGCAGAGTTCTCGAGAATCACGGTTGCAGCTTCGTCACCGTTCATTTTCATGACCTGATAAAGCAGAAACTGGTGGGAGATATTGAGCTTCAGCGCCGAAGTGCTCAGTGTGTGGTTATCTTCAAACGTGGAGCTTCTCAGGGGCTCGAGCTTCTTCGAAATCAAATTCTCAGGAGTGGGCTTCCCCACTGAACAAGCGGCAAGGCCCAAAAGCGCTAGGTATTTCTTGCCCCTCATACCCGTTTCTCATCGGATTCTCAGGGCCAGAACTGAACGGGAATTGAGCCTAACTCGTGGCGTTAACTAGAACTTATTGAGCCTGAAGCTCTGTTTCAATCTCTTCGAGGCTGGCGGTAGCCGTTCCGACCTTGGCTACGACCACACTGGCCGCCGCCACCGAGACCGCCGAGGCCAACTCCAGCGAGGAACCGGCAGCAAGCAAGGCACCGAGGACTGCGATCGTGGTGTCCCCCGCTCCGGTCACGTCGAAGACGCTGCGGGCCAAGGCTGGAAAGTGGCGTGCCGCTCCGTGCTC
>Ga0247843_1007526_pt1 | contig 13318 bp, 9 predicted proteins | sample LaCruzMarch2017__FD_192420 | JGI IMG/M metagenome (GOLD analysis project Ga0247843, IMG submission 192420) | Freshwater microbial communities from meromictic Lake La Cruz, Castile-La Mancha, Spain - LaCruzMarch2017_8m | ecosystem: Environmental > Aquatic > Freshwater > Lake | place: Spain...
CTCTACGCGGAACAGCGGCTGCGAAAGCCTATCCCATGAGAGAAAGGTGGGGGGGTCTATTCGGTCAAACACCGCGTGGTTCTCATAGTGGCCCTTGTCCGGCCCGTGCATTGTAAAGCGCCAATGCCCGCCCGGCCTTAGGTCGTGCTCATGGAAGGTGTTGGTAAATCCCTTGGGCCCCCACCATGCTTGCAGCACTTCGGGGTTTGTCCAAGCGTTAAACACAAGTTCCTGCGGGTAGTGAAACGTGCGGGAGCTTACTATCTGTAGGGCATCGGAGGCATCATTATGCATGGCGTTGTGCTTTTGAGCGAGGAAAGATAAGGCCAATCCGTTTTTCATGCGCAGCTGCAATTGCCTTTTCACTTTAGGGCATTCATCCCGCAATAATCTAACTGGTTCTCAAAACCTGTAAGGTTTTAACTTACCGCCATTGCCAAGCACGTAGCAATCTTAAAGAATCAGTCTACATCACTTCAATCGGTTTAATCCGTGTTCTTTTTCCTTCCCGCCATTGCGAAGCGCCAAGCAATCTCCTAGCGGGCAAGGATTTCGGAATTTTGGAATAGATTCAAATCCACCAAACCTCCCTCAAACTTTTAATTCTTAATTCTTAATTGGTTTTCACTTCACCCGTTCCACCACCCAACTTTTTTGGCCTATCACTAGCTTGCACGTCCACTGCCGCCCATTGGGGCCTGCCATATAGTTAATCACCGTTATCGGAGCCCGCTGCTGCTTCCAGTCTTGGGGTTCAATCAAGATAATATCGCCCACCTTCATGGCAAACAAAACCCCTTTAAACCATGAGGTCTTCCCATCTGGTCGTGTGGGTATCTCTTCTGCTTGTTCTTTTGTTAATCGTCTCATGGCGCGTTAGTGCTAGGTTTATTTATTCGCCTACGTTCGTTGTGGAGAATAAAGCAGTAACGCGAAAACCAACATTTTATTGGGTTGCCCACCTATATTTTTGGAAAAACTCCGTTTCGGGGTTAGCAAAAATTCCTTTTGCCTACGTCAAACTTCCTATTGCCTACCTAAAACCTCCCATTGCTTTTGTTAATGTTCTTTCGCCCTTCCTAAACTTACTTTCGGGATTAGTCAATCTTCTTTCGGGATTAGTCAGAATACTTTCGGGATTAGTCAAAACACTTTCTGGATTCCATAAACTACCTACGGCTTACGTCATGGTACTTTATGCTTTCGTCAAGCTATGTTTTGCCCTCCAGTTTCCAGCAATTTTTTAACATAAAACGGCTTCCGCCCACCCAATTTCGTTTTATTTTTACCCCATGACATCTCTCGCACTCATTTGGCTCAAAGTTTTTGCATTTACAGCTATGCGCTACCTCATTTTTGCCTCGGCTGCCTTTTTTCCAGTGCGTTGGATGAAAGAAAAATTGGCGTGGCGCAAAATTCAAGAGCGTTTCCCCAAGCCCGAAGACTACAAACGCGAAATTGGCTATTCATTTGGCACCTTCGTCATCTTTGGGTTCACAGGCGTGCTCATCCACCTCGTCAAAGATTCCACCCTCATCTACCGCAATTTTGATGATTACCCATTATGGTGGTTTTTCCTCAGCATTCCGGTAGCATTGGTTATCCACGATGCTTATTTCTATTGGACGCATCGCATTATGCACCACCCAAGCTTGTTTAAAACCATGCATTTGGTGCACCACAAAAGCACTAACCCCACGCCTTGGGCATCCTTTGCATTTCATCCCTTAGAGTCGATGGTAGAAAGCAGCATCATCATCGTGCTCGTATTTGCTATACCCATGCATCCGTTGGCCATATTGTCCTTTCTCCTCATTATGACTGCCGAAAACGTAATGGGGCACCTCGGCTACGAGTTTTATCCCCGTTGGCTAACCCAAAGTTTCGTAGGCAAGTGGCTCAACACAAGTACCAACCACAACATGCACCATCGCTACTTCGAAGGAAACTATGGCCTTTATTTCAGATGGTGGGATGTGTGGATGGGAACCACCCACGCCAAGTATGACGCCACCCTATTGGAAATACAATCTCGTAAACCAATGGCCGAGGAGCATGCCGAAGCATCCATGCCCAACTCGGTGAAAGCCTAAGCTGCTTGTTTAGTTTCGTTTTTCCTCTCTGCCCGACACTTCTTGATGCACTGCTTTAAAGCATGTTTGTCTAATTTCGGGTCGTTGTTTACGTCACTATAATTCCTCCAAAAATGCAGACCGATAGGGTCAAATTTCCCCGCGATACCGATGTTGAGTTTACCAAAACACTCAACGCTAGGGTCAACGCTTATTTCAAGGATAACGGTATTTCCAAACATGCAAATACCACGATGATTGTCAAAACCATCATCATTGTTGCTGCTTACATAATCCCGTTAGGACTTATGCTCGGAGGCATCATCACTACTTCCGCAGGTGTAATAGGTTGCTATTTCCTCATGGGTTTTGCAATTGCTGGTATAGGTATGGCGGTAATGCACGATGCCAATCATGGTGCTTACTCCTCCAACCAAACCGTCAACGAATACGTGGGGTATTTGCTCAATTTGGTGGGTGGTAGTGCCGAAAACTGGAAAATTCAGCACAACATTCTTCATCACACCTACACCAATATCGAAGGCTTAGATGCCGACATCACTACCTTTCCAATGCTTCGTTTTTCTCCCTTTGCCAAGCGCAGGGCCGTGCATCGCTATCAGCATATTTACGCTTGGTTCTTTTATGGACTAATGACCGTTAGTTGGGTTTTAATGAAAGACTTCAAGCAATTGGTCGACTATCATTTTAGCGGTATGACCAAGAGCTACAGCAAAGGCTTCGGTGTGGTTATAGCTCGCGTACTGTTGCTCAAGGCGGTTTACTTTAGCCTTACGCTTGTTCTTCCCATTATTCTATTGCCCGTAGCGTGGTATGTCACGGTTGCTGGGTTTTTTCTCATGCATTTTATCGGTGGTGTTATTCTCGGCATGGTGTTTCAAGCGGCCCACATTATGGAAGTTTGCGACTATCCACTTCCCGATGCCAATGGCAAAATGGCTGATAGTTGGATTGTACATCAACTGAGAACCACAACAAATTTTGCCCCACACAACCAAGTGCTCAATTGGTATGTCGGTGGGCTCAATTATCAAGTGGAACATCATCTGTTTCCCCGCATTTGCCATGTGCATTATCCAAACATCGCCCCAATTGTTCAAAGTACTTGCCGCGAATATGGAATACCGTATCAGAGTATCCCCACTTTTGTTGGCGCAGTGCTGGGTCATGGTTCCATGCTTCGCGCTTTAGGTAGAAAAGAGCAGATGGCTGTAGCTTGAACATTCAGCATTGCCTGCTGTTTATTCAGAATGAAAAATGCAGTTATTATTGGCGCTACCTCTGGAATAGGCAAAGCAAGTGCGGAGCTATTGACTAGTCAAGATTGGAGAGTTTTCTCCTTTTCGCGTTCTGCCACGGAGGGTGGAGGTTCTGATTGGGATGCTACCACCGAGGCCCCAGACATAGCACATTTGCCGGATGAAGTAAATGCCTTGATTTATTGTCCAGGCACTATCAATCTAAAACCTTTCAAGCGCCTTACCACGCATGACTTCCTTCACGATTTTGAGGTGAACGTATTAGGCGCTGTGAAAATCATTCAAGCACTCGAAACGCGTCTTAAAGTGGGTAATGCTTCCGTAGTATTATTTAGCACTGTAGCCGTGGCGCAAGGAATGCCGTTTCATGCTTCCGTGGCGGCCTCCAAGGCTGCTGTCGAAGGCCTCTGCCGCAGTTTAGCATCAGAGTATGCACCAAAAATCAGGTTCAATTGCATTGCCCCATCACTCACAGACACTCCATTAGCCGAAAAACTGTTGAATACCGATGCAAAACGTGAAGCATCTGCCCTGCGCCATCCTTCAAAGACAATAGGAAGAGCAGAAGATGTGGCCGCCATGGTTGCTTTCCTTGTGTCGGACAACGCAGGTTTCATCACAGGTCAAACCATTGGTATGGATGGCGGAATGAGCACTGTACGCATTTGATTATTGTTACCCAGATAAACCCCAACGATGAATAGCAACGCGCAAGAGGTCGCTTTATTTTGGTTTCGCAGAGACCTTCGTCTTAACGACAACGCAGGGTTATATCACGCATTTCGCTCCGGATTGTCTGTTGTTCCAATTTTCATTTTTGACGAAGACATACTACATCGATTGGACGACAAGCAAGATGCGCGTGTTCAATTTATTCATCAAGCTATTGCCAAGCTAAAAGGGGACATCGAAGCTGCGGGTTCAACCCTTCTTGTGCTCCACGGAAAGCCTATTGATGTAATCGCTAACCTCATTAGCGAGCATAACGTTAGAGCGGTGTACACTAATCACGATTACGAACCCTACGCCAAACAGCGCGATGCAGATGTTTCGAACTTTCTTGCTCAAAAGAACATTGCATTTCACACCTTTAAGGACCAATGCATTTTCGAAAAAGACGAAGTGCTCAAGGATGATGGGTTGCCGTACACCGTTTTCACACCCTACAGCAGAAAGTGGAAAGCTAAACTCAATGCGTTTTATGTAAAGCCGTATCCCAATCACAAGTATTTGGATGGATTTGCCAAAATGCCACACGCACCATTGCTTTCGCTTGCAGCTTTAGGTTTTTCAGATTCCAGCATTCAATCTCCTCCGCTTCAAGTAGGGGAGGAGGTCATTAAGAAGTATCACCTCACGCGCGATATTCCTTCGCTGGCTGGAACTTCTCGTTTAAGCGTTCATCTTCGTTTTGGAACTATAAGTATTCGTGCGCTTGCAACGAAAGCGCAACAGCACAACGAAACCTATTTGAATGAACTGATTTGGAGAGATTTCTATATGATGATTCTATGGCATTTTCCGCATGTTGCTACTTCTGCCTTCAAGCCGCAGTACGAACGCGTGCAATGGGAAACAAATGCAGAACATTTTCAAGCATGGTGCAAAGGCCAAACTGGTTATCCCATTGTTGATGCTGGCATGCGCGAACTAAATGCTACTGGCTTCATGCACAACCGCGTACGCATGATTGTAGCTAGTTTTCTCACCAAGCATCTATTATTGGATTGGCGATGGGGCGAAGCGTATTTCGCTTCCAAACTTCTTGATTTCGATCTGAGTGCAAATAATGGCGGTTGGCAGTGGGCTGCTGGAACTGGTTGCGATGCTGCACCATATTTCCGTGTTTTCAGTCCAGATGCTCAAACCTTGAAGTTCGACCCACAATTAAAGTACATCCGCAAGTGGGTACCCGAGTTTCAGGAGTTAACATACACTCGCCCGATAGTTGAGCATAAGTGGGCCAGAGAACGTGCACTTACCCGATACAAGGAAGGATTATCCAAATAATGTTGTAGTGTAAAACCAAGAAGGCCTAGCATATTTATGCTAGGCCTTCTTGGTTTTAAAACAAACTGAAGATTATTTGTTTTGCTTCAAATTGTTTTCAATGTCTAAGGCATCTTCCATCTCAATCACAGCATTATTGAAACGTGCTGTTACTGCAGATTCTTTAACCCCCATGCTTTGAACTTCCTGTTGCAATTTCTCAGCCTCTTCCTTAGTAGTGAACGAACCAATAGTGTACACTTTTACGCCACCCGTGGTCAATTTCATTTCTACACCGTACTGACCAATTAGCTTAGACAACTTATCAAGTTCAATACGCAAACGGTATTCTCTTAATTCAACACCGTAGGTAAGAACGTCTTTATCCTCAAATCCTTCAATTACTGGGCGTTCGTAGAATGTTTCACCTGAAGTTCCTACTGCATTTAAGTCTTCAGCTACTTTGTTTACCGATTTCTCTGAAACACCAAAAGCTTCAGCTACACCTTCTTCACGTAACTGATTTTGTTTTTGCTCCGCTTCAGTGAAATCACTGTAGGTTCCTACTGTGAAAACAGATGTAGAATCATTGATTTTGCGTTCTACTAACCCAGGCATTTGACTCAGTTTCATTTTCAACTGCGTTGGAATATCCTGATTGGTGAATGTTCCTAAGTGAACGGTATAATTCGGATTCGCATCTTTTTGAGAATATAAAAAGTCATCCGACACATCAGTGTGTTTCAGTGAAACAGAATCTTCACCGTACTTTTTGTAAATATCTTGGTAGCTCAACGAAACGCCATTAGGGTCAACCAAAGCACCAGGAGGTGTGTTCAATTGTTTGTCGTTAAAGTCTGCAATGCCGTCATAATCACGGTCAAAAGGACATCCCTTAGAATCTACTGGAATTCCCAAAGGAGTTGCAGAGCATTGATCCAAAAAGTCAACAATTCCATCACTATCCGAATCTTTGTTCTCCAATTCTGAGAAATCGGAATAGTTGGAATCATCCACATCCAATTTCGGAGCTTTCTTCTTGAAAGGGTCGAAACGATAGTACATGGAAAGACTGGTCATCAAAAAACCATCTGTCATACCGCCTTCCGAAGCATTGTCAATCAAGTCTGTTGTTGTAAAATAGTAAGTGGCACCTAAACGAACAGCCACCTTCCGCGAAGCATTAAAATCAAAACCTACTCCTACTGGAAATGCGACAGTAGTAACAGGTGATTGACTAAGTTTTGTTTCGTAATTATAATCACGGTAAACAGGGTTCTTGACAAGCGGTTCTGAGGCTTCGCTCACATCGTAAATCAGACCGTTGTTCCAATAGTTATAAGTGGTTCCATTAGCGTCTGCCAAATCAGTGTAAACACGATAATCAGTATAACTGGCTCCTACAGAAATGAATGGGGTTATTCCAATGGGGCTTCGCAATATATTTTGAAAGTTGTAGGTCAAACTTGCTCCAACACCAAACATTTGAGCTTCAAAATTGCGATGCGTTCCGAAGTTATTCTCGTTCCCATTTAATGAGCCATACAAACCATCAATATTCAATTCCAAATAGTTGGTAACGCTTGCTCCGACACCAAATCCAAAGGCTGGACGATTCCCGATTGTGTGCACCGTTACGTTATCTTGATCTACAACCTCACCAAAGAATCGCACAATTCCAACACCGCCATGCACATTGGCCATAAATCTGTAAGGTTCTTTTTCCCTTGGAATTCGTACCTTCTTCTCTTTGGTTGGTTTATCCTCTTTTACGGGTTCAGCAACAACAGATGGAGTAGCTTCCGTTGGAGTTTCTGAAGAAACCTGCGCTAAAGAGGTAACGGTAGCGGTGATAACGATAAAAATTAGCAGTAAATAGTACTTCATAACCGAAAAAATTAGTTTGCGAAAATAGCTCAAAGTAGTTTAATCCTCGAAGAATAGGTCGATGAGATCATTAATGTCGCTTTCAGAGTATCTTGACTTGCCTGATTTGAATTCAGCAATTGCCCTGTTCACTTCATCTGGTGTCAGTTTTCCATCTCCGCTGTAATCAACCGCAGGGAATTTCTTTACCAAGAACCGCTCATTAGCAGTTAGCCCATCATCTTTATAGTTTTCAAGAATATTGAGCTTGCCTTTTATGTAAACTGCCGAGGTTCCACCAAAATCAACTACTCGAGCATCCTCCATATTTTCTTTGTAGAAATCAATTAAACCATAGACCTGCCCTACAGTGAGGCTTGAATTCCCGTCAACTGCTTCCTCAATGGAGCGCAATACTTCATCTGCGGTAAGTAAACCATCATCATTGAAATCTACAGACTTGTATACAGCTGGAATCAAATCACTGGTGGATGAATTACGGCTAATGTTCAATTCTGTTTTCGAATCAATTCGACCATCGTCTACCATTTTGCCATAAACGCGGTATGCTGCGTTGTACACTTCATCAACATTGGAAGCTTCTTTAGCAGTTCCTTTGAAAATTTCTTTTGCAATTTCATCCATAAGAATGCTAGTTTGAGTTACCTTATTGGCATTCTGAGCAATGGAATTCATCATTTCTGATAATCGAGCCGCATCAGTTTTACTAGGGGCAGTTGTCGTTTTTTCAATGGAATTTGACGCATTTTCTTTAGCTGTACTTTCAGTTGTTGCACTAGTAACTGACGGAGTGGTTACCGCTTCAGATGTTGTTTGTGATTGAGCAACTGCCTTTGGCTGAATTTCGAGAATACCGCTTGGGTAGATACTATTCATTTTGGCTCTATTCGTACCCACAGAATCCGAATAGCTCTGTAACATCATTTCATCGGTAAGCCCAATTCCTTCAAGATTGGCAATTTTTTCAACACTTGTAAATTCTTCTTTGTCCCTAAAATCCTCAATTATATCGCGATCAGTATCAACAGGGCAACCGTGCTCATCAACTACTGCTCCTTCTGGAGTTTTTGCACACCAGTCGTCAAAGTCATTAACACCATCAGCATCAGCATCAGCTAAGGAAAGTGCGTAAAAATCAAACTCCTCAAAGTATTTGGACTTCTCAGTTTTTGTGTAACCGCTCTTAACTCCAATGCTATACGCCACCGAAAGCGAGGTATACAAGAACATATCGTTGGCCTTGTTGCCTTGGCGTGCGCCATTTCCTCTCCAGGTAAAATCATCAATCAAATCAGTAAAGGTGTAATAGAATGAAGAACTCAATCTACCACTCATTTTTCTACCCATTTTGAAATCGAGACCTAGGCTAACTGGAATCGAAAAAGTGAACAAATCATACTTTCCTAAGCCATCATTGTCCTGTTTTCTCAAGTCTGTTTCGAAAGTGTAATCCCTTTGCAATGCGACAGCTTGACTAGCCATTTCACTATCTTCCGCAACATTCATTATTGAACCATCAGACCAGTAATGGTATTCGTTTCCATTGGCATCTTTTAAATCCGTTTTGCTATCAAAATGAATAAATGCAACTCCCACAGAGATGAATGGCTGCACTATTCCCGGCTTTTTGTAAAGATGATTAAAGTTATAAGTTACCCCAACTCCACCAATAAAAAGTTCTGATTTGAAGTTTAAGTTTCGCGTTGTAGTTCGTTCGTTGACTGTAATATCACCGTAGATGATGTTTAAATCGATGTCAAAATAGCGCGAGATATTTGCAGAAGAACGTCCCTCAAAACCCCAACTGCTTGTGAATGGATGGTTAAGATTGTTATCTTTTACGTCTCCCAGGTAAGTGAAGAAACCTGCTCCAACGCCAACTCGTGGCGCCAGAAGGGCGTCTTTGCCGCGATTGTCGAGATAATATATGGAGTCGCTCTGCGCAAAAGTGCTTACAGCACAGGATATTACGAGAAAAAACGGAAGTAAAATTCTTATCATAGGATATTCCAACTTAGCGCTAAAAATAGATAAAGATTACTCTTGGTCGAAAAAGTAATCAATTAGGTTTTGTATGTCCTCAACAGTCAACGTACCATTCCCATCAAAAAGGCTATCTATAAAGAAAAGTACTTCCGTAGCTGTTATTGTTCCATTCTGATCACGGTCGGCCCAATGAAAGGTGCCCGTTGCCTTTGGTGAAACTTGTTGTAAATCTTTTAATGTTATATGACCAGTATTCGATGAAATTTTTTCGTCTTGAAAATTTTTGGAAATGCTCGAATCGATGTTACCAGTTTTAGACGATTTTGTTTGATTCCTTTGATTTTGCTTTGATGAATTAGAAGTAGTGATTTCCTGATTGGATTGATTAGATTTAGTATCATTCGAATTAGCAGAATTTACCTCTTCTGGTTTTAAATGTGCGTTTGTTTGTAACGACTTGTTTTCTTCAGAAGGAGTTAAAGTCGCATCTTTAACTGTTTGTTTAGCCTTGTCATTTTCAGCTAATGCAGCAGAAATACTATCAGTGTTTTCCGCCCCAGTAGTTCTTGCTTTTTCTTCCGAAGTCAGCTCTTTTGAATCCTGTGATTCTCCTGTAGTTTGTTGGTTAGAATCTTTTGAATTTGGATTAGAAGAGCCGGATTTGCTATCGGTTCCATTTTTATTCTTTGCATTGTTTGCAACGGTGTCTCCTCTCGATATTATTTCCTCACTTTGAGGAATTGAAAGAGATAGGTCTCGTTCTAAAGTAGTTATGGTTGAATTATTATTGGCGGAAGTTGAATTTATTACTTCGCTGTCTGGCTGGGGTTCAGCTGATTGATTATTGACATTTTTAGTTAAGTTCTCCGTGGATGTTGCATCCGTGCCTCCCAGATTGTTGCCTGATGAAGAAACTTCAGTTTCAGATTTTGATGAATCGCTTTTGGATTTTGCGATTTGCTTATTTGTGCCCCAACGGTTTGGTGTTGTTGAGGCTAAAATTTGCTCGCTAGTCCGATTACTAGTAGGACGCTTTGCGCCTAGAAACACATTAATTCCGATTGACCCAAAAATGTGATTGTCGTTTCCACTTGCACTTTTGCGTATTCCGACACTAGCAGCGCCTGAATTATCCAACATTTCGGAGAAATTTAATGCATAGGTAAAAGCCGCATTCACACCAAAATGTTTGGTTATTTGAAAGCGAATTCCTGCATTAATGGGAATAGTGAAAGTAGTTTGCGGATATTTTCTTAAGCCATCCAGATTTGCGTCTCTTAGATCACTTTCATATTCCAAATCGCGTTGTATAAGCAACGCAGTTTCAGCGTAGGCATCATTTTCGGCAATACTGCGGATGGTTCCGTCTGACCAATAGTTATACGTCTCTCCAGTGGATGTTGTCAAATCACCTTTGGAACGGAAAAACATTGCTCCAAGACCAAAACCGATATATGGTCGTATCAATTGCTTTCCTTCTGAGTTTGGTTTTAAAAGAGGATAGAAATTGTATTCCACACAAAGCTGTTGGCTGAATAGGGATGTGCGATAATTTAAGTTATCAAACCCACGCATTTGTTCTCCGTAGACTGTTCCCGTAAATAGGTTCAGAGAAATATTCAGAAACTTGGCGACAGGTTGCGTAATGTTCAGTTGAAACCCATACTGAGTAAAAACACTTGGGCCAGAAGCATCAAGTGCAACATCCGATAGGAGATTGACAAAACCAAAGTTGACACCTATTTCGGGAAGTGTGATTTGTGTGTTGCTTTTCGATGCAATGGTATCTACACTCTGCGCGTCCACGTGAAAAGTGAAAAGCAAAAGTGTTACAACAATCCCAAAAAGACATGGGCTTTTCATGGCCGAATCCTAGAGTTCAAATGAAAAAATAACCCCGCCAAAGCAGGGTTATTTTAGGTAGTATATTTAAACAGGTTACATTACTGACCTGCTATATTCAAGGCTTCTTGTACTGTTATGCGAACACCATTGTTGTAAGCAGTTACGAATGGTCCAGCCACACCGTTAGTATCGCGCAACTCATTGCAATAGGTTTTAGCCGGGCGGTATGAACCAAATTCTCCCACCACATACTTGCTCAATCCTTCATGATTTTCTACAGAAATGGCATCTGAAATGTTGTGTTTAGATGCAAATAGTGCTGATTCTGTACTTTTTGGTCCAGCTGCAATCTGAACACGAAAAACCAACCCTGGTTTGCTCTTCAATTCAGAAGCACTAGAAGAAGCTGCGGCAGGCTGCGATTTAGCAGCTGGTTTGGTCTCCTGAGCTTTAGCTTGTTCGGCTTGTTTGCGCTGAGCTTCTTGATCTGCCGCAGCTTTGGCATCTTGCGACTTCTTTACTTCAGCAGCTCGCTTCTCTTCGGCAGCTTTTGCGTCTGCTTCTGATGTGCTGCTTGCTGTCTGACTTGCAGATTCTTGGGTTGAAGTTGACTCAGCTGGCTTAGCTGCTTCTTGTGAAGTGGTTGATTCCACCGGTTTAGCAGTTTCTTCAGTCTGAGCAGCTGCTCTGGCAGAAGAAGCGGCTTCATCTTTACGTTTTTGATCTTCCATTGCTTGGCTAGCAGCAGCAGCACTTTGAGATGCAGCTGTTGGGTCTGAAGAAACTACAATGATATCCTTCGGAAGTACAAATTTTTCTGTTTCGTTGTTGCGAATAAATGAAAAGTTACCCTCCATAATTTGATTTCCGCTCACGCTGGCATCAACCACAACTTTATAAGACACCTTAATGTCTGAAGTTGCTGGCAACGCCATCCATAAAAATTTAACTTTTCTATCCTTAAAGGAGAAGGTTGAATTGGCACTTTCTCCAGGCAACGCTGTAAATCCAGTAGGTAAATCCTGCTGCAATTTTGCAAAACCAGTTATATCACCTTTGCTAATGTTTAACTCTACATTAAACTCACCTCCAGGCTTTACGGAAGAAGGAACTTTGGTGGTGACAGACACCTGAGCCAAAAGTGTGGCGGTAGTAAGGCCTACAAACGCAATTGTAAGTATAGATTTCTGTATCATTTCTTGAGGTGTCAATTTTACGGGGGCTAAGGTATTATTATTTGTTATTGTTCAAAGAAGTAGTCAATTAACTCGGTAAGTTCAGCAGCAGTGACTTTTAATTCACCGTCAAAGAACTGATCAATTGCAGTGTAAACTTCGTCCACACTTATTTTACCATTCTGATCGAAGTCAAATGTTTTAAGGATTTGGACACCTTGTTCAGTTACTGAAATAATGGGTTCAACTTCTCGTGTTTTATAAATTGGAATGAGATCCGGATATATTTCAAACATTTTAGCTCGAACCGTACCTACGGTATCTTTGGCTGGAATCATTTCATCGGTGTATCCAACTCCAACCAAATTTACATTCAACTTAGCATCGGTCGCTGCCTCATCGTCCTGGTGGTCTTCAACTCCATCTAAATCCGAGTCAGTAGGACAGCCAAATTCATCAACTTTTGCTCCTTTTGGAGTTTCAGTGCAGCGGTCATTAATGTCTACAACGCCATCTCCATCTGAATCACCATCAAGTGATTCAAATTCAAATGCTTCGAATTGACTGTTCTTGTTTTTGTCTTTTTTAGGAGTGAAGAAATCGTAGTGATATGAAATCCCCGTATACATAAAGAAATCATTTGAGGCATCGCCTACCCTACCTGGCTTACCATCCCGAGTATAACCATCAATTAAGTCAGTAATTGTGTAGTGGAAAGTTGTGGTTAGCTTGATGTTTGATCGGGGAGATACTTTGAAGTCCAAACCAAACGTGAAAGGAATGCTTAGCGCAAACTCAGGATAGTCGCCAAGGCTATCAAGGTTGGCCTTACGCATATCTGTTTCATAGTCATAATCTCTACGAAGAATCTCAGCGTTTTCAGAGTTTAATGAGCCTTCTACTGCGCTGCGCAGTGTTCCATCGCTCCAGCTATTGTAAAGGCGACCTTCCGAATCCCGCAAATCACTTTTCGTGGTGAAGTTAAACGCTCCGATACCCACAGCAATAAATGGACTTAAAAATCGCTTGGGAGGCAGAATACCAGCAAAATTGTAGGTTCCATGTATGTCAAATGCAATTAAGT
>Ga0247843_1007532_pt1 | contig 13306 bp, 13 predicted proteins | sample LaCruzMarch2017__FD_192420 | JGI IMG/M metagenome (GOLD analysis project Ga0247843, IMG submission 192420) | Freshwater microbial communities from meromictic Lake La Cruz, Castile-La Mancha, Spain - LaCruzMarch2017_8m | ecosystem: Environmental > Aquatic > Freshwater > Lake | place: Spain...
ACCAATGCGAATATATAAGTTTTACAGGTGGTAGATTCCGTTTAGGGCCCTTGACTTTGTTAGCAAAAACCTAATTTTAACTCTGTTAACAATTAACGCAGGTACAGGGGGCATTATTATCAGTATCCAATATATTGTATGATTATCAGGATATTTTTGTTGCTAATGGTAGGTTTACTGATGGGTGCATCTGCCCTGTTTGGTCAGCGGGTGTATGCCCCTAATTCTGTATTGGCTTCCGGCAGTTGGCATCAAATGGGCGTTGTACGGGAGGGAATTTATAAGGTATCTGCCGCCGCCCTAACCCAGGCAGGCTTTTTATCCGGCAATATATCCAGTAATTCGCTACGGGTTTTTGGAAATGGGGGTGCCATGCTTCCGGAGAGCAACCGCGAGCCCCGGCCGGATGATTTAATAGAAAATGCCATTGAAGTAGTAGATGGGGGAGATGGTATATTCAATGGAACGGATTATTTACTGTTCTATGCCCCCGGACCACATCCCTGGTTGCGGGATACCATTTCCGGACTTTGGCAGCATCAAACCAATCTCTATAGCGATACGGCGTATTATTATATCACAATTGGGGGAATTGGAAGGAGAATTTCCCTTCAACCCACCCAGCCAACCCCATCCGTTACCATTCGGGAAATGGATGATAGAATTTATCAGGAAAATGAGCTAGAAAATGTATTGTCGAGCGGAAAAAGCTGGTTAGGTACCAAATTGGGAGCGCAGCCGGGGCAATCAGTAACTGCCACTATCCAACTCCCATTTACCTCCCTCAACACCCAACAGCCGATAACCCTGGTTAGCCGGGTAGCTGCCCGTTCGGTGGGGGCACCTGCCACCTTTCGGGTACTTCAGCAGAATCAAACGGTGCAGGAACATATTTTGCCGGCAGTGAGCGGACAGTTTTTAGATACCTACGCAAGCACTTCCCAACAAGTATCCCAATTTTTGCCGGCTTCGGGCAGTAATATTTCTTTACAAATTCAAATGATATCCAGTAATTCGGCAGCAACAGGCTGGATAGATTGGGTAGAAGTTTTTGCACGTCGGCAGTTGGCATTTACGGGCAATCCATCGTTGTTTTTTAGAGATACCCGAACGGTGGGCGCAGGGGTGGTGGCTGCTTTTGAGCTTCAGCAGGTGCCCTTGGGTAGTTCAGTTTTTGTATGGGATGTTTCCAATGCATCCAATCCGGTTAAAATGAATACCAGCCAGGCAGGAAATCAGGTTCGTTGGGTGAATGATGCATTTTCCCTAAAAGAATATGCAGCGGGTATAGTGGCTTCCTTGCCCGAGCCGGTAATGCTTGGCAGAATTGCGAATCAGGATTTGCATAATAGTACGCCGGTGCAGATGCTGATTGTAACGCATGCTTCCCTATTAAATGAAGCCAGGCGCCTGGCAGCTTATCATGCAACGAGGGATGGAATTACAGCCAAAATTGTAACAGCTCAGCAGGTGTATCACGAGTTTTCAGGGGGTACGCCCGATCTTACTGCCATAAGGGATTTTGTAAAAATGTATTACGATAAGGCGGGTGCAAATAGTAATCTAAGGCCATCTTATCTGCTCTTGTTGGGAACCGGCAGTTTTGATTATAAAAATAAAAAATCAGCGGGGGGAAATTGGGTTCCGGTATACGAAAGTGGTGAATCTTTCGAGCCACTGCGCACGTATACGTCTGATGATTATTTTGGGTTATTAGATGATACAGACGACTTTGCTGCTATGCGTGCTTCCGATGCATTGGATATTGCAATTGGCCGACTGCCGGCAGGTAGTGTAGAGGATGCTACCACTATGGTAAACAAAATTATTCGTTATCAGCAGCCGGTTTCGCAGGGGGCCTGGCGCATGCAAACTTTATTTATTGCAGATGATCGGGATAATAATTTACATTTTAATGATGCACAGCAAATAACCCTAAGCACCCAAAAAGCGAACCCGTTGCTAAACGTACAAAAAGTGTATGTAGATGCTTTTCCCATAGTGAGTGGTAGCGGCGGAGATCGGTATCCACAAGTGAATGAAACCATCGTAAACCAATGCTTTCGGGGTGCGCTAGTGGTAAATTATACCGGGCATGGCAATTATCTGCGGTTGGCTGATGAGGCAGTTTTTACAGCGGAGGAAGTAAAGCGATGTAACAATCCCAATCGGTTGCCCTTATTTATTACTGCCAGTTGCGATTTTGCTCCGCATGATAATCCTTCGGTGGTTTCTTTGGGTGACCGAGTTTTAAAAAATGATTCAACTGGTGGAATAGCCTTATTAACAACAACACGCCCTGTATTTGCTTATAGTAATCTGCAAATGAATGATCAGTACTTGAAGGTAGGGATGCAGAGAGATGGGGGCGGAAAGTATCTTTCATTGGGAAATTCAGTGCTGTTGGCAAAGAATAACTTATTAAGTTCAACAGGAGATGTGGTGAATAACAGAAAGTTTACTTTATTGGGAGATCCGGCACTCACCCTGGCTTTTCCGCAGAAAAACATACGATTAACCAGGATAAATGATAAACCGGTAACGGGAAGTGATACACTAAAAGCATTGGGAAGATATAGTTGTGAAGGGGAAATAACAGAGCAGCATGGAGCACTATTACCGCAGTTTAACGGGATTATTGAACTTAGCCTATACGATCAGCCGCAGCAGTTGAAAACATTGGGTAATAGAAGCGGGAGCACGGCGGCAGTGTATAGTCAGCAAACGTCGGTATTGTTTAGAGGAACGGCTAGTGTGCAGGGGGGTAAGTTTCGGATTGATTTTGTGGTACCTAAAGACATAAGTAATGCCGTAGGCAAAGCGCGATTTAGTATGTATGCAACTTCCGGAGCCGAGGATGCCGGGGGGGTAGATACGAGTGTATGGATGGGTGGCGCTTTGGCGGCTGCGGGCAGGGATGAAGAAGGGCCGGGAATACGCTTGTATTTAAATGACACTACTTTTCGGGAGGGGGGCTTAACCAATGAAACGCCCTTGTTACTGGCATTGTTAGCAGATAGTTCGGGCATTAACACTTCCGGAAATGGGATAGGGCATGATATAACGGCGGTATTAGACGAAAACACCCGAAACAGTTGGGTATTGAACGATTATTTTCAGGCGGATGTGAATAATTACCGAAAGGGTAAGCTATATTTTCAGCTACCGGAATTAAAAGAGGGAAGGCACCGGATAACGGTAAAAGCCTGGGATATTGCCAACAATTCTTCTGTAAAAACACTTGAATTCTGGGTAAAAAAGCAAGAAAAACTGGTGTTGGCATCGGTGATGAATTATCCCAATCCGTTTAGTTCGGGTACAACTTTTTCGTTCGAGCATAATCGGCCGGGGGTGCCAATGCGCTTGCAAATTACCATATATGATGTAATGGGAAGGCAGGTAAAGCAAATTCAACAGACCATCCAAAGTTCGGGCAGCAGAAATATTCAGGTACAGTGGAGTGGGGAGGGGGCATCTGGAGCAAAATTGGCAAAAGGTATTTATATTTACCACCTGAAACTAATCTCCGAACCCGAATCAGCAGAGGCGCAGGGCCGAATGATTCGATATTAAAACCTTCTGAATGGTGTGATTTTTACTCTTTAAACAACATTGCTGGGTTGGTAAAATGATAATAAGGTGTTAATACGGGTGAGTTTTTTATACTTGCCGGGAAACGAAACCTGTATTTTACTGCTCTATTCAACGGATTAAAAAGTAAAAAAACGGAACGGATGAAAAGATATTTTTCAATAAAAGCCCTTTTGTGTGTTAGCTTATTAGCAGCTACTACTCTTTCAGCACAAACGGGATCCATCAACATAGTATCTACTGCGGTACCCTTTCTTAGGATATCTCCGGATGCCCGTGCAGGGGGGATGGGGGATATGTCGATTGCTTCTACCCCGGATGCGAATGCGGCATTCTGGAATTTAGCAAAGATTCCCTTTGCCAAGAATAAAAATGCGGTGGCCGTAAATTATACACCCTGGTTAAAAGATTTGGGCTTATCGGATGTGTATTTGGCAAGTTTGGCAGCCTATCATAAGTTATCGGATGAGTCTGCGATTTCCACTTCTCTCAGGTTTTTCAGTTTGGGTAATATTCAGTTGACCGATTTTTCGGGTAATATTTTAAATAATATTCGTCCCAGTGAGTTTTCGGTGGATTTGGGGTATTCGCGGATATTGAACAATAAATTGAGTTTAGGAGTAGCTATCCGATATATTAATTCTCGATTAGTAATTGGGGATGTGGGTACTGGGGTAGTGTATCGTGCAGGCACTTCTGTTGCGGGCGATGTATCCTTGTTTTATCATGGAGTGGATGAGTCGGGTGCGGGCTTAAATTGGGGACTAAGTTTGTCTAATCTGGGTGCGAAGATTGGCTATACCAATGACGCAAGTAATAGAGATTTTATACCGGCTAATTTGGGGGTGGGATTTACGTATAATTTTGTGATGGATGAGAATAATCGATTGATGTTGGGTTTAGACATCAACAAATTACTGGTGCCAGTTGTGCCACCGGCAACCGGGGTATATGCAACAGATTCGGCGAGCTTAGCCAATTATCGTAGTACGGGTGTGTTAGCCAGTTGGTTTAAATCATTTAATGATGGCACCAATCAGTTGAACTCATTGCAGGCATCTTTGGGGGCGGAGTATGCGTATAATGAGCAGTTTTTTGTAAGGGCCGGTTATTTTTACGAGGATAAAACCCGCGGTAATCGCCAATATTTTTCGGTAGGTGCCGGCTTTAGCATGGATGCCTTTCAGGTTAATTTATCTTATTTGGTTCCCTCCGGTTCTGGAATTACCCGCAATCCCTTGTCGAACACTATTCGGGTGGGCTTGCTGTTTAATGTAGGTGGTAAATAAAACCCTTATTCTGCTGTATCTTTACAAGTAAGTAGGTTTTACTAATAAGTAGCCACTGTAAATAATTAATTATGTCTATCAGAATCGGATATGGTATTGATTTCCATCAATTGGTGGCGGGGCGAGATTTGGTAATTGGGGGTGTACAGATAGCCCACCACAAAGGGGCGTTGGGGCATAGTGATGCCGATGTGTTATTACATGCGATTTGTGATGCGATGTTGGGAGCGGCTTGTTTAGGGGATATTGGGGTACATTTTCCGGATACGGATGCGGCGTTTAAGAATATTGATAGCCGGATTTTATTGGCCAAAACCAATGAATTGATAAAAGCTGCCGGATATCGTATAGGTAATATTGATGCCACCCTCTGTTTAGAAGCCCCCAAGATAAAACCCTATGTAGCCCGCATGCAGGAGGCGATTGCGGGTATTTTAGGGATAGCTGTAACGGATATTTCAATCAAAGCAACTACCACAGAGAAAATGGGCTTTGTGGGCAGGGAAGAGGGTTTGGTGGCGCATGCGGTATGTTTGTTGATGGGCATTAACTAATTGGATATGCAAGTTGAAAAGGGGGCTGAAACGATTGCTGTGATTGGTTTGGGTTATGTAGGATTACCCTTAGCAGTTTTATTAAGCAAGCAATATGCAGTAACTGGATATGACTATGCTGATAACCGGATTGCTGAGTTACAAAATCTGAATGATAGGAGTGGAGAAGTAACTTCTGAACAATTATCGGATGCATTTTTACTGTTCAAGTCCTCAAAAGGAAATATCGGGTTAGCGGTTACTGATAAATCTGATACCATTGCGCATTCAACCATATTTATCATAGCAGTTCCCACTCCAGTTGATAAAAGTAATTTACCTGATTTATCGCCATTAAAAGCTGCCACTGAATTAGTTGCCCGGCATTTAAAAAAGGGGGACTTGGTGATTTACGAATCCACTGTTTATCCGGGTTGTACCGAGGAGGTAGCTGTACCCATTATGGAGCAAGTTTCGCAGCTTAGGTATAATATAGATTTTACGGTAGGCTATTCTCCGGAACGGATGAATCCGGGAGATAAGCAGCGTAGGTTAGCAGATATTGTAAAAGTTACTTCCGGGTCCAATGTGGAAGCGGCGAACCGGGTAGATAATCTGTATGCTTCCATTATAAAGGCAGGTACTTATTTGGCACCCAGTATTAAAATAGCGGAAGCTTCTAAAGTAGTTGAAAATACCCAGCGCGATATCAATATCGCTTATATGAATGAGCTTTCGAAAGTATTTACTGCATTGGATATTGATATGAAGGAGGTAACAAAGGCAGCGGCAACGAAGTGGAATTTTTTACCCTTTCATCCGGGTTTGGTAGGCGGACATTGCATAGGCGTTGATCCTTATTATCTGATACATCGGTCAATGCAGGCAGGCTATGAGCCAAACTTGCTTAAATCGGCCAGGGTAATTAATAATAGCATGGGTGATTATGTGGCTAGCCGGATGATTGAGTTGCTTGAGAAAAAGGGAATTCCTGTGAGGGCTGCCAACGTGTTAATTATGGGTATTGCTTTTAAAGAAAACACATCGGATATAAGAAATAGTCGTGTTTTTGAATTAATCAACACATTATTAGAATCGGGGGTGGTGGTAGAGATATATGATCCATTGGTAGATGCGCAAGCACTGTTTGAAAGTTATGGGTTGTCGAGTTTAGAAAAACCTACTGATCAGAAAAAGTATGATGGTATAATTGTGGCAGTTCCTCATGCAGTATTTGATGATTTTACCTATGGCCAGTTTTTAAAGCCATTATCAGTTTTATTTGATTTACATGGGATTGTTTCCGGTTATCCTTCTGATGGTAGTTTGTAATTATTCGCAGCCCTGTTGATAATCTTTTTTTTATAACCCTTTCCGAACCATTATTTTCACTTTTAGCAGTTAGTAGATTATTTAGTCGTGCTAAATAAATTATTATTTTATATAATATTATATAGCTACATAGCCATATTTATATAGTAGAATTAGCTATAAAATTGGTATATTTGTGTGATAGATATCTGCGTTTTATCAGATACTGATTGCTGTGTATCTCATGTGAGTGAGAGGGACGTAGTCATACCCATTTTTGTACATTTTTCATGATTATAACGAAAACACCTTACCGGGTTTCATTTTTTGGAGGGGGAACTGATTTTCCGCTTTGGTTTAGGGAGCATGGGGGGAGGGTAATTTCCACTTCTATCAATAAATATTGCTACATAACCTGCCGGAGAAAACCTGCTTTTTTTCCGCACAAGCATCGGTTTGTGTATAGTGAAATTGAGGATGTAAATGACATTTCGGCTACTCGTCACCCAGCAATTAAAGGTGTTTTGGAATGGATGCAATGGACGGATGGCCTGGAGATTCACCACGATGGAGATTTACCTGCCCGTTCCGGATTAGGATCCAGTTCTGCATTTACCGTTGGATTATTGCAGGCAATGCATCGGTTAAATAACATAACGTTATCTGCAGATGAGCTTGCTAAGCAGGCAATTCATGTAGAGCAAAAGGTAATCAATGAGGTAGTGGGTTGTCAAGATCAGATTGCGGTGGCCTATGGGGGATTTAACCGGATAGATTTTAATCCCGATGAAACCTTTTCCGTAACGCCCATTTCAATCGATGCCAACCGGCTGGCAGATTTGCAAAATCATTTGCTCTTATTCTTTACCGGATTTTCAAGATTTGCCTCTGAGATAGAATCCAGTAAGTTGGTTAACTTTTCTAAGCAGTCAGATTCCTTGCAGCGCATGATGGATATGGTGATGGAGGCCGAGGATTTATTAAAAGACAATAACCGCGATTTACAACAATTTGGTTGGATGTTACAGGAGGCCTGGGAGTATAAAAAATCATTATCCTCCAACGTTTCTACTTCAGCGATTGATGAAATTTATAATCGGGCTATTGCAGCCGGAGCCTTGGGCGGAAAGTTATTAGGTGCAGGAGGGGGGGGATTTATTCTATTTTTTGTGCCACCAGAAAAACATTCTGCCGTAAGAAGTAGTTTAGCTGAATTGATAGAAGTGCCCTTTTCATTTGAGCAGGAGGGGTGTTCGGTGGTGTTGGGGTAGTTTTAATTATGAAAAAAGAAAAACCATTTATTATTAGATTATTGTTGCGAGGCAGAAATCTGTTTTCCAATTTCTTTTTTGATCCCTGGGAAATGTTGATGAAGTGGAGAGCGATTCCGGTATTTGTAAACAATATATTCGAGTATAATGCAAAGCGAAAATCGAATCTTCCTGCCGTTCGTTTTTCTAATTTATTTTTTACTACCTACGAAAAGTACATGCCGGGAGGAAATGTTGGCGGACATTATTTTTTACAGGATGTTTGGGCTGCAAAAAAAATATATCAATCCGGTACCAGACATCATGTGGATATAGGATCACGCATTGATGGTTTTGTTGCGCATTTGCTACCTTTTTGTACAGTTGAATATGTTGATATCCGGCCTATTGAATCTCCTTTTCCTGAATTAGTTTTTAAACAAGGTTCAATTGTAGCGTTGCCTTACCCGGATAATTCGATTGAAAGTTTAAGTTGCTTGCATGTGATAGAACATATCGGTTTGGGCAGGTATGGTGATCCGATTGATCCAGAAGGGCATATAAAAGCTGCCAAAGAGTTGAGTCGTGTGCTAAAGCCAGGAGGGAAGCTCTATTTGGGAACACCGGTTGGTAAGGAGACAGTTTGTTTTGATGCGCATCGGGTGTTTTTTGTAGAAACAGTATTAGAAATATTTGGCAACCTACATCTAGAAAAATTTGATTTTATAAGCGATGAAGGGAAGAGAATAATCGAAAATGCTGATTTTAGTCTTTCAAATAGTTGCAAGTATGGGTGTGGTCTTTTTGTTTTTAAAAAATTAAGTTAAGCTATTAAAATTGAATTTTTATTTTAAAGTAATTAGTAAAATCTTATGGAAATAGTTTTTCCAAAATTTCAGGTTCCGGTTTTGCAAAATCGTGTTTTTGAAACCAATGAATTAGCAGTGAATTCAGATCGAGGCTATATAGAAGTAAGGCAAAATAATGAATCAGGATTATATGAAAATGTTTTGTTTGATAGTAGTAAGCTAAATTATGATGCTAATTATGATAACGAGCAAGCAAATTCAGTGGTATTTCAAAAACATTTAAATGATGTTATAAATATTTTATCGCCCATTTTAGCAGATAAAAAAGTTATTGAGGTTGGATGTGGAAAGGGCCATTTTTTGGAGTTGCTTCTTTCAAAAGGGTATAATGCTTATGGATGTGATCCAACGTATACAGGATCTAATAATAGGGTGATCAAAAATTTTTTTTCTGAATCAATGAGCCTTAGTGGAGATGTAATTATATTAAGACATGTGTTGGAACATATTCAAAATCCGATTGATTTTTTAAAGACAATAGCGGATGTGAACGGTAATAAGGGGCTAATTTATATTGAGGTTCCTGATTTTAATTGGATTGTGAATAATCAAACATATTTTGATATATTTTACGAGCATGTTAACTATTTCAGACCAGATGATTTTAAAAAAATTTTTGGCAATATTGTTTCCCGTGGGTCACTTTTTCAAGGGCAATATCAATATGTATTGGCAGATTTGGGTAGTATTCAAATGCCTCCCTATGCGTTGGAGGAATCAGATAATGTTGCGGCTGTTAACTTTACAGAATTAGATAGGTTAGTAAAGGGACTATCTGTAATTAAAAAGCCCCTGTTTATTTGGGGTGCAGCCTCCAAAGGAGTTATTTTGGCATTGCACCTTCATAATGCAGGCGTAAAAGTTGATAATTTAATTGATATTAATCCTAGTAAGCAAGGTAAATTTACTGCCCTAACAGGAATTCAAATTATTTCTCCTGAAGAATTTAATGAAAAAGGATCCGGAAGCACACTTATAATAGTGAATCCAAATTATGAACAAGAAATTCGTAATTCGACTTCAAAAATTAATAAGCTTAACTATATATTGTTATAGGAATTATGTTTTACCGCTTCACCTTACATTTGATTTTATTGCTGAAGAAGAAAATAAAGTAATAGAAAATTTATAATGTCGACTTTTCTAGTGGATATAAGTAAGAATGTGAATTTTATTCTTGTAAAATATTTTAAACAAAGTCGTTTTGTTGGACGCTTTGCACTGACTGAAATGAAAATCTATAATTGAATATTAAATATGATTGTAATTTCTCATAGAGGAAACATCGATGGTCCCAATCCACTCATGGAAAATAATCCTGCATATCTGGATGCCGCTCTTGCTCAGGGCTATCATGTTGAAATGGATGTTTGGGTAAGTGGAGATAAGATATTTCTTGGGCATGATGATGGTGTCTATCTCATTGATTTAGCTTGGATAGTGAATCGAAAAGAGGTTTTATGGGTGCATTGTAAAAATATAGCGGCAGTTACCTTTTTCTCCAGTCTTTTTAAAAATGATATCAAGATTAATTTTTTCTGGCATGAAGCGGATACTTTAACACTAACTTCTCTTGGGTATATTTGGGTTTATCCCGGAAAGCAGCCCATTCCAGCAAGTATTGCAGTTTTGCCTGAAAGAGAAAATGATGATATTGAAAACTGCCTTGGAGTTTGTACAGATTACGTTTTACAATATCTACAACATGACGAAAAGTAAATTAGATGATTTTATTAAAGGTTGGATAATTGGAAATTTTAGTCCAACACTTCATGCTACTAACCAATTTGAAGTTGCAGTTAAAAAGTACCAGTCAGGAGAGTATGAAAAAAGACATTTTCACAAGATTGCAAAAGAATGGACAGTGATTATAACCGGTAAAGTAGAAATGAATGGAAATATATATTCTAGTGGTGAAATTGTTTATGTCGAACCGAATGAGTCCACCGACTTTTTGGCACTGGAGAATACCACTACTGTTGTTATCAAATTGCCAAGTGTTTCTGATGATAAATATGTAATGTAGAAAAGTCAACCATGATTAAACTAATAATTTTTGATTTAGATGGTGTTTTGATTGATGCCAAAAATATTCATTTTGATGCATTGAATGAGGCATTGGGAGAGGAGTATGCAATTTCCTGGTCTGAGCACTTGTCTGTTTTTGATGGTCTGAAAACAAATCAGAAATTAGAAATGTTGTCAAAAACAAAAAAATTACCCATAGAATTACATGAAGAAGTTTGGAAGAAAAAGCAGCAAATAACATTGAGTAAATTAAAAGAGATTAACCCCTCCATTTTGTTACTTGAATGTTTTGAGCAACTAGTGATGGCCGGATATAAAGTTGCTGTTTGTTCCAACTCAATTCGGAAAACGGTGTTGACCGTGCTTTCGAAATTGGGTTTAATAGAGTATGTCGATTTAATACTTTCTAATGAGGATGTTGTAAATGCAAAACCCCATCCTGAGATGTACTGGAATGCAATTTCTAAAATGAGTGTTTTGCCAGAGGAGACTTTAATTGTTGAAGATTCGCCATACGGATTACTTGCAGCATCACGCGCGAAGGCAAATATACTTCGGGTGAAGAATGCCAACGAAGTTTCATGGACATCCATCAATAATAAAATCAGGGAAATTAATATGGGCCTTACTCAACTAAAACCTAAATGGGTAGATAAAAAGTTAAATGTTTTGATACCAATGGCAGGTGCCGGAACCCGATTTCAGCAGGCCGGATATACCTTTCCAAAGCCTTTAATTGATGTAGATGGTAGACCTATGATACAAGTGGTGGTTGAAAATTTAAATATTGATGCTAACTTTATTTATCTAGTTCAAAAGGCACATAGGGAAAAATATAATTTAGATATACTCCTAAATCTTTTAACACCCGGTTGTACTGTAATTGATGTGGATGGATTAACGGAAGGAGCAGCTTGTACGGCTTTATTAGCTAAAGATTACATTAATAATGAGCATCCGCTATTTTTTGCAAATTCTGATCAATATGTAGAGTGGGATTCTAATGAATTTTTTTATAAAATGAATGAAAGTGAATTGGGAGGCGGCATCCCCACCTTCAGGGCAACACATCCTAAATGGTCTTTTGCAAAGCTTGATGATGAAGGATACGTAGTGGAAGTACAAGAAAAAAAGCCAATTTCGAATCTTGCAACTGTAGGATTTTATTACTGGAAGCAGGGAAGTGACTTTGTAAAATATGCAGAGGAGATGATTGATCAAAACATTCGGGTGAACAACGAATTCTATGTGTGTCCTGTATATAATAATGCTATAAGGGGGGGGGTGAAAGTACGCACCTTTGATGTTGATAAAATGTGGGGATTAGGTACACCGGAAGATTTGAATTATTTTATTGATGTTAAAATAAAAAATACTAAACAGTAAAGGTATAAATTGGATACCGCCAATAATGTTTTAGAGGTAGGGTTGCATTAAATCGAGTCGTACTATTTTTTTAAAATACGCATTATTAATTGTAAAAGTTAACCCATGAAAGTTGTTATTTTGGCTGGAGGACTAGGAACTCGCTTAATGGAGGAGACTGAATCAAGACCCAAACCAATGGTTGAAATTGGTGGGAAGCCTATCTTATGGCATATCATGAAAATGTATGCAAAGCATGGATTTACTGAATTTATAATCTGTTTAGGATATAAATCAATGTTAATTAAAGAGTATTTTTATAATTATTATCTCCATAATTCGGATGTTACGATTGACCTTTCTAATAATAAAATTGATATTCATCAGTCTGATTCAGAGCCATTTAAAGTAACCCTGATTGATACCGGATTACATACCAATACTGCTGGACGAATTAAGAGGATTGAGCCCTATGTGAAGGATGAGACATTTATGTTAACTTATGGCGACGGACTGTCCAATGTTAATTTGAATGATTTATTAAGTTTTCATAAAAAACATAAAAAACTAGCCACGTTAACTTCCATTCAACTTCCTGGCAGATTCGGACATTTGAATATTTCAGCAGATGGATCTGTTAATGATTTTAAAGAAAAGCTATCAGATCAGAATATGTGGATCAATGGAGGATTTTTTGTTTTGGAGCCGGGAATTTTTGATTACTTAGGAGATAATTCAGACGAAATACAATGGGAAAAAGGACCACTAGTTGAAATTGCTGAAAGAGGGCAGTTGTCAGCTTATAGGCACGAAGGTTTTTGGAAATGCATGGATGCATTGAGAGATAGAATTGAGTTAGAGAGTTTGTGGAGTTTAGGAAACGCACCTTGGAAACTCTGGTAAAATTGGTATATGCACATTCATATTAATGGAAATTTGGGTTATATTGGACCAGTGCTGGTTAGTGAATTGAAGAAATCACTGCCCGATATTAAACTAACTGGTTTTGATAATGCCTATTTTGCAGGATGCTTGCTAAGTCCATTTGATTATCCAGAAAAGTACTTAGA
>Ga0247843_1007533_pt1 | contig 13306 bp, 13 predicted proteins | sample LaCruzMarch2017__FD_192420 | JGI IMG/M metagenome (GOLD analysis project Ga0247843, IMG submission 192420) | Freshwater microbial communities from meromictic Lake La Cruz, Castile-La Mancha, Spain - LaCruzMarch2017_8m | ecosystem: Environmental > Aquatic > Freshwater > Lake | place: Spain...
GTCATTGGCGATTTCCATAACATAGGGCATGAGTTCTTCCGGGGGAAGGCTCGCTTCGACCAGGCCGAGTCGATACATTTCATCGGCATCGATTTTCATACCCGTGAAAAACATGCGACGCGCACGTGATTTGCCGAAAATACTTTGCAGCATGGCTGTGCCGCCTGCGAGACCAACATTGATTTCAGGCATCGAAAACACAGCGGTGTTAGAGGCTACCCAAATATCACACTGCGTCATGAGTCCGAAGCCCGCGCCCATCGCGGGTCCGTTCACTGCTGCGATGACGGGTTTGCTGCATTCGATGATCGAATTGCCTGCTTCTCGGACCAAGCGATTGTGGTGCCAATACGCACCTGGTTTTTCATTTAGACCTGGGCGCTCGTTTAGGTCTGCTCCTGCACAGAAAATTTTTCCCTTACCTGTAATGACAGCGACTTTGACCTCTGGGTTGTCGTTGAAATAATCGAAGACCTGGATGATTTCGCTGCGCATCTGTGCATTTTGTGCATTGTGCGGAGGACGGTTTAGTGTGACGGTCGCGACACCGTTCGTGATGTCGAGTTCAAGTGTTTGCAAATCCATAATTCCTACCTTTTGTTGTTGGTTTATTCAACCGAAATACTGACGCCATCGACTTTCATGAGATTTCTAAGTCGCTGTTCTTCATTGGCAAGAAACTTTCCAAAAGCATCCGTTTTAAGTCCATCGATGAAGAGTCCTGTTTGATTGATCGCATTCAAAACATTCGTCGTTTTCATGGCGGTTTCGATACCCTTGAGTAATTCATTTTGAACAGAGAGGGGAGTCCCCGTAGGCATCAAGAATCCAAACCAGCTTCCAAAAACAACATCAATACCAAGCTCTTTAAACGTTGGGACATTCGGTGCAGACGGGTGTCTTTTTTCAGAGGAAATCGCGATTGCATTTAATGTGCCGGAGTTGACGCGAGGCATTGCAGAAGGACCATCAAAAATCCCCATAATTTGACCACTCAGTAAATCGTTCATCGCTGGGCTGGTTCCTTTATAAGGGACGTGTGTAATGCGAACTTTTGCTTCGGCTGCAAAGAGTTCTGCCGCGATATGTGGGCTTGAGGCATTACCCGAAGAGCCAAATATCAGACCGCCGGGATTATTTTTGCCGAACTCAATCATTTCTTTGACGTTTTTAAAGGGTACCTTTGGATTGACGACTAAAAGACTGGTTGAGCGTCCAAGTAAAAATAAAGGACTGAGTCCTTTGGGGTCGTAGGGTAGAGACTTTTTAAGCACAGGGTTGGAGGTAAATCCATAGCTGGTTAACAGGATGGTGTAGCCATTGGCAGGCGCACGTGCAACCAATTGAGTGCCAATGATCGTCCCACCTCCAGGCTTGTTATCGACGACAACAGGTTGTCCCCATTGTTTTGAAAGTTCGGCAGCGATCGCACGGCCGTATACATCTGTGACTCCGCCTGGCGGATAGGGCACAACGATGGTGACTTCTCTATCGGGGAACTTAGCTTGAGCCGAAGCGGCGCACGTTACGATCAGTCCAGCAAGGATGATTTTTTTAAAGCATGTGTTGAGGATTCGCATGGTTAGTGTTCCTTCATCATTTATTTTTTGTGGATGCTTTGGATTGCTCGATGACTTTTTTCCATTTCGCAGATTCCGTACGCACAATCTCCTCCATTTGTTCAGGTGTTCCGCCCTTGACATCGAGTCCCGTCGCCACTAATCGTTGACGCACGTCAGGCATTTTTAAAACTTCATTGAGTTCTTTATTGAGTTTTGCGATGATCGCCGGTGGCGTTCCTGCAGGCGCGGTGATGTAGTTGATCGGAGAGGCGGAGTAGCCTTTCAAGGTATCGGCGATGGGGGGAAGTTCGGGCAGAGCCGGATTTCTCGACAAGGTCGACACGCCAAGTGCCTTGACTGTGCCCGCTTTGATATGCGCCTGATATACAGACAGTGAGTCAATCGACATCTGTACTGAGCCTCCTACGACCTCCGTCACTGCAGCACCTGATCCTTTGTAGGGAACATGTTCGATATTGATCCCTGCCATACTTTTGAAAAGTTCTCCCGCGAGATGGCTAGAAGAGCCGATGCCCGAACTCGCAAAGTTCACTTTGTTTGGGTTTGCTTTTGCGTAGGCGATTAACTCTTGGACGGAGTTGACGGGTAGATCTTTATTGACGACTAAAACGTTGCTCCCGTCGATCAACTGGATCACCGAGGAGAACGCAGTCGACGCATCGTAGGGCATCTTATCCATCAGATAGGGCGCGGTCATCTGTTGGCCTGGTGTAGCGTAAAGCAGCGTGTAGCCATCTTTTGGGGACGTTGCGACAAACGCCGCGCCTATCACACCGCCTGCACCGGGTTTGTATTCAATGATGACGGGTTGTCCAAGCCGTTTGGATAAGGGTTCGCTAATAATTCTTGCCGTATTGTCAGCGCCTCCGCCTGGCGCGAAGGGAACAATCAGTCTGATCGGCTTGTTGGGATAGTCCTGTGCAAGTGCAATGGAGGCGTGGAGTGCGGAAAAAATGGCAAAAGCGCTGACTAAAAGCTTAGTGAGCTTCATGATGTTGTCTCCTCAAGGTAATTATATTTTTTGTATGTCTTTTTTTGTATGTCTTTTATTTCATCCTAAGGTACAAAACGCTATAGCATCTAATACTTGTTTGACATACAACTCCAAGATTAACGCATAGCGATTCATCTTTTTGATTTAAGAAGTCTACGTATTGAAACTTCAGCAACTTAAGTACTTTGGCTGCTTGAGCAGTAACGGGGTATCGTTTTGTTGCGACGCAGCAAGAACAGTGTTGAATATTTTTTCTACAAGACACGAGAGTTCAGGAACCAAAAGTACGGCCTGACTGTCTGAGTCAGTAATAATGGGTTTGACTAGTTTTCATCCACCGCATTTGTTCACATAATCGAGAGAGTCAGCCATGCACAAGATGCTCAAGCTTTCCGCCCTCGCGGCGATTGTTCTCACAAGCGGATGTGTTGCGGTGGGTCCGGGTCAGCCTAGGTATGCCACGTATGGAGCAGATGGTTACTACGGTGGAGCGACCTTTTACACGCCACCCCCTGTGCGAGTCTATAGCCCAGCCTATTATTCTCCACCTCCTGTGCGAGTCTATAGACCCGTCTATTATTCTCCTCCTCCTCCAACGAGAGTGATTGTGGTGCGAGATCGGCCTTACCCTTCCAAGCCGTATCACAGGCCGTATCACCGGCCGTATGGTCAGGGCAAAAACTAGATTTTTATATTTGCGTCATTGATCACTTTTTGCCACCGTACGAATTCAGATTGGATGTAAGCGCCAAATTCAGTCGGTGAGTCTCCAACTGGATTGACACCAAGCGAGGCGAGTGTTTTTTTCACGTCCGGATCTTGTAATGCTTTGACGACACTTTGATTCAGACGCGCAATACGCTCTGAAGATGTTTTAGCGGGAACTGCCATACCGAACCAGTTTGTAACGTTGAAACCAGCAATCGTTTCAGCCACGGTCGGAACATCCGGTAAAACGTCTAAGCGTTGAAGACCCGTTGTGGCGACCGCGCGTAATTTTCCTGATTTCACGTGTGGCAAACCAATCGCAACAGCCTCAAAGGTTAATTGCACCTGTCCCGCCATTAAATCATTGATGCTTGGCGCGCTTCCCTTATAGGGAATATGGGTCATTTTGATACCCGCAGTGGAGGCGAACATCTCGGCTGCCATATGAGGAAGGCCACCATTGCCGCTAGAAGAAAAATTTGTTTTCCCTGGGTTGGCCTTTGCATAAGCGATCAAATCAGTAACAGTCTTGATAGGTAATGCGGCATTCACGTAAAGCATAAAACCAGATGATGCGACTTGCGTAACAGGAGCAAAGTCTTTAGCCACGTTGTAGGGTAAGTCTTTTACCAGTGCTGGAGTGATACTGAAATTACCCATCGTTCCCATGAAGACGGTATAGCCATCGGGCTCAGCACGCGCAACCGATTGCATGCCGATCACACCGCCTGCGCCTGCTTTGTTTTCAATTACGACAGGCTGACCAAGATCAGCGGACATCTTGGGAGCCATGACACGTGCAATAGTGTCGATTGCCCCTCCGGGAGGGAAACCAATCACGATATTGATCGAACGGTTCGGATAAGTTTGCGCTGCCACGATGCCCGAAGCGCAGAGACTTCCTAAAGCACAGGCAAAGGAAACGAGCTTTCGGCGGCTGATCGATATTTTGAATAAGTGAGTCATTTGTAATCCTCTTTGTTGTCTTCGCGTGTTCTGTCTGCCGATTTTTGATCACTGCTTGGCAAGTAAAATGGCGACATAATTATTAGTATTTCTTTAATAGTAGTATATTTTCATTAAACGACAATAAATAATTATTTGGAGTGTGGCATGGCGTCAAATATTGAGGTTTACGCCGGAACGGCTGGGCATTCTGCGTGGTTTAGCAATGACCTGGGACAGACATGGATCCATCCCAATAGTCATTCGGGGATGTATCTGGAGGCGCGTGTTTGGAGCTTTAGTACCCACCCGAATAATCCCAATATCCTGTATGCAGGAACCGATATGGGTTTATTTCGTTGGGATGAGCGTTCAACCCGCTGGACGCATTTACCATCTCCGATGAGCGATATCTGGTCGCTTATTCAAGATCCTGACGATGAAAATATTTTGTATGCAGGTACGCGTCCCGCAGGGTTTTATCGTTCAAAGAATGGTGGGCTCACTTGGGAGCATTTGTCATCGCCAGGTATTCAGACATTTTCTGAAATCAATATGGGGCCCACCCGGGTCACTCAAATGATGTTTGATCCGATTGATCGTGACACGCTATGGGCTGTGGTCGAGATCGGCGGCGTCTACCGGAGTCAAGATAGAGGCAACTCTTGGGAACTTAAGACTGAGGGACTTGTATCCGCCGATATGCATGGTATTGCAATTGTTCATGACAAGGCGGGAAACAAAATTTTATATGTCACTACAAATCGAGGATTGCATCGAAGCACCAATAATGGAGAGAGTTGGCTTTTTATTGAATTGAATTCACCTTGGCAGTATGTACGCGGGATCGTTGTTCGTCCAGACTCTGACGCAGTACTGTTCCTGACCAATGGAAATGGCCCTCCTGGCAGTACTGGAACTTTATGGCGAAGTCAGGATTATGGTTTTACCTGGAATCAGGTCAATTTACCTGGCGTGCTCAATAGTACCCCTTGGTCTGTAGTGACGCATCCAGACAATCCAATGCTGCTTTTTACATATACAAATCTTGGTCAAGTTTTTCGTAGCAGTGATGGTGGTGAACATTGGGTGCGTTTGCCTCATGAGTTTGGAGAATTAAGAGCGATGCATTGGAGGCCCGTCACTTATGGTGCTGATAGGCCGGCGCACTCCATTACTGTCAGGCCTCCTGTGGTTGTAAGTGCTTAGCACGTATTGAATAAAAATTTCTAATTGGAGATATTCTTGGATCAAAAATTACGCTTTCCTGTTTTAAGTTCAGAACAGATGACCGAGCGACAGAGAGAGGTTGCAGACGCAATTGCAGGAGGACCTCGAGGAGGTATTCGCGGTCCATTTTTAGCGTTGATCCATCACCCTGACTTAGCGAATTGTGTGCAGCAACTGGGTGAGCATTTGCGTTACGGCGCGAAGATCGCACCTGCACACATTGAGCTGATCGTTTTAACTGTGGCACGATTCTGGAGTAGTCAGTACGAATGGTTTGCGCATGAGCGTATTGCGCGTAATACAACAGATCTTGAGGATCATATTATTAAGGCGCTTGCTTTAGGCGAAACACCTAAAGAGATGTCAGAAGAGCAAAGTGTGCTGCATACGCTTGCTCAGCAATGCTTGACAACAGGCAGTCCCAGCGATGATATCTATGAGCGTGCGATTGAATTTTTTGGACGCCCCGGAGTGTTAGATGCGATCGCACTGACGGGTTACTACAGCATGATAGCGATGGTGTTAAACACCGCAAAAATTCCATTACCGGATGGCACTCCGCTCCCTCTTAAACCTATTGCAAAGTGACGATAACATGACGATCTCACAATCTTCCTTAGATCATCAGCCGCGGACCCTCAAAGGACGCTCAATCAGAGTGGGTTTAATGGTTCCGATCAATAATACGACCATGGAAGGCGAGATGCTTGGTTGGTTGCCGGTCGGCTCAACGGTACGTACCCTGCGAATTCCACGTGGCAAGGGGTTGTTGACCCAAGAAACCTTACCTGCTTATAAAGATGCAGCTATTGAATTGGCGAAACAATTTAATGAAGACCCTGTCGATGTGATTGCGTATGGCTGTACCGCAGCGGGTTTTATTTTAGGTCCCGAAGGGGATCTTGAAATTGCACAAAGGCTGTCAGAGACGACGGGCAAGCCTGTCGTGACGACCGCTAGATCTATGGTGCTTGCTTTGCAGGCGATTGGCGCACAAAAAATCTCATTGCTCACGCCTTATCAGGATGATGTCAATGTTCGCTTGCGTGCGTTTTTAAAATCTGGTGATATTGCGGTTGAGAATTTTGATAGTTTTTATGCTGCAGATGTCGTGGCGTTGGGCCAAATCACCGAGGGACAAGTCGATCATCGCGCGCAGCCCTTGTGTCAGGGTAATGTAGATGCGATGTTTATTGCTTGCTCGCAACTCCCCACGTTGAATGTCGTCGAGCCTTTGAGCCATGCCTGGGGAAAACCTGTTCTTTCCTCTATCCAAGTCACTGCACAGTACGCACTCGACGCTGTGAACGCCCGCTCTGCAGATTGACGATATCGTTTTGACTGCGACTCGGCGGCATGCCTTAGCCGAGTGCTCGAGCTGGAAGTGCTACGACATTCTGAGTTGCTGCAATTTTGGTATTAATGGCTGTTGCTGCATCAACAACTTGTGATGCGTGCTCTTGAAAAGACGAGAGTTGAATCACAGTGTCAGAGGCTGTCAACGCTAGGCTTCCGAGAACTTCACCTTCGCGATTAAAAAGCGGGGCGGCAATAGATATGATGCCGGGGTTATAGTCCCCCAGACTCGTGGCGTAGCCGCTTTGTCGGATTTTTTTGAGCATCATTTTAAACGTGCTCCAATCATGCCCGAGTCCAACGGCACCGATGGGCTCGGAATGTCGTGCATAAAGAATACGTAACTGATGCATCGGTAAGTGCGCCAAGATGCATTTGGCTGAAGCCCCCGCCACAAGAGGGCGACGCTGTCCTCTATTAAACAAACCTGCTGGCGCATCCCTGCCACGCGCTTGTTGGACGCACATGATTGAGTCGCTGAACAAAATGCAGAGCAGTGAACTGTGTCCAGTGTCATGGGTCAGTCGTTGTGCGATTGGCGAACCAGCAAGATAGACAGGATCACTTTCCCGAGAGACTCGGTCGAGCTCCATAATGCGCGGGCCCAGGACGTATGAACCATTGGCCACGCGGGCGAGATAACCCGCGGTATGTAAAACCTTTAGATAACGATAGCAGGTTGAGGCAGGCGCACCGATATGCTGCATGAGGTCTTCGGACGACCATATAGGACGCTCGATCGTAAAGACTTCAAGTAAGCCCAACATTTTTTCCAAACTACTCATGAGTCAATGTCCAATCAATTGGCGAATCATAGCCTGCAAATTTAAAAATATTTCTCATATATATAGACAGATTAATGTTTAGAATAGAGAGTGTCATTTGAAAGAACAAAAAATGCGATGCAAGCAGATGTCGCTGAACTCATCCAACCAATGATCGGAGATAAGAGCATGAACAACAAGACAACATTCAATCTTTCAATCAAGGCCTGTGTCATGGCGATCGGTGCTATCTCGCTGACGCTGTCCGGTGCGTTTAGTGCTTCTCATGCACAAGCGACATGGCCCACTAAGCCAATTCGAGTCGTTGTTCCTTTTGCGCCAGGCTCGTTTACGGATACTGCAGCAAGAACAGTGGGGGCCGAGTTGTCCAAGCAGCTAGGTCAGACGATTGTTGTCGAAAACAAAGGTGGGGCTGGAAGCACTTTAGGGACTGACATCGTCGCCAAGTCAGCGCCAGATGGATATACTTTTTTAGTGACGGATAATTCTTTTGCTGTCTCCGCGGCACTTTATTCAAAACTGCCTTATCAGCCAAAAGAGATTGCACAAGTATCTCTAATCGCAGAAGGTCCTGCTGTGTTGGTCGGACGTCCGACACTCTCTACTAAAACACTGAAAGAAACAATGGCCTTCGCGCAAGCCAATCCAGGAAAGCTGACTTTTGGTTCTGGCGGTCAAGGATCTTCCGCACATCTGGCGATGGAAGCCTTTCTCATACAAAACAATGCTCAATTAGTGCATGTTCCCTTTAAAGGCATTGCTGCAGCAATGATAGATTTGGCAGCTGGGCGTCTTGATATCGCAATCGGAAGTGCGGGATCCACCTCTGCGTACATTAAAGACAATAGATTGTTAGGCTTGGCTGTCAGCGGGGAAAAGCGGCATCCCAATATGCCTGATGTACCGACCTTTGCAGAAGCTGGGTTTCCTGGCTACAAGATGATGTATTGGTTTGGAATGATGGCGCCTGCAGCAACGCCAGCGCCCGTGATGGCACGTATGCAAAAAGAAATTGCCATTGCCGTGGCCTCGCCGAAAGTCCAATCCGTTTTTAACTCCGCGGGGGTGATGCCCGTTTCGACGACTTCGGTGGTGTTTACCGAACTCGTACAAAATGAAATTAAGTTGTGGAAAGATGTCATTGTCCGCGCAAAAATTAAAGTCGAATAATTTCACTACGGAATAAAAAATGGAAAATAATTTAAAGCGTCGACTTGCTGCTGGAGAGGTTTCTCTCTGTATGGGCCTGCGACAGGCTCGGACAGTTGATATCGGACCCCTAGTGGGAGCTGCGGGTTTTGATTGCCTGTATGTTGACATGGAACATAGTCCGATTGGCTTTGAAGCGACTTCCGCTATTTGCATTACTGCTATGACTTACGGGGTGACGCCGCTCGTGCGTGTGCCGGGTCATTTAGGGCAAGATATTTCTCGCGCCTTGGATGGCGGCGCTCAAGGGGTGATTCTGCCGCACGTTAATACGGCTGCTCAGGCTTCTGAAATTGTTTCCTATGCAAAGTATCCGCCTCTTGGGCATCGTTCTGTCATGGGAGCGGGCCCGGCTACAGCGTATCGGTCGATGCCTTTAGCGAAAGTGAATGAATCAGGTAATGCCGATAATCTTGTGGTAATCATGCTTGAAACGCCTGAGGGCATCTCGAATGCTGAGGAGATCGCCTCGGTGCCGGGTGTGGATATGTTGTTGATCGGTTCGAATGATCTATGTACTGAAATGGGCATTCCTGGTCAGTTGAGGCATCCACAATTATTGGCTGCGTATCAGACCGTTGCACAGGCCTGTAAAAAACACGGTATTGCAATGGGAATTGGCGGTATCAGAGGTGATGCAGAGTTGCAGAGACAGCTGATCGAGCTTGGTGCCCAATTTTTAATCGCAGGTAGTGACACCACATATCTCGCTGCTGCTGCGAGCAAGGATGCCGCATCCTTGCGAGAGCTGATCGCTGGGTTAAAAAAGTAGTACTGTTTTTTACTGGAGATTTTGACGTGTCTTTTGATTTAAACGAAAAAGTAGCTTTTACCGCGCCTGCGCATGCCTGTGATTCACATTTTCATGTATTTGGTCCAGCAGAAAAATACCCTTATGGTTCGGATCAATTGCGCTATGCACCACCCCTTGCACCATTGTCCGAATATCTCAAACTGGCAAAGCATCTTGGCTTAACGCGCTACGTGTTTGTTCAGCCTAGTGCCTATGGGCGTGATAACAGTTGTATGTTGGATGCAATGAAAGAGGTGGGTATACAAGCTTGTCGAGGTATTGTCGATATTGATGAAGATGCTCCTGACTCAATGTTGGCCGAAATGGATAAGCTAGGTGTACGTGGTGTGCGCATCAATTACAGTCCCATCCATCCGTTTGAGCCTGGTTTATCTAAAAAAATGCAGCCGCGAATTGAAAAGATCGCAGCGCGTTGCAAAGAACTCGGTTGGCATCTCGATTTTCTCTTGCCGGGTTGGTTGACGACGGAGATGATCCCTTTCATGAAGACGTTGACGATTCCGTTTTCGATGGCGCATATGGGGATGAACTTGGCTAAAGACGGACCAGAGACCGTTGGTTTCAAAGCGCTACTGGATCTGGTCAATCACGGCGATCGTTTGGCCTACGTCAAATTTACAGGTACGTATCGCATGTCAAAAGTGCCTCATTTCACAGATGCGGATCCAATGGCCAAAGCATTAATCCAGGCAGCGCCTGATCGTTTGATCTGGGGAAGTGATTATCCCCACCTGTCCTTCGACGAGCACAGTTCCGTTGAGCTGTTTAATTTGTTGGCACGTTGGACGGATGATGCAAACGTTCGCAAGCTCATTCTGTCTGATAATCCAGCACGATTGTTTGGCTTTTAATTGCCCCCAGTCGGTTGTGCCACCCCGTGTTATCGCGGTGCGTGAGCGTCTTCGTTGATCGAAACCAGATCGACGTAGGCGCGATCATGGTCGCCATGAGTGATGATGCGCTGCAACAAATTGCCTGAGCGCACGGGATATGCGTTCAGGCAACTCAAACCCCTGCAAGATTTGAAATTATTTGGGTAAGAAACTCTCACAATCCGGACAGAACTATTGGGCTTTCCAAGATAAAAGCATTTCACAAGAGGTATCCTTGAGCTAATTTCTAAAATATTGGAGATGGTATTCAATGAACTTCACATTCAATCCCGCAGAGGAGCAATTACGCACCGAAGTGCGTGCGTTTCTGGTTGAGCATTTCACGGATCACGTGCGGGCTGAAAATGCTGCCGGTAAGCGAGGAGAGGGTTGGGGCGAAGCCATCCGCGACTTCTTTGAAAAGGTCAATCAAAAACGATGGTTTGCCTGGAGTTGGCCGACAGAATTTGGTGGTGGCGGTGGCGACAGAACAGCCCAGTTTGTTATCGAAGAAGAGTTTTATCGCTATACCGGCATCACGCTAGGTGGTGGCACGGGTGCGCCCTCGATCTTGATGTTTGGCACAGCGGCTCAGAAAGAGGAATTTGTTCCGCGTTCGATTAAGCGTGAAATTATTTTTTGCCAGGGCTATAGCGAGCCGGGTTGTGGCACAGACCTTGCGGGTATTCGTTGTCGCGCCAAGCGTGTCGGCGACAAGTACATCATCACGGGTCAAAAAATTTATACAACCAATGCCCAGAATGCGACGCATATTTATCTGATGGTGCGCACGGATCCCGAGTCCGTGCGTCACCGTGGCTTATCGATTTTACTGGTGCCCATGGGGATGCCCGGCATGACGGTGCGTCCGCTTTGGACCGTTCAAAATGATCCGCCCGCGCCATTTGGAACAACATATGGTGAAGAGCGCACCAACGAGGTGTTCTTTGATGACGTGGAGGTCCCGGTTTCGTGTTTGCTAGGTGAGGAGGGCGGCGGTTGGGAGGTCGCTAGACGCGGCTTGAATCTGGATCGCGTTGGTGCCTGGCGTTATTTGATATCGGTGATGCGTGACGAAGATATCGTCAATTGGTTGCATACTGAGGGAGCGCTTCAGGATACTTTGCGCGACGATCCTCAGGTGCGCGACAAGATCGCTGAAATGTGGACCGAGGCCGAGGTGTGTCGTTTGATGACCATGCGTAGCATTAGTATCGAGCAGCATGGCGGAAAATTTACCTACGAGGGCTCCGCTGAAAAAGTATTCGCACCTGAGCATAGTGTGCGTGCAACCGAGGCCTATAGTCAGATTTTGGGACCGTTTGCTCAGTTGATGCAAGGCTCTCCTGACGCGATCGAAAAAGGCATTTTTGCCCACAACATTCTTGGTGCCTATCAGTCGACCATTAATCACGGTAGCGTGCAGGTCATGCGCGATCAGGTGGCTCGTATTGGTCTTGGTTTGCCGCGTGCCGCAAAATAATAAAGAGACGGATGATTAAAAATGGATATTTTGCTTGATGAACAAGAAATACAAATCCGGGATGCTGCTGCTGAATTCTTAGCGGGCGAGTGTACGCCCGCGCTGGTGCGTCAGGTTGAAACTGGCGCAATGCAGTATTCGCCAGAGTTGTGGTCAACATTCGCAGAGAATGGTTGGTTGCAGTTGTGTTTGTCGAAGCGCGCGGGTGGCGAGGCGCTTGCCTTGCCCTATCTTGGCTTGCTGTTTGAGGTGGCTGGTTATCACATCGCTCCGATTCCGCTGCATGCAACGATGGTGCCTGCAACGATCATTGACCGCTATGGCAGCCCCGAACAAGTGGCGATGTTGCAAGCTGTGATTGCAGGTGAGTTGATCATGAGCCATGCGGTCGCCGAGCAGACAGGGCGCTGGTCAACCGATGAAATTTCGCTTCAGGGTCGTATCGAAGGTCATGAACTCGTGTTGAACGGTTGTAAAACTTTTGTTGGCAGTTATCGGGCTTCTCAGCAGTGCATGGTGATTTATCGGGATGCGAGTGCGCCCGATCAACTCGGTGTGGTACTTGTCCCCACGCAGACCAAGGGTCTGAGCAGCGAAGCATTGATATCGATGGCCAAGGACGGCGAGTCGAAGGTTCAGTTTAATGATGTCCGCGTACCTTTGGCCGCGCGCATCGGCAACGCAGAGTCAGGTAATCTCATCGCAAGAGAATTGATGGACCTGTCATCTGTTCTATATGCTTCCATGATTGCGGGTGCTGCCCGCCGAACACTCGATATGGCGGTTACGCATGCGAAGCAACGTGAGGCTTTTGGTCAGCCAATCGGAGCGTTTCAAGCGATTCAGCATTTGTGTGCAAATATGATGAACGCCATCGATGGCACTACGATGCTCTCTCGAGAAGCACTGTGGCGTATGCAAGAAAATCTTCCCTACCAAGTCAATGTCGCGCAGGCGAAATCTTTTGGCAACGAACAGTGCATGATGGTGGTGCGCTCGGCCCAGCAGATTCACGGTGGTATGGGCTTTATCCGTGATTTTGATCTCAATCTTTGGTATCGACGCGTGGGTTCCTGGAGCTTGCGTGGAGGCACGTCTGCGGAGCATCGTAAAGCGATTGCGGCTGCGTTGATTGATCAGACCGGACGCGTGAGGATCGGATCAATTCCGCAGTCAGCATAAAAAGGCTCTTACTCAGGTTTGATCCCAGCTGTCTGAATTGTATTGCTCCATTTCTTGATTTCATTATCAAGAAATGCCGCAAATTCTTCGGGTGACATGGCGACAGGCTCTTGTCCAGCTTTGTTCATCATTTCGATCACTTGAG
>Ga0247843_1007534_pt1 | contig 13301 bp, 10 predicted proteins | sample LaCruzMarch2017__FD_192420 | JGI IMG/M metagenome (GOLD analysis project Ga0247843, IMG submission 192420) | Freshwater microbial communities from meromictic Lake La Cruz, Castile-La Mancha, Spain - LaCruzMarch2017_8m | ecosystem: Environmental > Aquatic > Freshwater > Lake | place: Spain...
TAGGGGGGGGTGCAGCAGGAGTATTGTATAATAGCAAAATAATTAATAAATTAAGAAAAGATTTACATCCTTTATCCGATTTTTCAATAACAATGGAAGAAAAGTATAAACATTCGCCATTATGGGATTGGAAATTATGGTTTTATGTTAATAATAATAATATAAACTATAAAATTTTGCCTTGTATTCAATCAGGAGAATTTACTTCTACGATTGATATTTAGAAGAATATAAAATATATACATATACATATATGAAGTTACTTATTATTCAAACTTCGCCATGTCATACAGCAAGTACATTATTGGTTAATGCCATATATGGATTAATTCCTGAACTATTTGATAAGAGATTCATAGGAATATGGTATGATAATTTTGAACAATATTTTGAAAATATAATTGTTGTTAAGAATCATGATATAGATATAGATAAATTAATTCAACAGTATGATAAACTTTATAATTTAGTTTTTATTTGCTCAGAAAGAGAAGAAAAAAATTATGTAATAGATGAAAAATATAAACTATATAATAATGTTGTAGTATTTGATTTTAATGAATTAAATGAAACCAGTAGCAATCCATTAATACAAATAGTAGAGAATATTTATAACAAGGTTAAAATACTATTACCTGATATTGAATTAGATACTACAAAATGTCTTGAAAGAATTAATCGCATGAATATTAGATATGATGAAATAAAACATGAACCTTTTGATTATATAGATAATTTTTTTGGAATACATGGTTCACATCGTAACAGAAAAAACAGATCATAGATTATAGTTCGGTTATCATTTTTAAGATTAAATTTGAATTGTTTTATAAATTGGTTTATACCTTGCATTTACCTCAGCCACTGATTTGAAACCTCTTTTGTTTAAATATACATGCATTTGATGTCCGGCAATTCCGCCTTCTGTATTAGATGGTAACATATGATTAACTACTGATTTATAAAAAATGGCTGACCTAATATTATAATATCCTAATAATAAATCAGTTCCCCATGTATGAGTATTTTCAATATCATTAATAGAAATAAACTTATTAAAATCTTGATAAGAAAATAATAAACAAAATATTTCTATATTATTTGCAAATGCAAGTGTATTATCAGAAAATTTTCTCATGTAATCCCATGTACCTCCAATAACCTTGGGTGATAAAAAATTAATGTAATATTTCTTCTTGACTGCTATAAGTTCCAATAAATCTAAATTATCTATTTTAACATCATCTAAACAAAAAAAAATGTATTCATATTTTTTTAATTGAGAATGATAAGGATTATTATACCATAATTCAACGAGTCTACCTTTTTTCTTGCGAAAAATAACATTTTTTATAAAAGTCAATGAGTTTAATAAATTATGTATCGGTTTATCATCATCGTCATAACAATTCACGAAAATATCAAATGGTATTTTAATATTTTCATAAATATTTTTTAAATTATGCTTTAAAATATCCAATTTAATATCTAAATATGGTGATCCGATTGCCGCTAAATAATAAATAAAAAAATTTTCAGACATTTTTATTTTTATTTATATTTTATATAATATTATTTTTTATTATTATTTTTATTATTATTTTTATTTTATTTTTGTTATTATTTATTCAATAAATAAATATCATTTTCAATCATTTTTTTCACTAATTCTTTGAATGAAACTTTGGGTTCCCAATTGATAGCTTTTCTTGTTTCAGTTGAATCGCCATATAAAAGTTCTACCTCTGCTGGTCTATGTAAATTAGGATTAATTTTGACTATAACATGATTATTACATTTTAAAACTGTATTTAATGGGTTTTCTTCATCTATAGTCCATTCTAGATTAGTTAAATCAGCAAATTCACATGTCAAATCAATGAATTCTTTGACTGAATGTATTTCATTTGAACTTAATACATATTCTCTTGGAGTTGGTTGATTCATCATAATCCAGACTGCCTCTACAAAATCCTCGGAATCACTCCAATCTCTAACTGCATTTATGTTTCCAAGTTCTAAAGGAACAACTGGTTTGTTTTCTTCTAATTCCTTTTTAATTCTAGCAATATTAGAACTGATTTTTCTTGTAACAAATTCTTTTCCTCTTCTAATACCTTCATGATTAAATAAAATACAATGAATAGCAAATAAATTATAACTTTCGCGATAAACTTTAACCAAATGTCTAGCTGCGCACTTGGAAGCACCGTAAGGACTTCTTGGTTTTAAAGGATGTTTTAAATCTTGAGGCGAATAATCTACGTCTCCCATTTCTTCACTTGATCCAGCAGAATAAAAACGAGATTGAGGACAATATTCTCTAATCGCTTCTAACAAATAGATGACAGATAGTGTATTAGTAGTGAAAGTAATTGTAGGAGAATTCCATGATTCGCCTACAAAACTTTGTGCCGCGAAATTGATAACGTAGTCAGGAATAATGGTTTTAATGTTATTGATAATAGATTGTTGATCAGTGATATCAAGATGTATTAAATTAAATCTTGGGTCATTAATATCAGCAATATTTTCATGATTCAATACTGAAATACGACGAATTGCACCATATATTTCGCAATTTGTATTCTTCAATAAGAATCTAACTAAATTAGAACCATCTTGTCCCGTTACGCCAGTAATTAATACTTTTTTTACTTTCTCCATATACAATTATAAAATATTATTTATTATTTTTAAATGTTTTATTATTTTTAAATGTTTATTCATAAATAGAAAATAATGGTAAATCAGATATATTAATTATATTCATATTATTTTCAACGCACTTGTACCAAAAATTTACATTCGGTTTTTCATTTTTTTCTTTTTCTTTTTCTTCTTCTTCTTCTTCTTCTAAAAGTATTCTATTATTTGTAGATTCTGAAGTTAAATCAATATTTTCTATAAAATCGTAAATATCTTTTCGCCAAACTATTCCTCTATTATCCAGTAAATTATTATTAATAAATAATTTATCAAGCAATAAATCCTTGGAAAAAATTTGTTCTATTTTATTATTTGTTATTTTATCAATACAATTATAACTCGTAAATGTGATATCACAGTTTGGACGATTATCTAATTCTTTAATACATGTTTTAGAATAATTTTTTTTATAAATATCATTTGGATTTACAATTGTTATGTAAGAGGTTTGCACGTTTTTCGCACAGGCAAATATTTCTTCCTCTAGAGTTACATAATCAACGTCTAATAAAATATAATCAATATTATCATATAGTTTCATGTAAATTTTTATATTTTTTACTAATTCAGAGTCATCGTCTGTAGTCAAACTAAAAAATAATAATTTTAATGAGTCAAAATTTGTCTGTAAAACGAAATTTTTTATTATTTTATCAACCAATTCACTACTATTTAGATCTATAAAACAACACCAAGTTAACTTGTAAATATCTTTATTTATTACAAGTTTATTTAAATCATAATTAATTTTTAGATTAAAAGTATTTAATTTTATATTAGTTTTATTTAAATTTTTCAAGTAATAATGTGATTTTACTACCAAGTCCAAGAAAAATGATTCTTCACGTAAAATATAAAGTTCTGAACTTTCAGAGAAAAATAGTGGATAATTTATTCCCAAATATTCTTCCGCTGACTTACTTCTTCGTAATATTATAGGAGTATTAAATTTAATGCATTCAAGAATTGTATTATTTGCGATACAATCTACTATATCTGCAAAAACACAAGAATTTTTAAAAATACTACAATAATCATCATTACTAATTTCATTAATTATTTCAATATTACTCATGTCGTAATGAGGAACAATATTGTTTTCAAATGGTCCTTTAAAATCATTTTTAACAAGAATTTTTTTTGTGTATTTTTTTGCTGGTACAAAATCAATAAAAGTTTTAAAATTTCTTAACCACCAACCAATACTATAAATCTTTTTATTATTCATAAATTCGTTAATATCAAAACAAGAATCTAGTTCTGTATCAAGTTCCATTGGATGATGAACTGATACCAACTTTCTTTGTAAATGTGGAAAAGTATTATAAATGTATTCTTTATGACAATTAGATAAGGTATAAATATAAACTAATTTTTCAGTAATATTATTTTTTTCCATTTCGTAAATTAAATTATCATTGAATTGATATTTATCACTTACAAGTACTTCTTTGGAAATTTTATTTTTATACATTTTATTATTTAATTGCAAAAATGGTGGATTATGAATAAAAGATATTAATTTGTAATTGTTTTTTTCTATTTCGTTAAGATAACTAGCGTTGATTAATTTATTTCCCCAAATTAATAATTTTTCTATCCATTCATCAAAGAAAATATTATATTTGAAAACTTTATTGGCATTTTTTTCACAAAACCAATCAATAAATTGATTTACAACACCTTTCCACCCAAAATAATGTGTTCCATATCGGTCATACTTATTTTTGAACAAAATATTAATTTTATTGTAAGTTACCATCTGAATTTTATTATCATACTCTTGTTCTAATTCTTCCTGATTGAAATTGTGATACGATCTTCCTTCCTTTTTTCCATGATTTATCCAATGTATCCAAGCTTCTTCTTCGTTTTTCATTCCAGATTCTTTCAAGTCTTGATAATTTTCAATATATTGTTTCCAATCAAAATCTGTTTCACCTTTTTCATCTTTTTTTATAATTTTATTATCGCTAATATATTCATGTTCATGTAATCTTGTAAATTTTCTTCCTTCAAATTGTCCATGATTAATCCAATGATACCAAGCATCATATTCATTATCAATTTCAGTTAAATCTTTATAGTTTTGAACATATTGTTTCCAGTTAAAATCTTTAATAGTTTGTTTGTTTAAATTTTTGAAATGTCTTCCTTCGTATTGACCATGGTTTATCCAATGATATACTGCATCATTTTCATTATTAACACCTGATTCTAGCAAATCCTCATAATTATTAATATATTGTTTCCAATCAAAATCGCTTGGTAATTCTTTTTTGATTTCATTCTTAAGTTTTTCAAATTTCCTTCCTTCAAATTTACCATGAGTTAACCAATGAAATAGTGCTTCTTCATAATTATTAATTTCAGATAAATCCGCATAGTTTTGTACATACTGTTTCCAGTCAAAATTATTAAGTTGACTTTGTGTTTGTTCTTTTGTTTGTGTTTGTTCTTTTGTTTGTTCTTTTGTTTTTTGTATTGATTTAAAATGTCTTCCTTCAAATTGACCGTGATTTAACCAATGAAATAAAGCATCTTCATAATTATCAATTTCAGATAAATCGTCATAGTTTTGTACATACTGTTTCCAGTCAAAATTATCAGGAGAATTTATTTTTGTATTCTCATTCTGTTTCTTATTATTTAAAGATAAATATGAACGCCCTTCATCTCTTCCATAACTAATCCAATGATCCCATGCCTTTTCTTGATTTTTTATACTAATTAAATCTATATAATTCTTTACATATTGTTGCCAGTCAAAATCAACTATATCATTTGATAAAATTTTATTGGGTAATTTTGAATTTTTTGGAATATTATTTAATCTTGTAAATTGCCAGTTATCATAAACACTTTCTAAATCTAATATGTCTTTTTCAATACTACGAATTCGTGGTATTTTTTCCTTTTTTTCTGAAACCGAAACCGATGGTGTAGGTTCTTCCCATTTTTCTTTAATTTCAACTTCTAGATTTTTTTCTTCAATTATAAGACTCGGTTTTTTGTTTGCTTTTTCTTTTTTATCATTTATTATATCAAATGGAATTGATTCTTCTTTAAGATTTATGCTTTTAATATTTGAATTATTTTTTAAAAGTGAGTGAAAAATGTCTTCTTCTATAAAATCATTATTAAAATAATCTTCTTCTTCCAGTAATTCTTGTTCCAATTCTTTTTCTTCTAACTCTAACTCGTCATCTTCTATTTTTAATTCGTCATGTTCTAGTTCTAATTCTTCTTGTTCTAGTTCTTCTTTTAACTCTTGTTCTTCTTTTAACTCTAGTTCTTCTTTTAACTCTTGTTCTTCTTGTTCTTCTATTAACTCTTGTTCTTCTATTAACTCTTGTTCTTCTATTATTTTTATTTCTTCTTGTTCTTCTTTTAACTCTTCTTGTTCTTCTTTTAACTCTTGTTCTTCTATTATTTTTATTTCTTCTTGTTCTTCTATTATTTTTAGTTCTTCTTGTTCTTCTTTTAACTCTTGTTGTTCTTTTAACTCTTGTTCTTCTTTTAACTCTTCTTGTTCATCTAGTTCTTCTTTAAACTCTTCTTGTTCTTCTAATTCTTCTTGTTCATCATGTTCTTCTAATTCATATATTATTACTTTATCCATTACTTTATCCATCTCTTTATCCATCTCTTTATCCATCACTTTATCCATCACTTTATCCATCACTTCATCCATGACCTCTTTAATCTCCTCTTCAATTACATTATCTTCTTCTTTCATAAAACATAAATCGTTTATTTCTCTGAAAAATAAATTATTTGGCTTCATTAAACTATCAATTTCATTTGATACATAATCAAAGTCTTCAAAATCATTATCATTATTATTATTTGAATCAAGAAATTCTAAATTATTCAAATTATTCAAACTATTGAAACTATCAATACTATCTATATCATTAATATTTTCAGATTCAACGTCAATGTCAATAGCTTCTTCATTTTTTATGGAAACATCATCATTTAACATTGATTTTTCTAAATGAAAATTTAAGTGTTGGTTATCAATCATTATATATAAGTATACAAAAATATTTAATTAAATTTTATAGAATTCCAATCGGTAAGTTCAAATATATCTCCATACCAACATTTTTTTATCAATGGATAAAAAATTCTTGTTGAAAAAAAGGAAAAAAATCCAATTAACCATGAATAAGTACCTCCGGATAAAATAATATATTTACAAGTAGAAGCAAACATTATAGTATCAATTTCATCTTTATCAATCACGATTAAATTATAAGTATCAATTAAATAGCGACATATTTTATGATTAATATTATCACTTGATATAAATCCGGTAGTAAATTTTACCTTGGAAATTGCTATTTTATAATAATTAATTATATTTTCAATTCTATCTTCTATATCCCCCAATCTAACATGTATAAATAAATCATTATTGGTATTATATCTTTTTTTATAATTATTATTTTCAACAATTTGATTTTTATTATGTGGAATATTAAAATAGGTTTTCAAATATTCAACAAAATACTTGTTTTGAAACCAATTATTATTGTTTATAATTATATTACTTTTAATATAAAAACTATCTTTTATTACATCAATAAAATTATCATCGGTCAAAGTTATTTCTTCTGAATACTCATTATCTCCTCTATATAAAAATACACCAAGTTTATTAAATTTATTTAAATATTTGTATTCACACTTTAAATTAAATTTCAAAGAAATAAAATGAAGTGCCATATTAACGAAAAATAAGTTTCCAAGTCTTCCATTATGTATGAATGTATTATTTAAATTAGTAACTGGTCTTTCTTCTTTTAATCCATGATTTACCCAATGAGACCATCCTTCTTCTTTATTCGTTATATTAATTAAATCCGGATTTACCCTGGTATAATCAATCCAATCAAAATTATTATAGTTTATGTCCATATATAATTATAACACAAAATATTATATTATATTATAATATATATGAAAACTGTGATTCATACATGGACACATGAATTTAATATAGATCAAATCCATCTAAATAAATATAATTACTTTAATGAAACAAATTTTTACTTTGGTTTAGGTGACCTTATCCGCTCTACAATTAAATTATATTATTTGTCCAAGCTATTTAATTTTAATTTAATTGTTGATTTACAACTTCATCCTATTTCCGAATTTTTAAAAGTTGAAAAGCACGAATTCAGTGAGTATGTGTTAAATAACAAACATAAAGTAAATTATGTATGTTACGGTGCAGTTGAAGATTACTTGAAAAATATTCAATCCAAATCAGAATCAGAACCAGAATCAGGATCAGAATCAGAATCAAATTATGAAAATGACGTACATTTAATTTTAACCAATGACTTTTATGAATTGGAAGAAATTGATAATGATTGTAAAAATTTCATTAAAAAAATTTTTACTCCGACCGAAATTTTTAAACAATTTATTTTCAATAAAATTAATAAAATTCCTTTCAATAAATATACTATATTTCATTATAGAGTGAATGACAATGAATTTTTAAATAAAAATGAAGATATAAATTACGAATACTTTTTAAATCATTTATTAAAACACAAAGAAAATAATGATGTACTTATTACCGATACAAAAAAACTAAAAAAATATTTATATTTATCCGATGATATATTTATGTTTGAAACAAAAATTTGTCATCTGGGATTAAGTAAAGACTCTGACGAAATAAGAGACACATTATTTGAATTATTTTTAGTAATTTATTCTTCAAAAATTAAAACATATTGTAAAATTCATAGTGTATCTGGATTTGTAAAGTGGGTAGGAAAGGTATATGACATACCTATTGTCACGTTTAATTAATTATAATTATAATTATCTTGTAAAGAAAAAAAGTAATTTATTGTTTCTAAAAGTGATGATTTTACATCAGAAAAAATGAACCCAGGAAATAAAGAATCAAATTTACTTGTATCAGGATGAGGATGAGGATAATGATAAGGTTCATTATCATTGTTAAAATATATTTCATGTTTAAAATTTGTAAATGATTTTATATTTTGTGTTAATTCATCTAGATCTAATGTTCCATTTGGGTTAAAAACCAAGATATTTCCACTAATTATTTCAGATTCAGATTCAATACTTTTTTTTATTATTTTAAAAATATCATTTATGTAAACTAAATTAACTGTTATTTTTCCACTACAATTTATATTTACATCTGTATTATTATTTATTGCATTTTTAAATTTATGTATTAAAGAAGGAATAATTCTTCCATTAGAACAAAAATTATCATACTTTCCAAAAACATTTGGTAAAATTAAACAAATAACGTTTGTTTTTGATTTTTGTTTTAATAATTTTATTTGCATATCCATTATTTGTTTTGATAACAAATAACCTATATTGTTTCCTTCAGGGTGAAAATTAAAGTATTTATGAATATTGTTTTCATTATATGTATTAATATTAATAGATTCATTTAATGTACTTGTACTTATACTTGTACTTGTACTTGTATTAATTAGTCTATATGTTGAAAATAAAAATAATTTATAAATATTATTCTCACGACAACAATCTAAAATATTTATATTTAAAATTAAGTTATCATTTAAAATAGATAATTGATCATTTTCTTTATTTAATTCGGAACTTCCTATTACTCCACAACAATTTATTACTATTTCGGGTTTATTAATTTTAAAATAGTTACTTAGATCTTTTTTTTCTAATAAATTTATATCTTTTCTTTCAATAAATAATAAATCAGAATTGTCTGATAGTAATAATTTTTTTAGAGTTTTACCAAAGAAACCATTGCAACCTAAAATTAATATTTTTTTATTCATCTAATATAATATATTGATGAAAGAAATAATGAGTTTGGATGACGCAAAGTCATTAATGAAAAAACAAAACATTATTATTTATGGTACAATTAGAGATATTGAAAGTGATTTTTTATCTTCCTTTACAAATATTGATTTAATAAGTGATTATTTTAATAAAGTTTATATTATTATTCTTGAAAATGATTCCAAAGATAATACAAGACAATTATTGAAAAATTGGTATGATACAACCATTAATAAAAATATTTCCAAATTTATAATATTAAAAGATAACCTAGATACTTTTTATCCATTAAGAGCTCACAGATTAGCATATTGTAGAAATTTAATATTGAATTATATATGCGATAACAATTTACACTTAAATTGTAATTATGCAATTCATTGTGATTTGGATAATAGATTTTGGTCTGTAGATTTAGATTCCATTTGTAATTCATTTCAATACGATTTAAATAGTTGGAATATGCAAAGCTGTGTTAGTAAAAATAGAAGTTATTATGATTTTTGGGCATTAAGATGCGAGGAATCATGGTTTAATATTAATATATTTTCATGTGATGCAAACAACGTGGATTACAATACAAAAATAAATGAATTTGAAACATTAATAAAAAATACCAATGGTTTATTGCCAACTACCTCAAGTTTTAATGGTATGGCAATTTATCATTTGAATTCTATAATAAATTGCAGATATAATGCAGGTTATAAATGCGATAAATGTAATAATATAAATAGAGGATGTTGGGAAGACAATGATCATATTGGTCTTCATAGACAAATGATAAATAATAATTGTAAATTATTTATTAATAATAAAATGTGTATTCACTCTAGACCAGAAAACAGTATTAGTTATAACGAGTTTATTAAATCTACAAATATTTTTAATGTAAATAAAAATCCTTTGATATATTTATTATTAAAGGATCAAATTGATAAAACGGATAATTGGTTATTGATAGGTATTGACGATGGAGAAAACGCGAATATAATTTCAAATTATTGTAATTGTAACAAAACATTGTATTGTTTTGATGAAAACTCGGCAATGAATAAAAAAAAACTCTTATTAAATAAAAATATTACGCATATTGTAAATGATTTTAATACTTCATTATCAGAATTTAACGATGACGTGAATTTCATTTACATACATTTATTTACTTACCAAGAGTTGAAAAAGATATTTAATAATTTGTATAATAAAATTAAACCTGGTTGTATTATAATATTTGAAAAATTAGTAAATTATAAAGAATATCTTTTGCATGGTTTAAAGGTTTTATATGAAAATATATATGAATTAGGTTTGACTTTTGAATATTTAATGATGAATGGTATTTTTTGTAAAGAAATCAAGGATTCTTTATCTTTATTAAATTCGTCTCAAATTGTTGCTGTTAGAATAACTGAGAATCAAAACTATAATAGAACAAATATAAATATTTGTAAAATAGATTATTTGTCAGATGAGTATATTGATTTTGACTGGATATTCTATAGTAATAATTATAGCGATTTGCTGCATATTAAAAGTAAGGAAGAATCCTTTATACATTGGAAGACTTATGGTTGTAAAGAAGGAAGAGTATGTAAACCTGAACTAAATGGTAAAATGAAAATGAACTTAATGAGTTTAGATTTACAAATTTCAAAAGAAAATATAAATAAATTTCAAAATGGTCATAGTGATAGTAATAGTGAAATAAATAATGAAGATAATTTTGATTGGGAAATGTATATTGAATTGAATCCAGATTTAACTGAAAATATACAAAATAAAAGCGATGCCTTAAAACATTGGAATTTGTATGGAAAAAACGAAGGAAGAATTCGTATTTTTGATTGGTGTAGTTATGTTAAAAAATATAATTTATTATCTAAATGTATTGATTGTAAATCCAAGGCGATACAACATTGGATTCAAAATGGGAAACCATCTGTAAAAGAATTTGATAATAATTTTGATGATCAATTATTTAGTTGGAAATATTATGTAAATAAATATGATGATTTAAAAGTTTTAGATACTGAAGAAAAGGCGCGATATCACTGGACTCAATATGGGAAATTAGAAGGACGAAAATGTCATAATTTTAATTGGACTAATTATTTATTATTGAATGATGATTTAATTCAAGCAGGAATAAATTCAGAATCTGTAGCAGTAAAACATTACATTAATCATGGTATTTTTGAAAATAGACAAATTAATATGTAGTAAAATAGTATCGTATGATTTACAATATATTTATAATATATTTATAATATATTTATAATATAATACCAAAATTTTAATGATAGATTGGGTAGATTTTGAAAAAAAATTTTTTGATTTTCCATATTTTACTATTAATAATAATAGTAAAAGGAAAATAGTATTATTTGGAAATTGTCATATGGCACCAATTGGTTTTTTTCTCAATATTTTATTTAATAGACAATATAATATTCATATTATAATTTCTTGGTTTTTTGATAAACATGGTTTGGAAAAATTTGACATGAAAGAAATTAATAATAAAATATCATCGTTGGTTTCAAATTGTGATATTTTTATTTTTCATCAACATGTAAAAAGTTATGGTATTAATGCGGAAACAATAGATAAATTAGTTACTACATCAACGAAAGTATTTAAAATACCTAATTTACGTTTGACTTATGATGTTGATACAAAAGAATCTTATTTGAAATCATTAAATATATTAAACCAAAGCATAATTAATAGCGATTTTAAAGAATTTGTATTTATAATTGATAATATAAAAAATATTCATTTTTTTAATACACCAGAACATCCAACTCACTTTATATTATTTTTACTGTCAAAAAGTATAAAAAATAAAATTTTTAACACATATAAAACTAATATTAATCCTGTTAATGTAACCATTTGTATTGGAGATTATTTCAATCCCGTTATGAGAATGAATTTTAAAAAGATAGATTCTTATGTTATTTTGCCTGGAAGAGAATTGATTACAGAAAAAATACAAGATATTACTGATATAAAAATGGATGGAGATTATTTTGATTAATTTTATATTTTATTTTTATTAGATTTTGTTTTATTTTTATTAGATTTTGTTTTATTTTTATTAGATTTTGTTTTATTTTTATTAGATTTTAAATGTGTTTTAACAAATTTATTTATTCCTTCTTCTTCCTTTAAAATTAAGTTTACAATATTTTGATAAAATGATCTAAATTTACCGCGATTTTTTTTTATTTCATCAAAACTGAACCACTTTATTTCACCCTTTTCAAATATTTTGCTTTCTTTAATTACTTTAGGATCTAATCTTTCTTGTAAAAATTTTTGATTATTGTTGTAATAATAAGCTAACATTTTATCGTAATTCAAAGGAAATATATGAACACGATAAGTAGAATGTCCTTGAGAATTAAAATCTATATTGAATGTACCATATTTTTTCAATAAATCTTTAATTTGATTTTCCGACCCTAAAAATCCAGTTAATTCTTCACTTCCTTCTCTTATTGCTGTATTTATAAATGATTCTCCTTTCTCGGTACCGCCTCCAAAATCACTCCAACCTGGATTTTCATCTATATCTCTTTCTTTTCCAAATAAAAAATATATTTTATTATCTATAATTGTAACAGGTAAGATACTTGCTCCCATTTAATATATGATAATATTTAAAAATATATTATTACAATTTATTGAATTAACTAATGTAAGAATAAATTGCAGATGCAATTTTTTTCCCGCCTATAACTGAT
>Ga0247843_1007537_pt1 | contig 13298 bp, 12 predicted proteins | sample LaCruzMarch2017__FD_192420 | JGI IMG/M metagenome (GOLD analysis project Ga0247843, IMG submission 192420) | Freshwater microbial communities from meromictic Lake La Cruz, Castile-La Mancha, Spain - LaCruzMarch2017_8m | ecosystem: Environmental > Aquatic > Freshwater > Lake | place: Spain...
GTCACAATACGAGCCCAATAATGTGAATCACGCGATAGGTCAGGATTCGCTATTTACCTATGATGTTAACTACGCATGTTTAAATCGAAAGGGACGAACGAGTAGCCACCAAAAAATTCGGCTGTCGGAGATTGAATCGGTAGAGGGCAGATTTGATCCGCAGGCGATAAGAAAGTCGTTTGGGGAATTAGTCAGGCGCTTAAACGGGCGGCGTAAAGATAAAACGAAGCCTTTGGTGGTATTGAGTGACGAGCATTTTCAATATCGCCGAGCAATTAAGTACGACTTGAGGGATATAGAAATTGAACATGGGACGATAAGTTCAAAGGTTGCGAGGAATTTTCAGAATATATTGTTTTCAGTCAATCATAGTGATTTGGTGATACGAAAGACGATCGCGCCATTTGCAAGGGAGACGATATCGTTTTCCAAAACGCATGGGATGATGATGCAGAAGTATGGGTTGTATGTGGTGTTTAAGAATTACATGCAGTCGCAATTTACGAAGAAGCAGAAGAGGCGCCCGAGAGCGCATATTGAGAGTCCAGCGATGGCGTTGGGGATTTTTGAGAAGATCTTAGATTTTGAGGATATTTTTTCGGAGCGAAGTATAAGTGCGGTTGGTGAGAAATGGAGTGAGGATTGGCGGGCGTTCTGGCATGGCCAAGTGCCGGAAATTTATCATCGATCAAAAAAGTTTGTGAGAGAAAAGTATAAGTATCAAGTGGCATAGCCTTGGACCTAGGAAAAAAGCTAATAGCTAGAATTCGAAATCGCAAAAATTTAATTTAAAAAAAAACAAAGCAATTAACTCAAAATCTACACTTTGCACCACGCGCGTACGTTATGCCTTTTTCATGCCCACTTCGCGGGCCACAGTGAATTTACGGAGTGATTTCTTCTTTGCAACGACCCGAATTGCAGTCTTCGCAAAGATGAATCAATCTCGCATTATGATAGGTGCCCGCTTTTTCTAAATTCCAAGGTGGGTAAGGATAAAAATAGGCTACAGCACATTGTCCCTTTTGGGCCACGATCCACTGGCGATCTTCTGTTGATGCGGTGTAAATTTCGCCTGAACTGCCATTCTTTACCGCCACAGCAAATGATCTGATTTGGGCAGTAGGCACGCTGCCATTGGCAATGACCATGGCGGACTGCTCGACTTGTTCGACTCTAGCAATTTCGCCAACTATTTTTTTCTTAAAGACATAACTGTATTGCCACAGGGTAAGGACTCCGAGAGCAATCAGTAGCAAACTGACCAAAATTAATTTTGCTTTCATATAAAGTTTTCTAACACGAAAAAAAGAAACTTTCTAAACATCAAAATTCGGAGCCACGTTTTTTTCCGCCTTTGGCTTGGGCATTGGCCGTTAAGGGATCTTCAGGCCATGCATGCCTAGGATAATTTGCTTTGAGCTCTTTGCGGACTTCAAAATAGGCTTTGGCCCAAAAAGATTGAAGGTCTTGGGTGATTTGAACTGATTTGTAGGCAGGGCTTAGCAATTCTAAAAGCAGCGGAATTTTGCCAAATCCCAACTTTGGACTTTGTGCCCAGCCAAAAACTTCTTGCAATCGAATCTTTAAAAGGGCTTTGGGCACTTTTTCGTGAAAACTGTATTCTATGGGGTGAACAGAAAGGCTTGGTGCCTGAATCTGATGTGGGGCTTCGTTTTGAAGTAGAATGTTCTCATTTGAGCTTAGCAGTAACGACTGGAGTTGCGTTAGGAGTTCTTCCTCAGAAATCAAAAAATCGAGTCCGGATAAATACAAATCTTTAAAATGAGCCATGATTTCTGAGTCGCTTAAGGTGGATACCTTGGGTTGAAACTTATCGGGTGCCAAAAAATTTAATATTCTCACTCGGGTCAACCATTTGAAAAACTTTGGGCGAGTTTTAAAAAATATTTCAAATGAAGAGAAAAGATTTTTGGCCTTGAGTTCGGCCGCTTCTTCAGCGCTTAAGTTCATGATTTGAGTGTCCGCTAATGGAAAGTGGAAGAGCGTTTTGCAGCCATGAATTTCGAATTTGTTTTTGTCCACGTTCCACTTTTCGAGTTTTTCAATTTTAATAAAAGCTTCAAAAAATTTTTCGACTTCATCCTTTGATAGTCCATGGGCATGTTTTGCTTCTAGAACACTTTTTGAGGCCAAAGTTTTTTCGAAAACATCGAGCGCAATAAAAAATGCAGAATTCTTGGCAAGAGAGTGCTCTGACAAAAAGATTTCTTGTCCCCCAAACATCAGTGATCGCGAGCTGGAGGAAACTTTTCGACACAAGAGGTCGAAAAAACAAAAAGCTAAAAGCTGGGAAATGCCAATGGAGTCTTCAGATTTCTCATTGTTACCTACACTTCTAATCTTGAAGCTGCGTTCAAGTCGCGAAAAAAGATATTCAAGTTCTTTAGAAAGATGTTTTGCTAAGAGGTAGATTTTATCGGACCCTACAAATTCGGCCAGTGAATAAAGGTCAGAAAAGATATGATCGGGCATGGCATCAGGGTGGAGCGAACTGAGACTTGTGTTCTCTAAGGCAATGGCTGCCGTGATGACCGAATGCGAGTTTATGTCGAGGGCTTTTGCCATTGCTAAAAAAAGTGCTACACGTGGGTTTAAAAATAAAAACTGAGGAAGATGCTTTCTAAAATCACTTTTAGATACGGAACTAAACAAAGCTTCAGCGCGTTCTAGATATTCGAGGTCTCTTTTAAAAGTGGCTTCAATTGGCGTTTCAAACCATCCGAATGATTTGAGTTGGGATACTCCCATGCATTGCAACATCAAAAAAGTTGCTTTCATATCCACTCGCCTGATGTCGGGAGTGGACTCTTCTTTTAGTAAATTTTGTTCATCGCGGCTCCAAAGTCTTAGGCAATAACCTGCATGTGTGCGGCCGGCACGTCCCTTGCGTTGCTCGGCACTTTGCTGAGAAATTCTAGATAATCGGAGCTCTTCGACTCCCGTTTTTTCGTCCACCCAAAGTTCTTTCACCAATCCTGAATCAATCACTGTATCTATGAGAGGAAGTGTGATGGACGTCTCGGCGACGTTAGTGGCAAAAATCAAACGAGGTTTTTTCCGAGTCGTTTGATCGAAAAGATTTTGCTGGTCCTGATTTGAAACTTGGGAATGGAGTTCACAAAGTTCAAATTTTTGCCCCAATTCACGGCATTCCTCAAGACAACGTTTGATTTCTCCGATGCCTGGTAAAAAAATCAAAATGTCACCTTGAATTTTAGCCTGCTGGGCAGAAATAAATTTTTTAATGGAATTTGAAACTTTTTGTACAATGTCCCTAGAACTTGAACTGCTACGCAAATGCTGCGCCTCATATTGGAGTTCTACGGGAAAATGCCTTGTCGAAACACTGAGGTGAGCGCTGTTCGGTAAAAAATTTAAAATGGCTTCAGCTTTCAGTGTCGCCGACATCACAACGATTTTTAAATCAGGACGAAGGCTTTCTTGAATTTCCTTTAGCAAGGCAATTGCCAAATCACAGTGTATACTTCGTTCATGAAATTCGTCGATGACGACTGCCCCGACTCCTTCAAGTGCGGGATCGTCGCTCAGTATTTTGTTCAAAATTGCTTCAGTCATGACAATGACTTTAGTTTGAGGGCTACTTCGCACCTCAAAGCGAATGTGGTAGCCCACTTTTTCGCCGACTGGACTTTTTAAAAGTTCTGACATGTATTTTGCACTTTGCCTTGCGGCAACGCGACGAGGTTGCAAAACTAAAATCTTACCTGTGATCTGAGGTTGATGAAATGCAAGGTGTAGGGGCACCAAAGTTGTTTTGCCCGTTCCTGGGGGAGCGCTTAAAACTAAACTAGAATGATCACGTAACAGCGCAGTAACTTTTGGCAATTCGCTGACGATGGGAAGCTGAGGCCAATCCATATTTAACTTAATGCCCCTTCATAGCGCTTCACCCCATTTGTCCATAGAATTTTTGAAATGAGTAAAAGGGCACCCAGCACTAAGAATGGAGCAATGAACCAAAATGGGGTGTCGAGTTTTTTTAGTGTGAGTTGGACTGGGATTGAGATAAAAAAAGCAGCGGGAAAAGCGCTTAAAAGAATTCGCCTAAGCCAAGGAGCGTAAAGATTCTCAGGGCGATGGGCAAGACGATAAAGTTCGTAAAAAAACCAAACAAGATTTGTTGATTGAGTGGTCCAAAAGGCAACGGCGCAAATACAAGATGCCAAAAGTCCAATCATCAATGCACCAAGACCGGTGTAGAGAAACCAAGTCAAAATTTGAAAGACGCTTAAAGGAGTCGGCAGCAAATTGAGTGCATAGATCATGACGCCGATTCCGCAAAAAATATTCACAATCGAGACAACGTTGACAAAGCGAAGGAGGCATAAAAAGCGCAAGGAAAGGGGATAGAGTAAGTAAAAATCTAAAAGCCCAAGTTTTATCACTTGGCCAAAGCGATTGATGTTGTCGTGGAAAAAAATCATGTTGAGGGAGTCCACAAGAATCAATGTTGCGACAAAAAACCAAATGTCTGCCTCCGACCAAGACCCTAAATGACTGACAAACTGAAAAGTAGATTTGTAGAAAACAATCTGAGTTCCAATCCAAACCAACTCCACAAGAAGGCGCCCGACGAAATCCAGTTTGAATTCACTCTGCCGTAAAAAACAATTGCGAAGGAGACTGAGCCAGATTTTGGGATAGCGAAAAAAATTTTTGCCCTGTAAATCTTGCGATGAATTCTCAGTCATTTGCATTTTACCTTACCCACCAAAAGCTTCAAATCGCTTAAAAGCGCTTTGTTTGAGAAAGGCGTTGATAAAAAGCACAAGCAAAATCCACGAAAGCAGGCTTAGAAACTGGGTGTAAAACAATTGAGTGGGAATTTCGGAAATCGCAAATTGCAACGGAAAGCTACCTATCAGAGGGAAGGGCGTATAAGAAATGATTTCTCTAAACCAAGGCGGAAACCAACTCAGAGGAATCAGAGTTCCTGTAAAGATTCCCATTCCAAGATTAAATGCCGTGGACAAAGCGCTTGCCTCTTCCACCCAAAAGGCTACGTAAATCACGGTTAAATATAACTGCCACGTTAGGAAATATGCGAATGTGACCAACATAAGAAACATTGGAATTTTGTGAAGCGGGAGCATCATGGAAAACTGAGATGAAAAAAAAATTTTACAAATTGCAAAGGTAACTAGCGAAAGTGTCCAAGTGGTTATTTTGGGACCAATAGCATTTGCAAAAAAGTAACTCGGCATATGCAATGGCTGAAGAAGAAATTTACGGAAGCTGCCATCACGTATTTGCTCAATCCAATCAGAAATATTTGACCAAAGAGTAACGCCATTGCGCAGCAGAAGTCCGAGCACAATAAAAGACAAGGCTTGGCTGTGATGGAGGTCACCTGCGCTTTCTTGCTTCGAAAAAATATGGTCAAAAACTGCGAGCTCCATGAAGACAGTGACAAAACTTGCAAATATTAAAAGGTAGTAACTTGAGCGATATTCAATATCTGCAATGAAGGAATTGCGAATGGCTTTAAAATACGGCGAAGGATTTTGAATGGCGTGAATCAGGTTAGCCATAAAAATTTAGATAGCTGCCTCAACGATGAGGTCGTGTATCAGCGATTCTAGTTTTTGTCCTTCAATACGAATATCAATGGGAGTGGCAATTTTGAGAACTGCCGAGATCAAGTCTGCAACTTGCATTTTAGACACTCGGAACTTTGCTAAAATCGTATTAGTCTCCGTCACAATTGCGTTTTGCAGTTTTGCAATTTCTTCACATTGAATTGAGTTTGGAGCTTTGTTTAAATCAAAGCGAAACTCGATCTCTCTTTCTATAAAACTCTTATGATGCTCATGAATCTTGGAAAATCTTGATAAGGCTCCTTGGTAAAGAGCTTTCCCTTCGGCCACCAAAATCAAATCGTCGCAAACTTCTTCTATGTCGTTCATGTCGTGGCTTGAGAGGATGATTGTAGTACCAGTTTCCTTGTTGTAGGTACGAATAAATTCTCGGATAGCTCGTCTTGCGACCACATCAAGTCCTATTGTGGGTTCATCTAAAATCAAAAGTTCAGGTTGGTGGATTAGGGCAGCGATAATTTCGAGTTTCATGCGTTCGCCTAGCGACAGCCTGCGTACTTGGGTGTGAAGATAGGCTTCGACTTGAAAAATTTTTGAGTACTCAGAAACTCTTGTTCGAAAAACACTTTCAGGAACTTGGTAAATGCTCGCTAAAAGTTCAAATGTTTCAAAAGCAGAAATATCAACCCACAACTGGGATTTTTGACCCATTACCATTCCTATTTTTCGTTGAAAAAAAATTTCACGTTGCGAGGGAACAAAACCGAAAACTTTTAAGTCGCCTGAGCTCGGGTGCAAAAGACCGGCGCACATTTTTAAGAATGTCGTTTTTCCTGCGCCGTTAGAACCCACGAGACCTGTGACACTGCCTTTTTTTATCGAAAGATTGAGATTTTGAATGGCAGTTTTTGATGTAAATTTTGCATGAAGAAAACTTTTCAAGGCTCCTTTGAGGCCTGATTCTCGAATCCGTCTCGTGTAAATTCGTGTCAGATTTTGGCAAATGATGGCAAATTCCAAATTTTCGCCAGTTTTTTTTGCCGTTTTTGAAGTTTCCATTTGCAGCATTTTTCTTAAATCTTTCTGGTATTTAAACTGAACAATCTGAGCTTAGCATTGGCACTTCACAGAGTCTTTATCAAGAATTCAGCGAACTTTGGCTTAATGCGTTATTAAAAGTGACGATAAAGCTCTTGGGTGTCGCTTTTTTGACGCCGAAGAAAAAGGAGTGAGCTTTATGGAAAGAAAATGGATTTTTGGGAATGCAGAGTTGCACTCTTCAAAAAGGTTTCTCGCGAGCCTAATTTTTTGCGTTGGATTGAGTTGTGGAATTTCTGAAGTTTCGGCTCAAGAAGAAGATGTTGAAAATCTTCAAGTAGATCTCAACACTCATGCATCATCCGAGAGCCTGTTAAACTCGGATCAAGTTTTTCTACCTCAATCGATGGCGGCCCTCGGCGATTCTATCAGCGCTGGATTGTTTGCAAATTTTTCTCGCAAAAACGCTAATCTTCCATGGATCGAAACTTGGTTTGTGTTGCGGAGTCTATCGGCTGCGACCATTTGGCAATTGAAAGGACTAGAGAAAAAAGATTTCGCATGGAGCGCAGGATATAACACGCACGGAAAAGTTCTTACACATGCCAGGCGACTCGCTGCCTTGGACCCTTCGCGAAGTTTAAAAGTGATGAATGTGGCTCATAGTGGTGACACGGTTTTAGATATTTTGAGTGAACAACTTCCAAAGTTAAATGCTGCTTCTCAAAAAAATCTGGGCCAAGCCTATCCCGACTACGTGACAATATTGGTTGGGGCCAATGACATATGTGCGAAAGATATGACAGACACCACATCCGTCCAAGATTTTCATGATCGCTTAGACAAAGTTGTGAGTGAAATTTTAGAAAAAAGTCCACGCACCAAAGTTATGCTTTCATCGCTGCCCAATATCGATCGCCTACGCAAAGTGGCCTGGGGTGCAAGACTTTGGGGTTGGGGTGCTCTTAAAAAATGTGAAGACGTTTGGAATTTAGTTAAACTCTGTCCTACTCTCACTACTATTGAAGATCCGATTGTTCGCGATGCTGTTAAACAACGAGTAGACGATTTTAACCTCGTGGCCCGAGATGTTGCCGATCGGCACAATCAAGATCATGCTGGTCGAATTCGCTTCACTGAAGAAACTTTTAAAGTTGCTTTCACTGCTGATCACTTGAGCATGGACTGCTTTCATCCCAATCCATCGGGTCAAAACGAGTTGTCAAGAGCAACGTTTTCATCGAGCTGGTGGCCTACCGATGGAAAGTTTGATTCGGAGCTCCTAGCAAAAATGCATCTCAAAACAAAATGTGATTCTGAGCACTCACGTGAAGCCGCGGGAAGTGCTTCACGATCGAACAGTTACCGAATGAGTTCGGAATGTTGGAAATATTTTTATCGAACGCCAGACGAAGACAAAAATATTGGCTCGATTAAATATTATAAAGATTAATTTCCGTTGGTAGGAGGAGCGGCGGGAGTTGTGGGGGCAGGTGCACTAGGAGGTGCCGCGGGAGCCGTACCCATTGGTGCAGTGGGATTTGTCAAAGGAGTAGTGCTCAAAGGCATTGTGCTTTGAACCGCGCTATCAACAAATGAACTTTTGCCGACTCGAATTTTGTACCAAGCCAAAAAGAGACAGCCGAAGAGAATGAAAAATGAAGAAGCCATTGTGACACGAAACAAAAAAGTCGTGCCACCTGTGCTACCGAAAATGGATTGCGAAGAACCGCCCAAAGCTGTGACCCCAGATTTTGCGGGCTGTAAAAGCACTGTAGCAACAACGATCACCGTAGCGATGCACAAGAGAACTGAAAGAAATGTCACCATAAAACGTCCATCCTTAATCTATTCATCTAAAATAAGTTACTAAACAAAAACAGTTTGTTTTTTTAAAATCTAAAAACTTCCGCGTCCCATTGATCCACTGATCAAAAAAGCAAGAAATCCAAAGACTAAAACTGTGACTGTCAAAACGGGTGTTACCATATATCCGCGCTGTTATAGCACCAGACACCCATGAAGCTCAAGGAAGCTCTTTGCATCAAGGCTTGCACCACCCACTAAGCCTCCCGAAACGTGGGAAACGTTAGATATCTCTTTGAAATTACTCGGTTTTACTGATCCACCATAGAGGATTTGGTACTGCGGGGCTCCGTTTTTTGCAAGGATTTCAGAAATCCAGGCGTGGGCTTCTGCAACTTGAGGGACTTCCGCCACTCGTCCCGTACCTATTGCCCAAACGGGTTCGTAGGCCAGTACCATAAGAGATTCTGAAATTTTTAACTCGCAGATGGCTTGAAGTTGTTTTTCTAAAACCTTGCGGGTGATGGAAGCTTCGCGTTCACTCAGTGTTTCGCCTATGCAAAATATGCTGTGAATGTTGTTTTTTGCAGCACATTCGAGACGACGTTTGCAAGTTTCGTCATTATCTCCAAAAAATTGCCTTCGCTCTGAATGTCCAATCAAAGCTCCAAAAATTCCGATGTCTTTTAACTGCAAGGGCGAAATTTCGCCCGTCCATGCGCCTTGGGAATCCCAAGCGATGTTTTGCGAATAGATTTCGACTCCCGTGCCTTCGGCATAGGTACGAGCGCTTTCCAGCAAAGTTGGCGAACAAGCGATAATTTTTTTAACTGAACTCAGTGCGACCTGTGACCCTAAACTTTCGAAAAAACTTTTGGATTCGTTGCGAGTTTTTTGAAGCTTCCAATTTCCTGCGAGAATTTTTTTATTCATTGTGTCTTTCCTATTTTCCAGGATTATATTTTAAAGCGTCAATTCCTGGCATGCTTTCCCCTTGAATCATTTCAAGGGAGGCCCCGCCACCCGTTGAAATGTGAGTGAAGCCAGCTTCCAGACCTGCCTTGTTAATGGCTGCAACAGAGTCACCGCCGCCACAAATTTTGTGAATGGCATTGGAATCAGCAATCGCTTGCGCAATTGCAAAAGTTCCCTTCGAAAAATCGTCTTTTTCGAAAACGCCAAGTGGGCCATTCCAAAAAATGCTTTTTGCGCCTTTGAGCTTTTCAATAAAAAGTTTTTGAGTTTTAAGGCCGATGTCAAAACCCATCATGCCCTTGGGAATGTGGGCGTCTTCTGTAACGACTGGTGTGCCGGGCTCGTTAAAGTTTTTTCCGCAAATGTGATCAACGGGCAAAACGATTTCGCAATTTGCTGCTTTAGCGCGATCCATGATTTTTGAGGCTAACGAAATCAAATCGCCTTCAACTCGTGAATCGCCAGTGTCCATTTTCATCGCCCGCAAAAATGTGTAAGCCATAGCGCCTCCGATTAAAATTTTAGAGGATTTAATCATGAGAGCTTCAATCACTTGCGCCTTATCGCTGACTTTGGAGCCGCCGAGAATAGATATCAATGGACGATCGGGATTGTGAACAAGTTTCCCTAAAGCTTGAATTTCCTTTTCGAGCAAAAATCCAGCGGCTTTTTCTTTAGCCAATGCGGGAAGTCCAGCAGTGGAGGCGTGAGCCCGGTGGCAGGTGCCAAAGGCATCGTTGACATAGATGTCGCAAAGTTTAGAAAGTTTGGCCACAAACTCGCTGGAATTTTTTTCTTCGCCTTCGTGAAAGCGCAAATTTTCGAGCACCATAATTTGGCCGGTTCTTAACTCGCGCGCTTCGCGAACAACAGCATCGCCCACACAATCGTCTGCAAAAATCACATCACAACTTAATAACTCACCTAAGCGTGAGGCAATGGGTTCCAAGCTAAACACGGGATCTTTGCCATGTTTGGGTCGGCCCAAGTGCGAAGCGCAAATGACTTTTGCACCGCGGCCTCTTAAGTATTCCAAAGTCGGAAGGGCCGCTTTGATGCGAGTGTCGTCGGTGATTTTGCCCATTTTGTCTTGTGGGACATTGAAATCTACACGGACAAAAACCACTTTTCCCGCGACTTCAATACTGGACAAAGTTTTGATGCGATCGCCACCGGGATAATCTTTTAGAGCAATAGAGGCTTTCATGATTTAAAGTTTTGCTGCAATGAGGTTTGCAAATTCCAACATGCGGCAGCTAAAGCCGGTTTCGTTGTCATACCACGAGCAAACTTTGATCATACATTCGCCATCGTCAGCAACATGGACATTGGTTTGTTCGGCATCAACGATGGAAGAAAATTTGTTTCCATTGTAGTCAGACGAGACCAAGGGAAGAGAACAGAAATCCAAAATTCCTTTGAGAGGTCCTTGTGCCGCTTCCTGCAAAATTTTATTCACTTCTTCTTTTGTGGTTTTCTTTTTTGTGGTGCACACAAAATCTGTGAGGGAGACATTGGGGGTGGGAACGCGCACCGAAAAACCATCTAGTTTTCCTTTAAGAGCGGGAATCACTTCGCCCACGGTTTTTGCAGCGCCGGTGGTGGTGGGGATCATGTTGGTCGCGGCAGATCGCGCGCGTCGGGGATCTTTGTGAATATTATCAATCAAGCGTTGGTCAGAGGTGTATGAGTGAATGGTGGTCATAAATCCATGCTTCACTTCAAAAGCATTGTGCAATACGTGAACGATGGGAGCTAGGCAATTTGTCGTGCAAGATGCATTGGACACAATATGATGTTTTGCGTTGTCATACTGGGTGTGGTTAACGCCCATCACGCAAGTCAAATCCACGCCTTTTGCGGGTGCAGAGATAATGACTTTTTTTGCACCTTGTTTTAAATGAACCGAAGCTGAATCTTTGTCGGTAAAACGTCCCGTGCAATCGAGCACCAAATCAATTCCTAATTTTGCCCAGGGCAACTCTTCAGGTTTGGATAGTTTTAAACATTGAAATTTGTGACCGTCGATGGTGATGGATTCGGCATCGGATTTTACATCCAAACGGTAAGTGCCGTGAGTAGAGTCATATTTAAAGGAATGTGCCAATTCGCCAGGAGTCGCTAAATCGTTGATCGCAACAAGATTGAGATTTTTTCGAAGCTCAGGATTTGCAAAAAGTTGGCGTGCGACAATTCGACCAATGCGTCCAAAACCGTTGATGGCTATATTCATAAAAATTATCTCCTTAGGCAGGCAAACATCACTCGGCAAAGGAGGAGTGTCAAATGCGCAGAATTTATGAGTTCATTGGTGCGTTATGCGGCGCGTGAAAGGGGGCTTGTGGCTCTCGCGACCATAGACGGTGAAATTTTTCAGGAGATTTTTAAAATGGCTCCGGAAATCTTCTCGATTGGTGTCGTGACTAATTTAATGTCAATGTTAAAACAGTCATGACTGTTTTAACATATTGCTGAAAGCTGTCACCATTGTGCATTGCTAAGTCTGCTTTTTAGGATCAGTGCTGCACTGTAACTTTGGGTTTGATGTAGGTGCTAGCGGGAGCGCGGCTGGGGAATTTTGTTTGAACTTTTTGCGGTGCTGAAGGAGCTGGAGTGTTTGCTGCAATTTGTGGCGCAGTTTGCGATGGTGGCGGGTTGTTTTGGGCCAGTGTTTGGGATTTTGAAGTTACTTTTCGCATGTATTCCATTTTGGCTAACAAAAAGGCGCGGTCGCCTGCCTGATTGCCTTGCATTCTACGGGTCAGACGTTGCCAGAGAGTGATGCTTTTTCCGCTTTCATCGTCGATCATGTCTAGACCGTTGGCAAAACTTGCTTTGCCTAAACCACTACGATCTGCAGGTCCTGCTTTTCCTTTGTTTGCGCCAAAGGGGTCGTCAAAACCGCCACTACCGCCACCTGTGATTTCGGCTCCGATTTCTTTTCCGCTTCCGCTGGGGCCCGAGCCCGCAACGCTTTCGCCCAAGTTTCCAGAATCCAGTTCGCTTGGTGCTTTTCCGCTGGCTAAATCACTGAGCGATTTGTTGGCTTTATCAATGTCCGCCATAAGACTATCGAGACTTTGCCCATCAGGAGGGCTGATGACTCCTTCGCTTAAAAGTTTTTTCGAAAGATCTATCGCTGCGATGGAATTTTTTAAACCTTCAGGTCCACAAAGAGGATTGCTTGAAGCGCTTGCGCCCGAGCAATCGCAACCTTGTTGGCCTGCAGGACAGTTGATGATGCTTGCGATTGGAGTGTTGGGATCAAAATTTCGGTCATAAGATCCAGGGTTTGAAATTCCGTTAACACCTTGGCCATCGAGGGCGGATTCGGGTGATTTGTTCATAAACATAGAGGCAAGAGCTGCGGCCATGGCGGCGGCGTTGAGTGCGGCAAGAGCACATGAGCCAGAGATTGGCATTGAGGCAGCTTCTTTGGCCATAGCAGGTCCCATCAAAACTGGGGGATTCGCAGTAGCTGCAGAAATATTTGCACAATTAACTGCAGACTGCACCATATTCACTGCGGCAATACCGGCCATCGCTCCGCCAAGAACTTGCGCCGCTACTGCCATGCCTTTTCCGTCAGCAGCACGCGCTTGATAATTTAAAGGCGCGCTCAAAAGTGCAAGCGATAAGGTTAGCGATAGGAATTGTGTCACAGCATTTGATTTCATTAAAGCTCCCGTTCATTAAGTCTAGCGGAAGCAACGATGATGCAGTGTTAAGATTTGATTAAGAAGGCGTGAAGTTTGGATGAAATTTATTGATCGCCATGCACGTCACAAAAGGTGTTACCAAGACGCATGGAATCAAAGGTTTACGTAGAAGGCAAATTGAGTGGAATTGGGTAACAAAAAGAATATGACGTTGGAGCTGCTGACGTCACAAATCTAG